>Ga0214206_1000012_pt1 | contig 46801 bp, 59 predicted proteins | sample TroBogEpilimnion_26_FD_153044 | JGI IMG/M metagenome (GOLD analysis project Ga0214206, IMG submission 153044) | Freshwater microbial communities from Trout Bog Lake, WI - 07JUL2009 epilimnion | ecosystem: Environmental > Aquatic > Freshwater > Lake > Epilimnion/Euphotic zone | place: Trout Bog...
AGCGGCACCTTGACGACGACCGCAAACACCGTGGCATCGCTGGGCGGCACGACCGGGACCATTGCACTCGGAACTGGTTTGTCCATCACTACCGGCACTTTAAATGTTGCGAACGGTGCGACTGGCACTGTGACCAGCGTGGCTGTCAGCGGTGGCACGACCGGCTTGACGACCTCTGGCGGGCCAGTGACGGGCGCTGGGACGATCACCTTCGCCGGCACTCTGGCTGTCGGCTCGGGCGGAACGGGCGTCACGACCAGCACCGGGTCTGGTGCTAACGTGCTTTCAACCAGTCCCGTCCTGACGACACCTACCCTCGGTGCTGCCACGGCAACTAGCGTCAACGGCCTGACGATCAGCAGCACGACGGGCGTTCTTTCAATCACGAATTTAAAAACGCTCGCGGCCAGTAACAGCTTAACTTTTGCTGGCACTGATGGATCGACACTTAATGTTGGCGCTGGTGGCACTCTCGGTTCGTTGGCGTTCTTGTCAGCGGCACCAGCCAGCACCCTTACTGGAAGCACTCTGGCGTCTGGCGTAACAGTTTCATCGCTCACAAGCGTTGGCACTATCGGCACTGGGAGTTGGCAAGGTTCTTTGATCGCGCCGACATACGGCGGCACGGGCGTTAACAACGGGTCCAACACGTTGACGCTTGGCGGGTCGGTTACATACGTCGGCGCTTTTGCAACAACACTTACCGTAAGTGGCGCTACTACCCTAACGCTACCCACCACAGGCACCCTGGCGACCACCGCAAACACCGTTGCATCATTGGGCGGCACGACTGGGGCCATTGCCCTTGGGACGGGCCTGTCGATCACCACCGGCACCCTCAACGTGGCGAACGGTGCGACCGGGACCGTGACGAGCGTTGCTGTCAGCGGCGGCACGACCGGCCTGACGACTTCTGGCGGGCCAGTGACGGGCGCTGGGACGCTGACGCTTGGCGGAACGCTTGGCGCTGCCTACGGCGGCACGGGTGTGGCTAACGCCAGCAGCAGCACCTTGACGCTTGCCGGGCCTGTTGCCTATGCCGGCGCATTCCCGCGCACTGTAACCGTTACCGGCACAACGAACGTGACCATGCCGGTCAGTGGCACGATCATCAACACCGTGACTAATATGGCGGCTAACCCGGTGACGGGGACGCCATCAAGCAGCACTTATTTGCGTGGTGATGGGACGTGGGCGTCAATTTCGGGCAGCGGCACCGTGACCAGCATTACCGCCGGCACCGGGTTGTCGGGTGGCGCCATTACGTCAAGCGGCACCATTGCCATTGCAAATACCACCGTTACCCCAGCGTCTTATGGCTCGGCGTCGTCTGTCGCCACATTTACCGTTAATGCGCAGGGTCAACTGACGGCGGCGGGTAGCGCGTCGATTGCCATTGCTTCTGGCGCTGTCTCCGGCTTGGCTGCCTCGGCTACCACAGACACGACAAACGCCGGAAATATTACATCTGGCACATTGTCAAACAGCCGACTGTCTTCTATTCCAAACAGCGCCCTGGCAAATAGTAGTGTAACCATCAACGGCTCAGGCGTGTCGCTTGGTGGATCGACAACAGTAACCGCTGCCGCCGGAACGTTGACCGGAGGCACTCTAGCGTCTGGCGTGACGGTCTCGTCTCTTACCAGCGTTGGGACGTTAGGGTCGCTTAACGTCTCCGGCAACGTCGGGATTGGCATATCTTCGCCTGGGTATAAATTGCAGGTGGCTGCAAACACCAACGGCAGTGACGGTCTTTTTGTATCAAACACCAGCACGGGTGCATCCGCTCAGGCTTTTATTGGCGTTAATGCGCAAGGATGGAACGGCGTTCAGATTGTCCAAAACCAAGCATCGGGAACGGCGTTGATTTATACCGCCGATAACGTGACGATGGCTTTTGAAACCAACGCCGTCGAGCGTATGCGGATCACAGCAGCGGGCAGCGTCGGCATTGGCACATATGCGCCCGGGACAGGCACTCTTTTGGATGTGCAAAGCACTACAGCGGGTGTGCGTTTCCCCAACATGACTACTACCCAGAAAAACGCAATTACACCGGCGGCAGGGACGGTCGTCTTTGATACCACGCTTGCCAAGCTGTGCGTGTATAGCGGTTCGGCGTGGCAAACCATAACTTCGGTCTAGTTGGCAACTTCCCGTAGACCGACGCCGCAAACCGCGATAAAACGGGCTTGCTCCTGCTCTCAAACCAAGAGGTTGCAATGTCAATCATCGTCACCATCGAACACACAGTCGAAGAACTGAACGCCATTCTGATCGCGCTGGCCGAACGCCCGTTTAAGGAAGTTGCCGGCCTGATCGCCAAACTTCAAAGCCGCGGGCAGCAGGCGTTGAACAACACCGCAGCCGAAACGCCCGCGCCGGCAGCCGAAACCCCGCCAGCGGCCTAAACCCAGTGGACGTGCAAACCACAATCAACCTAATCGGGGGAGCAATCCTCGCAGTCGTTGGGTGGTTTGCACGTCAACTCTATCAATCAGTCAAAGACCTCCAATCCGACATACGGAAAATCGAAGTGAGTCTCCCGACCAATTACGTTTCGAAGTTTGACTACAACGAGGGCCTGAAAGAGATCAAAGGCATGCTCGACAAGATCTTCGACAAGCTGGACAATAAGGCCGACAAGTGAAGGACTGGACCGACGAAGACGTCGCGTCCCTCACCAAATTATGGGCCGACGGGATCCCAGCCGCGTCGATCGCCAACACCCTGAAGACCACGAAAAACTCCGTCATCGGCAAGGCCCACCGCTTGGGCCTTCAATCGCGCAAGCAAGAACCGAGGACAGGCCCCCAGCGCTTCATCCGACGGGGTCTTGCCCCCAAGGTCGACCTTCCAGACCCCCTGAAGCCCCGGACGGAAGACCCGGTTTGCACGTTTCTGTCGGGCAAAGAGAAGCCGTGGGTGCGTTGCACCGCGCCGGCGCGCCCCGGGTCCAGCTATTGCCCCGAGCACCACGCCGTGGTGTGGATAACCAAATGAGGACCTTCCTAAAACACCTCTTCACCGGGGTCGACAACTCGACCTACGACCTGGGGAAAGTCCTGTGGGCGCAGCTGACCCTGGGGTTCCTCGGCATATCCGGCTGGTTTTACGGTGCCGGACATGGTAACTTCGACCCAATAGCATGGGCGGGCGGCGCTGCGGCGATCCTGGCCGGCGGTGCCGGCAGCATCAAGCTAAAGCAATCCACAGAGCCGGGAGCCCCCGATGTTACCGTTCCTCCTAAGCCCGCTGGTTAAGGCCGGCGTCATCGCCGTCGGCGTCCTGGCGGCCATCCTGGCCGTGGCCGTCTACCTGCACTCGGTGCGGGTGTCCGGCGCAGACGCCGAGCGAGCCGCCGAGGCTCAGGCCACAGCGGCTCACACTGCCATCGTGATCCAGAACAGCAGCCGCATCGACCAGAGCATCTGGTCCGATCCGAACCCCCAGGCCACGCTGAAGAAAGAATGGGAGCGCCCGCAATGAAGTACCTTGCGTTCTGCTTGCCGCCCCTGCTTGTGGCCTGCGCACAAGCCCCCGGCCCGATGGCCGACACCGCCTGCCTGTGGGTCAAGCCGATCTACATCAGCCCCTCGGACGTCCTGACGACCAGCACGGCCGCTCAGATCCTTGATCACGACGAAAAATGGAAGGCGAACTGCAAATGAGCTGGAACTACAGCCAGTCGACCGGCGCCCTCACCCGCAACGGCACCATCGTCGACGTAGGGTACTCGGGGTGCGATGACGGCCTCAACAACCCCGCCGACCAAGCAATCCCCGACGAGGGCCCGATCCCCGTCGGCACGTACGACATCAGCCCGGCCTTCACGCACCCGGTGTGCGGCCCCGTGTCCATGCGCCTGGACCCCCAGGTCGGCACCGATACCCTGGGCCGGTCTGGGTTCCTTATCCACGGCGACAATCAGGCGATGAATCACACCGCCTCGCACGGTTGCATCATCCTGCCGAAAGGCACCCGGATGGCAATCGACGGTTCCGACGACCGGGTTCTGGTGGTCACGGCTTAATAGACGCGCCACACTCGAAACCCGGTGGGGTACCGGCGGTAGACAAACAGCCGGCCGTATTTCCGCTTGGCCGCGCAGATCTGGCGGGTCGGGGGGTTCGTGCCGCCCTCCCACCACATGCTGTCGCCGATCTCCATCGCCCCCATGTCGTGATGATACTTGGGCGGCGCCGAGCGTTTGAACTCAGACCGATCGGGGATCGGGATGCCCTTCTCGATCGGTACCTTGATCAGTTTCAAGTGGTTGTTCACGACGCAAGCGCCCCTTTGCCCCCTACAGTGATGTGCCAGTACGTCCGGTATTTATCCCGTTCGGCGGCTACGTACCCCAGCTTGGCGAGCGACCGCAGCGCCCGGAGGTGAGGCCCTCCAGGCTGCTCGCGGTGCTCGACATACTGGAGCGCGGCGCGTTGTGCGGGGGTCATTCGCCGGGCGTCCAGCGCGCCGCGGATTCGAGCGCCGCCTTGGCAATCGGGTGCCACGACGGCAGCGGTTCGGCGCCGCCCTGGCGCAGGCGTTCGGCCCGTAGCTCGGCGAACGACGTGGGCTCGGGCGGGGGGACCGGTTTGGAGTGCTGTCGCAGGCCCATCCGAAGGATCTTGGTGGCGATCCAGTCCTGCTTGACGCCGAAGTGCTCGGCGAGCCTGGCGCGGCCCATCGTGGCGCTCAATCGAATAAGCTCGGCGTCCTGCTCGGGCGTGAACACGATCTCGCGGTTGTTGCGCGGGGGCAAGTTGAGGGCCCTACGATGCCGCCGCATGCAGCCGCGCGTCAGGCCGACCGAGGCGGCGATCACTTCCAGATCCTTGTTCTCAGACCACAAGCGGAGGATCTCGGCCTTCTGGTCTTCGGTGAGGCGGTAGATGTTCTGTTTTACGGGGGGTATCATTTCGTGTTGTCCTTCAGTGCTTGCTGGCCGGCGGGGGTGATGCGCCATTGCCAATACGTTCCGCCTGGTGGCACTAGAGCGCAGCACAATCCTAATTCCATTAGCTTGCGAAGCTTCTTCGATTTCATGCGCGGGCGTTTCAGCGTCCATTGGCCGATAGGCGCAAGCCACTCCAACGCCGCCCTCTGTGCCGGGGTGAGGTTCGGGGCGGTCACAGCTTCAACGCCTCCCGTGCATCCTCAACCAACGTATCCCAGCCACCTTCCCAATCGGCGCGCAAACCTTCTTGGTGCGTCATTTCGTCAGTTGTTTTCTGCTTGGCAATGTTTTTCAACGCCGCCTCCAATTTCGCAATCCGTGCTCGGCCGGCGTTGTATTCGGATCGTAGCGCATCAACATAGGTCGAGTTGTAGCCTGCGGCCTGACTCTCCCAATGCACCGCCTGCGTTTGCCAATCCTGAACGCGGGCCGCTTCCGCAACAAGTTCCGCCCGCAACGCTTCAACCTCCGCGTGCGATGGGACGGGGCCGAGGATGCGGTAGCCGAGTTCGGCTTGGTCCTCATGGCCACCAAGATTTTCCCAATGGGCGTGGTATGGGTAATCTGGAACGATCCAGAATGCCAGCATTTCTGGCTTGGTATCGTGCCCGAGATACCACCACCCACTAACGCTTGGGTCAGACGGGATGCAGCGTTCTGGGTCAGACATTGGGGGTCTCCTTCTTCGCCCATGTCAGGCAAGCGTCTGTATCAACGTTGGCCATAATGTTGTCGCGTCCTTCTGCCCATTTTGGAATTGGGATGTCGCAAGAGCCGTGTTGCGGATACCACGAGGATTTACCGTCAAGGTAATCGAACCACCGACAATTCCCGCACGTTCTATTTTCCATTGGCATCCTCCGAGAGAAGATCAGGGGCAGCGGCGTGCGCTTCGGGCCACGCAGCGTTGAGATATGCGACGGCCTGATTGCCGCCGTGTTCGCGCACGGTTTCGCGCTGGTATTCGGACACTTTCGGCCCGGTGATCTTCCAGCCCTTCATGGCGAGGTGTGCCAGCGCAGCGTCAAGCCCGTTGGCGACGATAGGACGAACGGCAGCCTTCTGCGTTGGTGCCATGCAGATACGGTCCAGCACCGTCTCGATCAATTCCTCGCGGTTGGTCATGACTTCGGCTCCGGTAGGATGGGGAGGGGCATGTAGTGGGTTGCAGGACCGTCATTATATGACAATGACCCATCTGGGTTTATGTATTCCTCTACCTCTATCTCCCACTCATTATCCGCACATGACCAAACTGCGCCCGTTGAAGCATCCTGCCCTTCCCAGTTCAGATGCACTTCAAGCGGGCAATAAAATGCCTCCGTCTGCTGCCCTTCAGCGTAGAGCCATACTGGTGTCCCATCCCTCGGCGCATCCGCGATCGGCAGCCAGTCGGGGCCGTGGGATTTGCCGAGGGCGTAGGCTGCGGCGAGTTGGGTATCCATCTGGCGCAAAGCGTGGGCGTCCCCATCCAGCAAAGCCTTGCCGCTTGCTTTCCATTCGCTCATCTTCTGTCTCCTATTTCATTGGCGCCAGTTGGCGCAGGTCACATCGGGCGGTGAGGATGCTAGCCCCCGCCGCCTGGAGGTCTTCCATAGTGCCGGCCTTCGCAACCAAGCACATATCAAGGTTAGCAAACACGCGCTCGGGCGGTGTGATCACCGTCGTGCCGAGCAAGGCGATGACCGCCATTGAAAACACACCCATTCCTCAGTCCTTCCTGTATCGTTTGCCGCGCCAGCCACCCGCCGCCTTGACCGGCCATCCCGCGGCCCAGTCAGGCGTGAGCGACATCAGCCTCTCGAACTCCTCGACGCTGCCCCACCCCTCCGGTACTTCGGCCACGTTCTCGTCATAGACGTGCAGCACGATGGGGTAGCCGGCCTTCTCTTGGTTGAGGATCGCGAAACGCTGGAGGTCCCGGGCGGTGGCCTGGACGATGTTCTCGACCAAGCGCCCGCCCCAGGTGTACATACGGATCCAACCGACCCGGCCGTTCTCCGGGTTGGTGTTCCAGCCCTCGTAACTGACCGACCACTCGCCGCGCCGCCGGCTGCTCTCCGTCAGCCGGGGCCGGTGGTAGGTCAACGGGCGGCCTGAGGGCAGCCGGCAGATCAGCGCGTCCCCGATCATGACGTAGGAGATGCCCCGGTGCTGGAAGGTCTGGCCGGGGTGCAGGATCGCGTTGACCACGCAGCCCTCGATGCCGAACAGTTCGGGCTTCCAGTTGCGTGACTGGCCGCCCCAGAACTCCACAATGGAAGGAGAGGCGGCGCGCCAGGCTAGAATGGCGTCCTTGATCTCATCGTCGCTGAAGAACTCGTCCGCGCCGAACGCCTTCCACGCGCCGATCCAGCCTTGATAGCCTGAATTATGGACGAGTAGGTGGCCGCTGTCCGTCTTGATCGTGAACAGATGCCTCGGGCCCGCATTTACAATATCGTAAACGTCGCTCGAGTTCGTCGATCCGCCGCTGCATTTCCGAGACGCTGCGGCGGTTTGCTTGGTTGTCAGACCGTGACACGAACCGGATGTTGCCGGGCTCGTAACCTCCGTCGACGTTGATTCGGTCCATTTCGAACGCTGGGTTGTCCCACCCAGGCAAAGTGACGCAGTGTGCGAGGAAGGACCCTTTATCTGACCGCCATTCGTCGCAGACCCGTATGCCGCGGCCGCCGTAATTGGGGTGCATGCGGCCTTTCGAACTGCCGCAGCGAACGCAGGCTGCGGCAAGCCGATTGAGGAGTCGGCGCCGATGCTCCACGTCTGGCAAAAAAGCGGCGTATTTGTCGTAGCGTTTGATGTAAGACGTTCGGGCGGATCGCAACTTGGCGCACCGATCGCACCGCGTGGACTTACCGAGCCTGAGGTTCGGCAAATGGCGGTTTTTGAACTCATTGCCGCAAGAGCATCGGACGGAAGCCGACCGGAACCCCCCTTGATCCCCCAGTTCAAGACCGACCACGGTAAGCTCGCCGAACCGCTCTCCAATGCTTGGCAAAGGGTGCTTTCGTCGGAAGCGAGTTCGCTCGCCGCCCGCCAGGAACCGTTGATAGATACCGGATGTGTCGGGGTCACCCTTACGCCATCCAGCGTTATGACGTCCCGTTCTCCCTTCGCTACCACCCCTTGGTGACTTACCCATTCGATGCCATCCCACAGCCGGTCATTCGGCTCGACATCCACGATAGCCACATACCCACGGTCGGTCAACACTTGGGTATCAGGGCTGAAACAAGCCAGCTCCGCCACTTTGCCGACCTTCTTCCGCATCGGGTGGTGCTGGCCGGTGCGCTTACGGTGCTCGGCGAACTCCTCAAACGGCACCCCTGTGATCTTGGATGCCGACATCTCGTAGATCTTGCCGTGGGTGCGGAACACGTCTTGCCGCCACCCCTCCCCGGCCAACTCAGCCAAGACCACGGCCTCGATGGCGCTGTAATCCGAGCAGATCAGGTCGTAGCCCTCGCGGGCCACGAACATGCCACGCAGGCAGCCGGACAGGGCCGCCATAGCCTCGTCAAAATACAGCTCCACGATGGCCAGGGACCGCGTGTTCATGGCGTACAGGCAATCCTCGACCGCCTGCGGGTTCCACTCGACCTCGGTACCGTTCAGCGTCGGGTCCGCGCCGCACCAGGGGCACAACAGCTTGGTCAGGCCGTAGTGCCGCTTGCAGCACCCACAGTGCCGCACAGCCGGGCCGTGGTTCGGCAAGTTGGTAGGCTGCGGACCGTTCCCGGTCGCCCGGCCGGTGCGCGTGGCGTGGTAGCTGAACAGATCCCGCAGGCGGCCATCTGCACAGACCTGCAAGTTCATGGCGAACAGTTTCTTCACCGAGGCCGACCCCACCAGGGAGCGGATTTCAAGCGCACGGCGCGCCAGGGGGTTTAAGTCATCGCGCTTCAACGCCGCTTCGACGGCCTCTTTGTCCATCGAGGGCATCAGCAGGCCCTGCGCACCGATCCAGCCTTTAAGGCGCTCGATCTCGCTGGCCGCCGACACCACGCCGCCGGTGAGGACCGACATCTCGTGGTCGTAGCGGTTGTGGGTTGCGTGGATAACCGCGATGCAATTTCGCACTGACGCCACGTCGATCTGAACGCCGCGGGCGTTGATCTCTTGATCGGTCAGCCAGTATTCCAACTCCTCGCCCTCGAGGTCAGGTGTGCCGGAACTCATCACGGCCTCGGCCACAATGTCCTGCTCGCAGTACGCATACAGGCGCTCGGCGTCCGCCGGGTCGTCCTGTGGCCGGATGCGTAGGCGGCCGTCATTCTTCGTGGGGTTGCGCGGGGTGCTGAACTTATTCAGCAGCCGGGTGCCGTCCTTGTCCTTCTGCTCGATCGAGTTGGTCACGGCGGCAGCGGCATCCAGGCTCCCTGGCAGACCATACGCCCGGCTCTTGGCCATAGCGCAGCGGTACTGCCGCCTCGGGATCGGCGGCCACCCGAGGCGCGGAACGCAGACCTTCTCCCAAATATGGCGCTCGAAGCCGACGTTCCAGGCTTCGATGAGCCCGCCGGCCGCGATGTGGTCGAACAGATCCTGTGGGTCGGGCATGCCGGGGATCCACATCCGCCGGCCGCGACCGTCCTTCAGGTCGTACTTGAGGCACAGCACCTCGGTCGAATGGTGTTCGGCGTAGCGAGCGGCGCCGACGGCGCTGATGCTGCGCTTGTTCGCTGTGCCAGGGGGAGCCCCCCACCTCCGCGCCGTGGGATTCCACGCCAGGCCGGCTTCGCTGTAGGTCTCGAAGTCCATATCGGCCAGGATCGTGGCGGTCCCCGGACCGGCCCGCAGGATGGTTCCTGCGCGCATGTCCGTTACCGGCGGAGGAGGTGGGGGGATGATCATACCCCGCAGTCCTCTTCACATGCGGCGCTGTCGTCCCACGCTAGAGCAGCGCCGGCTAGAGCAGCGTCTCGAATGCTGGAAAAGCTCTGTTTGCGGGGCCGCATCGTTTTTGTCCTCATCAGTGATTCTTTCTGCACCCACCAGTCCATGCGTTCGGGGTACTTCAAAAACATTCGACCGATTCGGTCCGTAGGAAACATAAAACACCCGTCGCAGTTTCCGCCGTCGCCGTCGGCGTCAAGTTGCAGGTCGAACGGTTGGTCTCGCCAAAACTTCCGCACCTCAAGCAAATCCACACCGGCTTCAGCCAGAGGAAACAAATTGTGGTAACCAAGGTCAGCGGCGGCTTTGACGTTCTCTTGTTTACGCTCAATGCGGGCGCTTTCGTCGGCCCTAAACCCGACGACGTTGGCCCAGTGTTTCCATTTCAAAACCCCGCGCAGATAACGCCAGATGGTTTTGACCTTTAGTTCTTCGGTGCAAAACCGACGAGACCGATCTGGCACGATCTGCTTGCTGTCAAGCAACATGTCAAACGGCTCGCCGGCTCGGCTCGCGTTGTTGTGGTTGACCACTTCAGCGTAACGAACGCGGCGATGCGCCCCTTCAGGCTTGTTGTGGCGGTACTCAAGCCACGTAATCGGGACGTTCCACCGTTCGCCGCATTGCTGGACGAAGTCTAAAGTAAACGGCATCTCCCGCCCGGTGTTCGCAAAGCAGACGACGACGCCCGGCGGGAGAACCCCGCCGTGAGCCTGAAGTATGCGCCACAACATGTAGCCAGAGGTGCGACCGCCACTGAATGAGATCAGCGCGGGTCCTTGGATCGCGAACGGGTCGGGCGGGAGGTTCCTCATGCCGCCATCATCCCATGCTGGACCATCTGCGCGTCCGTCCAACCGGCGGCGAGCAGCTGTTCGTAGCTGGAGCCGTTGGCCGCCGGCAGCATCACGCGCACCGGAGCCGCGGGAGGAGCGGCGGGCGGCGGGGGAGCCAGGAAGGCCGGATTAGGCGCGACCGCCACCGGCGGTGCGACAGGCGCGACCGCCACCGGCGGTGCGGCCGGAGCCGGGGCCACCGGCGGTGCGGCCGGAGCCGGGGCGAACGCGCCGGTCGGGACTGCGGATGCGCCCGGGGGCAGCAGGGCCGCGCCGAAGCCGACCGAGGTCGGGTCAGGACCAACCACGATCTCCGGACCGTAGCCGGACAGGGCGATCATGTTGTGGTTGAGGTAGAGGCCCGGGCGCTGGCTGCTCTCGTTGCCGACCGCCGTGCAGTTCACCTGCACGTAATACCCGGTCTTAACCGCCCCAGGTTCGGTGATCGCCTGGGTGCCGTCGGCGTTGAAGACCTTCGGCGCGTTGCCGCTCGAGAACTTCAGGATCCAATGGCCCTTGTGGCCTTCACGGTCGACGTTCTTCCTACCCTTCTGGTTCGGGATGGTGCTGTCACCGTCCTCGATCTTCCACGCGAAATCAGGCTTCTGATACTGGCCCTGCGGGAACGCGCGGACCCCGGTGTTGTAGACGGCCGCGCCCCACTCAGTCTGCGCCCAGCTCTGCTCGGTGCCCTTGGGGATCGCCAGGGCGAAGTAATACTCAGAACGCGGCTGGCCGGCGTTCGGGCCGTTCTTGATCAGAAGGGGGCGGCCCTCGGCGTCGGTGGTGTTCGGCCTATACAGCGAACCCATGACGAGGCGGCCAACGGGGGTGGTCAGATTGGTGCTTTCGGCGGTCATTGTGCAAATGCCTTTCGGGCTTTGGTGGTATCAATCTGGACCAGCTTCGCTGATCCGGGTTTCCTCTGGCTGAACTCGGCCACGGCGTTCACGTCCGCGCCAGCCTTGCGCGCCTGTGCCGGTGTGATGACGGCCATCTCCTTCTCAACGATTTTACCGAACTTGGCGATGATCTCCGCCGGCTTGGCGGTCCACTCCTCGCGGCCGGCGTTGTGCTCGATGCCCCAACCCAGGACATCACGGCCCTCCCGGATGTTGGCCATTGCTTGCGCCTGCAACCCCGACAACCGGGCCTCAAGGTTCCGCTGTGCCTGGACCAGCAGCGACATTTCCACACCCAGGCCGTGGTCTGTCAACTCCATCGGAGTGCTGTCGTTGGCCTGATCGACCGCGTCGAGCGACGACTGGCGCAGGGCCTTGCAGATGTGGCGCGCCTTGCAATGCTTGCAGTGCGAGCCGACCACGGTTGAGGGGTTGTTGCCGGTTGCCTCGGTGGCAGCATCGGCAAGCTCGGCACGATACGGCTCGAGCCCGCCAACCGTGGTGTCCCACCGCAGGGTCGGACCCTCCGGCCGGTAGACGCGCGGCTGGAAGATCCGGGCCACGACCTTCCACTCAGGGCCCAGAGCCAGCAATCCGGCGATGGCCAGGGCGTAAGTCGCCAACTGATAGTTGCCGAACGCCTCCACCGGGCTGTGGCCATACTTGAAGTCAAACAGGTAGACCGTTTGAGCCTCGTAGTCGACCTTGAAGCAGTCCGCCGTCCCCCACACGTCCGGGTGAACCGTGACGGCGTGAACCCGGGTCTCGTAGAACGGCACACCCGGCGCTCTCCGCACGATGCTTGCGTAATCGTGGACGGCGTCAAGCATGTCGAGCGTGATGACCACACCCTCATGCACTTCGCCTGGGTCGACGGGCCGCATCTGCAATTCCCGGAAAGCCGCCCAGTGCGCCGCCGTCCCTTCCGCCGCTGCCGACCCGTCCCCGTCCATCTCCGGGTACTGCTGCTCGAGCATCGGGGACGCGCGGCACTTCACCCACCGAGCGGCGGATGAAGGCGCGAGGAAGGCGTGGTCATTGTCGCTCATATCGTGACCCCGAATTGAACCGCCAGCATCGGGATCAGGCTAGCGTGATCCTTCAGACCGAGCAGGCCGTTCTCGACGTTGTAATGCGCCAGGACCCGGTGCAGTTCCGCCGCGTCCAGCGAGCGGTCAACCATCTTAACGGTCACGCCCCGCATGAAGAGGTCGAGTTGGTTGTCCGCGGCAGCGGGCGGCGGAGGAGCGGGATTGGCGAACGCGACCGCTGCCGGCGGGGGCGGGGGAGGCGGGGGCGGCGGAGCCGGGATCGGAGCGTCGACTGGGGCGTCGACTGCCGACAAGCCACGCAACTCGGCCTCGACCTCGGCGAACAGTTCCTTCGCCGTGTTGCGGCGCTTGCGCCACGTTCCGTCAGCCACGAGCTGCTTGCTGCTGCTGTGGATGCGGGGATCCCACGGCAGGCCGTCGGCGTCGACCACACCGGTCACGTCGACCTCTTCATCCTCGGCGGCTGCGGCGGGCGCTGGTGTAAGCGAGGCAGCCTGCATGTGCACCGGGTCCACTGCGGCAACCTGAATCTGCGGGGGCGGTGGGAAGATAGCCGGCGGAATGGGTATCTGAACCGGGGTGACGTCCGCGGCCTCGGCCAGGAAACGGCGGATGATCGCCATGTCCCCCTCAGACCCCAGATCGAATTGAACAATTACTGCCACGATTGTCTCCTCTTGGTGTTGACCGACGCCATAACTACAGGTAACGTATCGGACACGTCAACCCCCCTATGGTATAAAAATGGACCTCAGAGGATATCAAACAGACCTAATCGCCGACGTGCGCGATGCCTGGGGGCAGGGCGCTCTCAACGTGATGGCGGTGTTGCCGACGGGTGGCGGGAAGACGGTGTGTTTCGGCACGATCCTGCGTGAACATAACGGCGCGTCCTGTGCGATCGCCCACCGTAGCGAGCTGGTCGGTCAGATGAGTACCACGCTGGCTAAACTGCAAGTCCGTCATCGCATCATCGCCCCGGTCGGCACCATTCGCGACATCGTCACCCGCCACATGCATGAAACCGGCCGCTCCTGGCACGACCCGATGGCCCCGGCGGCCGTGGCCGGTGTGGATACATTGACCAAGCGCGATCTGGGATCCTGGGCCGAACAGGTCACGCTGTGGGTCACAGATGAGTGCTTCCCAGCAGGCACTCTTGTAGACGGCCGCCCGATCCAAGACCTTCGGGTCGGGGACACCGTGACTGCGTTTGACGAAAAAACAGGCGGCTTTGAAAAGCGCCGAGTGGTTCGTGTTTTTCGCAATTCCGCACCTAAATACATGGTGCGTTTGACCGTGCCGGGGCACCATGTGTTATACTGTACTCCGGGGCATCCGTTCTGGACGCGCCGGGGTTGGGTCGAAGCGGCCCGCCTGCAACCAAACGACGAGGTGCTTTCGAATGCAATGCACGATGTGCGGGTCCGAAATAGCTCAGACCAGCGAATCCCAGAGGTACCGGCTCCGCAAAACGGGCCGCATTTTCTGCACCAAATCGTGCGGAATGAAACACCGGGAAAGCCGAAGGACTACCGACTGGACGGCAAAATCGAGGCAGGCGCGGCCGGAAGGGGTGGCTTGCATCATGTGCTCGGCCGCGGCGGACCTTTCGGGCTTCCGGTTGGCGCGGTTTCAACAAACCGGAAGAGCGTATTGCAGTCCAGCGTGTTCCAACATTTACCGATCCCAAGTCTCGTCCAAAACGATGGCTCGGACCAACTCACAGTACGCGTCGGATCGTATGACGAAAAACAACCCGATGCGCTCGGAAGTTACGCGAGCGAAGGTGTCAGAGACCCTGCGGTTGATCGGTCATGCGCCGACGCAAAGAGGTGGGAACGGCAAGCCGGCTACAGTCGCCGAAATGGCGCTGTTCGTTCTATTTGCGTCGGAAGGGTTCGTACTGCGCCCGGTGATCAGAACCGGGGTACGGCGGAGAAACGAGTACCGTGTGCCGACTTCATACAAACCGGATTTAGCCAACTTCGAATTCAAGGTGGCGTTGGAAGCGGACGGGAAGTCACACCACGGGGAACGGAGGACATTGGACCTCAAGAAGGACAGCTTTTTAAATGGGTTAGGCTGGACAGTATTGAGGTTTACGAACGGGGAGATTTTGGGGGACCCGAGCCGAGTGGTGACGACGGTTTTGTCTACAATATCGAGGTTGAGGGGCTGCACACATACGTCGCCAACGGAGTAGTCGTACACAACTGCCACCACCTCCTGGCCGCCAACAAGTGGGGAAAGGGCGTTTCCTTGTTTCCGAACGCCCGCGGTCTGGCCGTCACCGCCACCCCGGTGCGCGCCGATGGACGGGGGCTCGGTCGGGGGTCGGACGGCCTCATCGATTATATGGTCCAGGGGCCGACCATGCGGGAACTGATCGACGCGGGGTATCTCACCGATTACCGCATATTTGCCCCCGCGTCGGACATTAACCTGGAGAATGTCCCGGTGTCCGACACAACCGGCGATTTCAGCGCGCCGGCCCTGCGTGACGCCGCGAAGCGCTCGCATGTCACGGGGGATATCGTCGAGAATTACATGAAGATCGCCCCGGGCAAGCTCGGGGTGACGTTCTGCGTGTCGGTCGAACTGGCCGGTGAAACCGCCGCGCGCTATCGGGCGGCCGGCGTTCCCGCCGAAATGGTCAGCGCCAACACGCCCGAACTGGAGCGCGCGGCTATATTGCGCAAGTTCGCCCGGCGTGAACTGCTTCAACTGGTCAACGTCGACCTGTTCGGCGAGGGCTTCGACCTGCCCGCTATCGAGGTCGTGTCTATGGGCCGCCCCACCGCCAGCTATGGCCTCTACGTCCAGCAATTCGGTCGGGCCTGCCGCCCGATGGAAAACAAGGATCGGGCCATAATTATAGACCACGTCGGGAATGTCCTCCGGCATGGGCTGCCCGACGCTCCCCGGATCTGGACGCTGGACCGCCGGGAGCGCCGCGCCCGTAACAAGGAAGAATTGCTACAGCCGGTGCGCGTCTGCCCGGAATGCACCATCGTCTATGAAAAGTTCCATCTGGCTTGTCCGCATTGCGGTCACGTCCCGGTGCCGAAGAGCCGCGCGGCCCCCGAGCACGTCGATGGCGACATCACCGAGTTGGACCCGGCGGTGCTCGCGCGGCTCCGTCGCGAATCGGACGTGGACGCCGCCCCCAAGGTGCCGTATGGCGCCAACGACGCGATCCGCGGCGCGATTATGAAGCGGCACAGGATATGGAAGGAATCGCAGCGAGGCCTTCGGGAGACGATGGCCTTGTATGGCGGGTGGCAGAAACATCTGGGACGTCCACAGCGGGAGGCCTACAAGCGTTTCTTCGTCGAGTTCGGCGTGGATGTGGCCACAGCCCAGGGTCTGCCGACTAGCGAGGCTACTGAATTAAACGCGCGCATCGCCGCGCATCTCACTGCAAACGGGGTGGTGCAAGCGTGAAAAACGAAGCCAACACACAGAACATAGTCCGGTTGACCGCCGCGAATCTCGGCACCGTCCTGTGGCGCAATAACGTCGGCGCTGGCGTCCTCGACAACGGTTCGTTCGTGCGCTGGGGTCTGGCCAACGACACGGCCGCCGTGAACGAGCGCATCAAATCCGCCGACCTGATCGGCATCCGACCGGTGCTGATCACGCAGCAGATGGTCGGCACGATCATCGGGCAGTTCGTCTCCCGTGAGTGTAAAGCCGAGGGCTGGCGGTACCGCGGCACGAAGCGCGAGATCGCGCAGAAAGCCTGGGCGGACCTCATCATCGGCTACGGCGCGGACGCTACTTTCACCACCGGAGAATACCCGTGAGCGAGTGGCGCGCCGCGCGTTCCCCGCGTCAGCCCCTCGGTGGACGACAGTCCGGCGAGGACCGCCAGGAGCAGCTCCTGATTGCCGGGCTGAAGCTCGCCGAGAAGGTCGGTTTCGAGCGTGTCACGCGTGATCTGGTGGCGATGACCGCCGGGTGCAGCCCGACCCTGTTGTCACGATACTGGACCGCGCCGGCGTTCCAGACCGCGATGATGGACCGGGCGGTGGCGACTGGCAACCTGGCAGTGTTGGCCCAGGGTCTGGCCGTGCGGCACCCGTCGGCTGTCGCCGCACCTTTCGGCCTCCGGCAGGCGGCAGTGCGCGCCCTGGTCGGTGCGCCGTGACTTACACCCTCCCCTCGCCCGCGCAATACATCATCTACCAGCTGGCAACTAGCGTCGTCCGGCCCGGCCGGACTGAGAAGATACCCCTGGACTGGCGCACACTGCGGGCATCCAGCCCGCTCGACCCGCAGAACTGGCTGGCTCTCGATCAGGCCAGGTCGGTCGTGTCCGGCCTCGGGGGTTCCTACGGCGTCGGGTTCGTGTTCACAACCGCCGATCCGTATTGGGTCATGGATGTCGACCACGCCCTGGTGGACGGTGTCTGGAGCCCCCTGGCGAACTGGGCGTGTTCGACGTTCCCCGGCGCATACGTCGAGGTGTCGTCCAGCGGCCAGGGCCTGCACATCATCGGCAGCGGCGTCGTCCCGCCGCACTCGACTCGCGCGCCGGGCCTTGAGTTCTACCACGCCGGGCGGTTCATCGCGCTCACCTTCGCCCAGGCGACCGGCAGCGCCGATACCGATCACAGCGCCACCCTGGCGGCGATGGTCGCCCAGGTCTTCCCCGAGACCGCCGGGCAGACCGCCCTGGCCGTACAGGGATGGACGACCGCGCCGGTTCCCGAGTGGGGCGGCCCGGACGACGATGATGCGCTGATCGCGGCGGCGAGCCGGGCGAAGTCCGCCGGCAATGCCTTCGGCAACCGCGCGTCCTTCCAGCAACTGTGGGAGGGCGACACCGAGGCCCTGGCCCGCGCATTCCCGGTCATCGCCGGCGATGACCGGGCGTATGATTTCAGCGCCGCGGATGCCTCCCTGGCGCAGCACCTCGCGTTCTGGACCGGCAAGAACTGCGAGCGCACGCTGTCCCTGATGGAACAGAGCGCCCTGGCCCGTGAGAAGTGGAACGACCGGCCAGACTATCTCCGCCGCACGATAGTCACAGCGGCAGGACGCTGCACCAAGGTGGCCGAGCCGCGCAAGGCCGTGGCAGTCACGGGGTCCCGCCAGGGGGCCACGGGGTCCCGCCAGGGGGCCACGGGGTCCCGCCAGGGGGAGCCCCAGCCCGGCGGGCCTGCCCTGGTCGGTGAGGTCATGGGCGGGCTGATGACCTCGTCGGACCTGCCGAAGCTGTTCGAGGGCGTCATATACGTCGAGGACCGATATGTCGCGGCGGTGCCCGACGGCACCCTGCTCTCCCCGCAGCAATTCCGCGCCAGCGGTCGGTATGGCGGCCGCCGGTTCATGCTCGACGACAACAGTAAATCGACCCGCAACGCCTGGGAGGCTTTTACTGAGAGCGAGGCATGGTCCCCACCATTCGCGCACAGCCTATGTTTCCGACCACGCGTCGAGCCCCGTGCGATCATCGAGGACGCCGGCCGCAAGCTCTATAATAACTACGTGCCGGTGCAGACCAGACGCGTCGAGGGGGATGCGGGGCCGTTCCTGCGTCACCTTGACCTGCTGTTCCCCCGCCAGGTCGACCGGGACATCGTGCTGGCGTTCATGGCCTTCTGTGTTCAATACCCCGGTTTCAAGGCGCAATTCGCTCTGCTGATCCAAGGATGCGAGGGCAACGGTAAGACCCTGCTGCTGCGCGTCATGTCGTACTGCATCGGCGAGAGATACAGCCACATCCCGAACAGCCAGGACCTCGCCAATAAATTTAACGCGTGGCTGGAAGCCAAGCTCTTCATCGGCGTTGAGGAGATTTACGTCTCCGACCGGCGCGATAGCCTCGACCGGCTGAAAGAATACGTTACGAACACCCGCATCGAGATTCAGGCAAAGGGTGCCAACCAGTACACCGCCGACAATTACGCTAACATTATCGCGATGACAAATCACAAGGACGCGATCCCTAAGACTGAGAACGACCGCCGCTGGGCTGTGCTCTTCACGGGCCAGCAGTCGGCGGCGGACCTGGTCCGCGATGGGATGGACAGCCGGTATTTCACAACCCTGTGGGGGTGGCTGGGCGAGGACGGGTACGCCATCGTGAACCATTACCTGCGATCGTGTGCGATCCCGTATGAGTTGAACCCGGCGGGCGGCCTGCACCGTGCGCCAGACACGTCCAGCACGGTCGAGGCCATCGAGGTCAGCAGGGGGCCGGTCGAGCAGCTGATCACCGAGGCAATCGAGGCCGGTGAGGTCGGCTTCCGCGGCGGATGGGTGTCGTCCCATTACCTGGGTCTCCTATTGGACGCCAACCGCCTGCGCGGTCGCGCCAGCCCCAACGCGTGGGACGGGATCCTTGCGTCGCTGGGTTACATCAAGCACCCGGCGCTGCCGCGCGGCCGCGCAACGGCGGACGTGATGCCGGAAAACAAACGGAGCCGGTTATGGGTCCGCGAGGGCACCATACCGGCTCTCAATCTGTCTGTGGCTGCCGCGGCGATGAGTGCGTATACCGCCGCCAATCAGCCGGGGGCGACCCCGGCGGCGGCGTTCAGTCGACCAGGCGCTTGATCTGCGTGGCATACCAGCGCTCACCCTGGCGGGGCAGGAAACCCCGTTCCGTCAGGGCCGCGGCGATCACCCGGTAGGGGAGGCCGGTGGCGCGCATCTCACGCGCCATGGCGAGGCCGGCTTGTTCGTGCGGGTGGGGCACGAGGTATCTGCCCTCGAGATTCCACCCGTATTTAACCGATCCGCCTCGGTACCGTAGGGGGTCCATCACGCGTTCGCCGCCAAGTAGCGGGTGACCGCGTACTCGGAGAGGCCCGTCTCGCCGCTGATGCGCGCTACCGACCACCCCAGGGCCTTACGGTGTTTGATCACATAGCCGGTCTCCGAGGAGATCGGCTCCAGAGGAGTGCGGCGGCCGGTGCTGGGCGCGGCCTCGGCAATCTGGCGGATGCGGCGCACGGTCAGGCCAAACCGGCGAGCCACGCTGTCGGGCATGACGCCCTCGTTCAGCATCATACGGATTTCAGCGTTGCGCGCCGCCAGGGTGGCGAAGGTGCGCTTCGGCTTGCCGGTCGACGCGGGGGTCATCAGGGCCACCACTTTATCGGACAACAGCAGGGCTTGCGCGCTGTTGATCGCGGCATTCGCGAAGAGCGGGCCCTGGTCGGCGGCCGCACGGATCATATCAAGGGCCTGGTGGACGGCGGTCTGGTATTCGGACATGTTTCTGGTTTCCTTTAGTGGACAGAGACGGGAGTGCGGCGGGCAAGCTCGGCTTCGAGGATCGCGACAGCGATGTTCCCCGTGTTCGGCTTATCAGAGCGGGGCATGGCGGCGAGGTTCGTCATCAAGACGTCGGTGCGCTGTTGGCTGACCTCCCGCGCCATCGCGCACAACATCTCATAATTAGCCTCACGCGTGGCGATCAGCTCGCGTAAGGAGTGAATCAGCGCCAGCAGGTTATCGACGGTGTGCGGGTTCATGACGGGTCCCTCCACACCCGGAGCCATGCGCGGCGGCGGCGCCATCGCCGCCACCATCGCCGCCAGCAAGCCGGGGCGTTCACCACACCCCCAGGCGCTCGAGGGTGGCGCGGTCACGGTCGAGGGCCATGCGGGCGCGCTTCGGCTGGGCGTCCACCCAGGCGGTGACCTCGGCCCGTATGCCGTGCTGTTCGGCGCTCATGAACATCATGCCGGCGATGCTGGCTTTGTACGGGTTCGCGGACATCATCGCGCCGTTCCACGCCGCATACGCGAGGGTGTGGCTGGCAGGCGCGCGAGCTAGCAGCATGCCCTTGCGGGGTCCGCGCGTGGTCAGCGCCGCGTCGAAGGCGGCGCGGGCGGCGGGGGACAGATCGGTCATTGCGGGTCTCCTACGTTGCGGTCAATCAGATCGAGAGCGGCGGTCATGGCCTCCCGGCGCGTGGCGAAGGTCTGCCTGCGGTCGTCACTGACCGGGTGGACGAACCACCGGCGGCCGCCGCCTGGATGGGTGACCACAGCCACAAGGGTGTCACCCTGGTAGATGCCGGTCTCATCGTAGCCGCTGGGTCCGGACCAGTTAGTTATACGAACGGTCACGGCCTACCTCCCGCGGCGAGGTCGATGGCGCGGCGGGTCGCCTCGAGGGCAGCGAACCCAGCGCGGATGCGCTCGTGCTCTTCGTCCAGCAGCATCTGCGCGGCCACGGCGACACCGGCCCGGCGGATCAGGTCCTGGGCGGCGGCCTCGACCCTGCGGACCGCGTCGGCGTGGGTCTCAGCGGCCTTGGTGGCCAGGTTAGATAAGTCGGCAACGGACATAACGTGTGCTCCTCTGCGTTGACGACGGACGGTGTAACACTCCCCGCGTGTCACTGTCAACACGGTGTCGCATAATTTTATAACGCGACGGGGTGCCACCCCTCGAGGGTAAAATCACGCGGGCCGGGGGTTGCTTAATTTCGTGGGGCTGTCCGGTGATTTCGTGGGGCTGTCCGGTAATTTCGTGGGCCTGTCCGGTAATTTCGTGGGCCTGTCCGGTAATTTCGTGGGCCATAATTACAGGCCCCCTCAGTAATTACAGGCCTCCTCTGTAATTACAGGCCCTAAATCCGTCCGCACCCGTCCGAGTCTGTCCGACCCCCCGGACGTGAAACCACGCAGTGTGGGGCTACAAGTTACAGTGTTCTGTCCTCACGTCCGACTAAATGCGTATACCCCACCCCACACTCACCACTTTACCCCTCTATATTTTATATAATATTATATAATTATATCTCACTCACCCGTTATAGTTATGTAGTTGGTCGGACATGGGGACAGAGTAGTATAATAGGTAGTAAGACCAATGGGTTATGCGTGTCCGACCCCCCTTGACGAGTCGGACGAGGTCGGACGGGGTCGGACAGCACCGTTACGGGGCGTACGGTGCCATACGGGGCGTACGGCGCCATACGGGGCCGGGTGCGACGATACGGCGCGCCACCCGGTGTGATCTTACAGATCGGGTCGCCACATGGGGGATGTCCGGCGGGCCAAGCCGGTCCGGGTGGTGCCCCCCGGCTGCACGGGTGACGTGCGGGGGGGCGGGTCGCGTAGGGGGCGCCACAGGGCGCGTAGGGCCGCGTAGGGGGCCGCAGGGCTCCCCAGGGGGCCGCAGGGGGCCGCAGGGGGCCGCAGGGGGCCGCAGGGCCGCGTAGGGGCGCCACAGGGCGCGTAGGGCCGCGTAGGGGGCCGCAGGGCTCCCCAGGGGGCCGCAGGGGGCCGCAGGGGGCCGCAGGGGGCCGCAGGGGACGCGTAGGGGGCCGCAGGGGACGCGTAGGGGGCCGCAGGGGACGCGTAGGGGGCCGTAGGGGTCCGTAGGGGGCCGTAGGGGACGCGTAGGGGGCCGTAGGGGGCCGTAGGGGGCCGCAGGGGGCCGCAGGGGCCGCAGGGGGCCGCAGGGGACGCGTAGGGGGCCGCAGGGGACGCGTAGGGGGCCGCAGGGGCGCGTAGGGCTCCCCAAACGAAAAACGGGGAGCCCTGGGGCTCCCCGTGCGGTCATCCCCACACTATCGCCGCGATTGCCGTGATTAACGCGACTGCAGCGTACACATGTAACACTGCCATGCCGATCGCGACCGCCACGGCACGTTTATCGCGCCACATGATACGCCTCCCGGAATAGTTTAACCGCCGCAATCGCGTCGACAGTCCGGGCCATGGAGTAAATGCCGCGTTTGAAAGCCTTGTAGACAATTAGTGGAGCTTGCGCCAATATGACATAGCAAGGACGTTGCGCCGCCTGGCCATGATCTAAATCCGTCGGATTGCCGCGATGTGGGCATGTGCCACATACCGCCTCATCCGCGCCAGTCCGTGATGCTGTGACAGGATCCATGTCAGCGCGCATGATCCAGAGCTGCGCCATCGCGCCAGTTTTAGCATTTTTGCTGCCGATCGTGACGATTGCGACGATCGGGCTGCCGTCTAGCATGCTCGGGCCGTTGTATACGATTGTCATCCGTTTGTTTCCTGTTCCGCACCCACGGCGAACTCCTCGAACGGCACCCCTGCTATCTGCGCCGCGATTGCCGTGATCCACGCAGGCGTTACGTGAATGGAAAGCGGGGCAACGCGGGCACTGGCAAATTCCCCTGCCGTGAACCAATTTTTGCCCGCGCCTTCAAGGGCGCGTTCGGCAACCGCACGGTTGGAGTAGATCGCCGCGTGGGCTTCGTTGCTGCTGGTGCCGGGACCGCAAAAAAAGCGGTTGCCGACCATAATAACGAACTTGCCCGCGCGATGCCGTGCCGGACGCGAAGAGAAAGTGATTGTCATTTGTGAGCCCCTCTATTTGTTCCTACCGAGTGTAGGCTGTAGCAGGTGCCGCAGCCCCTGCTACCGTCTAACCTAGGCCAGAATGTTGCCGGCCACGAAACTATCCATCAAAGCATTGTGCCGAACAGCATTACTGCGAACCTTTGCCCCAAACAAATACTGCAGTTCAGCAGTGGACGTACCACGTGCGTCATACCGTGCTTCGCCAGCTCGTTTGCCATACATGCGCTCTAACTCGGCCTGCCACGCTGCGTCTGTATCGTGCGCAATTTGCACCAGCTGTTGATATTCTGCCTTGGTCATTTGTGTGCCCCTCTGTTGCGTTGTTCGTGGGATCATATGACCATACAAAAATAACAGTGTCAAGACTTCAATTTCCGCGGTCTCGAACGCCAACCATCGCGCTCCTCTATTCGCATAATTCGCAGATTATACCTAGCATTTTTCGTTGCGGTCGCGTCTCTATCGTCGGCATATTTATCTAGCTCGGCGGCGAGGTGCATCGCCGTGGAGGCCCGCGATTTAAGCAATGCAGATAGGCGTCGAGCTGCGGGAGCAGAGAGGCCAAAACTGCCTGGTTTTAGCCAACGGTAGATGGTGCCTGGGGCTAAATTTAGAGCGGCCGCGGCTGCCGCGCCATAACCCGGATACTCGTGGATACGCCACGGCCAAATGTGGCCGATCGCCGCGGCCCATATTTCAGATCCGGGAGAACCATCGTCGTGTGGTAGAGGTTTGGGGATAGCTCTCCGCCGTGCCTGCCGCTTGGCGCGCCTCAGCGCTCGCAACGCCCCATCCGTTCCAGTCGCCCCATCCGCGTCCTTAATTTTATGCATAATTATAGCCCCCCCATCGTGCTCATCGTGCTCATCGTGCTCATCGCGTCCATCGCGTCCATCGCGTCCATCGCGTCCATCGCGTCCATCGCGTCCATCGTCCCCATCGTTCCCATCGCTACCTGGCAATCGTATGCGATACCTACCATGAGCCTAGCATACCATGGGCCTGGCTGATCATATACGATGCCGATCATGGGCCTGGCCGATCATATACGATGCTCATTATGACGCGTCCGGTTCGGATCGATCGCCGATCATTCCGGGTCCGGTTCGAATCGATCGCCGATCATTCCGGGTCCGATCGATGCCGATCCGGAACGATACGGAAACGCATCGGGACGCGGAGTCCAGGATTCTTGGGACACACACCCCCGCGCCCCCCATAAAAATAAACGATTCTCACTGTTACGCTTGACCCCGGACGTTTTCTCTGTGATTATGGCCCACCAGCAAAGGCTCCTCACCAATGCCCCCCACCATGACCAAAGTCTTCAGCAGCCACATAAATTCAGTGGGTTACGACGCAGACGCCAAGGCGCTGCACGTGACCTATAATTCCGGCAAAACCGCTATTTACGGCGGTGTTCCGCCCGATGTGGCTGAACGCGTGACGAACGCTCCGTCGATCGGCCAGGCTTTGCACAAGAACATCCGCGGTAAATTCGACCACGAGTACGGCGGATGACCCCCAACGAAGCCGCTGAACTGTTCCGGGCCATGGCCGACCGGCTGGAGCGGAACGCGTCGACTGAGTTCGGTGGCGCCTTCCTGATCATCCCACCGGAAGACGGCAGCCCGCTGGACGGCGCCTTTGTGACCACCACGCCCAACGCCGCGGTGTTCTGGTCGTCCGTCCAAGGCCAGACCGAGGTCGCCGTGCAGCGCTTGACCGCCCCGCAACCAGGCCGAGGCTATGGACGGTAACCTGCCCGCTCCGGCGGTTCACACCGCGGATTATATGGCCGAGACAGGCGAGGTGTGGTCTTACGACAAGGCCGCCGCCTACAAGGATGTGTTCCTTGAGTTTCTTGATTACTGCGTAATTCCCTCAAAAGAGCGAGGTGTAATCACGCTGGGCGGGCAATTATACCCCGCCCAGGAGCGCGGCCTGGACTTAATTTTCGAGGGATTACAGCGCGGGATCCATGATTTTAAGTGGGGGAAAGGCCGTCAGCAGGGCATCTCCACGATCTGTCGGCCCTTCTCGGCCATGTGGATCGCGATGCACAAAGGGTCACGCGGGGCCTTCCTTCTGGACACCGCCCAACACATGTCAGAGGCCCGGACCGAGGTCGAGTTCATCCTCAGTAACTTGCCGGCGAAACTGAAATTCCCGGCCTTCAAGACCAACCGTTACGGCGGTCGGTTTGCCAACGGCAGCACTGTGACTTTCCTGTCGGCGGGCGTGAAACAGACCGCTGGCGGCGGCGCCCTTGGCCGTGGCCAGGGCCTCACGATAGTCCACGCATCCGAGGTCGGCACCTACAACAACCCCGAAGGCCTGTCGTCGTTCCGTAAGTCCCTGGCGCTTGAGAACCCCGACCGGCTGTTCCTGTGGGAATCGACCGGCCGCAACGTGGGGTCCGACTGGCACCAGATGTGGAAGAAGGCAGTATCCAACGACCTCGAAGAGGCGACGATCTTCACCGGTTGGTATTTGGTGCCGACGCATCGGATCCGGGCGAACACGTTGCAGTTCGAGAAGTTTGGGTCCCCGGCGATCACCCGGGAGGAAGCCAAGCGGATCGCCGAGGTCAAGGAGCGATACGGCTGGGAGATCACCCGCGAACAGCTGGCGTGGTACCGCAAGGAGACGAACCCGTTCGCGTTTGGCGAAGACGACGAAGGGGAAGACGACGCCGAAATGGCGTTTGACGAGTACCAGGGCCGCGAGCACCCGTGGGTCGAAGAGGAGATGTTCACCACCGACGGGAGCAACTTCTTCTCGTCCGATCGCCTTACCGAGATCAACAAGAACATCGCCAGCGACGAGTTCAAGTCGTGGAAGTACTACACCGGCACCGAGTTCATTCACATGGGGATCGAGGCGGCCAGGACGCGCCGCGAGATCCAGTTGAAGGTGTGGGAAGAACCCAAGCCCGACGGCGTGTACGTCATCGCCGCCGACCCAGCATACGGCGCGAACGAGAACAACGACCGCAGCTGCGCCCAGGTCATGCGGTGCTTCGCCGATAAGATCGAGCAGGTCGCCGAGTTTGCCAGCCCGAACGTGCAGCCCCACCAGTTCGCCTGGGTTCTGGCAAGCCTGATGGGGTGGTACCGCAACACCCGCCTGATGCTCGAGATCAACGGCCCCGGCGCCGCGGTCTTGCACGAGTACCAGATGCTCAAGCGCATCGTGACGAACGGCTATTTGCAAAAAGAGGCGGAAGAGCAGGGCCTGAAGAACTTCTTCCAGAACTGCAAGAGCTACCTTTACTCGCGGCCGGACGCGCTGATCCCTGGCCAGGGGTCGATCCACTGGAAGACGACATCGGTCAACAAGGTGCCGATGATGGAGCGCCTGCGTGACTTCCTGACCAACGGGGGCCTGATCGTCCGGTCGCGCGACATGATCGAGGAGATGCGGTCGGTCACGCGCGACGGCGACAGCATCAAGGCCGAGGGTAACGACCACGACGACCGTGTGCTGGCTGTGGCCATGGCCATCGTCTGCTGGGAGCAGCACGAGCGCAAGGGCCTGATCAGTTCGAACCGGACGTACAAGTTCGAGCGGTCCAAGGCGGCCCTGTCGCCAGGCGATCAATACCAACTGCTGTCGAAGCACAAGTTGAACCAGTACTTCAAGGGCAAGGTAGCCGACCGCCGTGCGGCCGCCCTCGATGCAGCCCGCATGGCGTGGAGAGGCCGTTAACACATGCCCGTAATCCGCACATACCAATGCCCTGATTGCCAGGGCACGTTCGAGCACCTGCACGACCGCTACGACGATCCGCCGCCCCCGGTGTGCGACCTGTGCGGCGGCGACATGCGCGACACCCAGCCTGAGTTGGCCGCACCGCACCTAGCCAAGTCGATCGGCAAGGTGGCGGACAACGTCTACCGGGGCATGGAGCAGGCCGCGCAGAACCGCGCTGAGATGGCCGCCGAGGCCCTGGGCGAGAACGTGTCCGAGATGGGCGCGATGAAGATCACGAACATGCGAGACGACGCCCGGGCCGGCGAGACCAGCAGCGTGGTCGTCAACAACGAGGTCACGCGGGTGATGGCGCAGACGCGTGGCACGACGGGCCTAGTGGACTCGCGGGCCGGGGCGGACTTTGCGAAGGCGACCCGTAACGGTCCGTTCGCCGGCGCCGGCGTCCAGGCGCTTCAGGGCGTCGTGAAAAACCACAACATGACGGCGTCCCAGGTGGCGCGGAATGGGAACATGGGGCAGCACTTCCCCAAGCCGTGACCAAACCCATTGAAAAAGAACCCCCGGTCGGGGTATTACCAACCGGGGGTCAAGGGTATTAGACAGAGGAAACGCCCTGACTTAACCCGCTGCGTGTCAAAGGTCAAGCAACGTGATCTTGCCGAAATCGAAGGCTGACCTCCTGCGCAAGGTCATTATGGTCAAAGACGCTTGCCGGGCGTCCGCCTCGTCACGCGCCGCGCTTTCCCGTGCCCAGAGCCTGTTGATCGACACCGGACGGCCCAACGGGTCGCGGTCGATCATGAACACGCTCAACGCGCACATCGACCGCTCGGCGTCTCACCTTTTCAGCCCGGTGGATCTGCGCTTCGTGCTGGACTTCGAAAGCCACTACGACCGGTCTGTCCTGGCGCAGGGCGAGATCACGGCCCGGGTCCTAACGCGGGAATGGGAACGCAAGGACATCGACGTGATGTTCGCCGAGGGCGTGGACATCTCGCTGCGCTACGGTGCGGCGATCCTGAAGCAGATGTGGGGCAACGCCGGGCTCGAAGCCAAGCTAGTCATGCCCTGGCAGTTCGGCGTGTACCGCGAAGACGTGAACAACCTCGACGACCAAGAGGCGGTGTGCGAAAGCGGCCTGATGACCCTCGAAGAGGTCTGGCGGCGCATCAGCCACCTGCCCGACGCCGAGAGTATGTACCGACGCATCAAGTCCCATTCGAACCGGGAGAGCGCCGACACCGTCGACAACAGCTTCTTCCACAACGTGCTGTCGACCTCGATCCTGAACACCGACCTTGAAACGCAACGCCAGCAGCCCGGCGGCGTGGTCCAGTTGTCCGGCGACGCGCCCAACGGCGTCGTGCCGCCGGAACTCATGATCGACCTCGTGCAGTTCCACGAGCTGTACATCAAGGACGACGACCGCCAGGATTACACCACGGTCCTGCTGATCGAGCCGGACATCATCGTCAGCCCGTACTTCAAGCGGGAGAATTTCTTCGCCCCCGAAACTCAGCCGTTCTCGCTCATCCAGGCGAACCGTGTGCCTGGACTGGTTTGGGGCAAGTCGGAGATCATCGACCTGGCAGAGCCTCAGGCCTTGCTGTCGACCCTCTACGACGACGCGAAGCGCATGATGGGCCTTCAGGTGGACAAGCTGCTGGCGTTCAGCGGCGGCGAAGGCATCAACGACGAGAAGTACGCCGAGTTCCGAACCGCCGGGTTTGTGGACTTGGGCGCCGGCGGCAGCGTGACCGACCTCACGCCGCAGATGCCGGGGCAGATGTTCCAGTTCATCGAACTTATCCACAAGTCGATGGAAGAGGTCGCCGGGTTCAACAACATCATGTCCGGCCAGGGCGAAGCCGGCGTTCGCGCGGGTGTGCATGCCGAGACGCTCACGCGGATGGCATCGCCCCGCATGCGGGACCGCGCGCTGCTTCTCGAACGGCAGTGTGCCGCCGCCGCGGACAAGACCCTGAGCCTGCTCCAGCAGAAGGACGGCAAGATGTACTCGACCGACCCGACCACGGGTCCCGTGTCGCAGTTCCTGCTGTATGACCTGCCGGAAGACCGCCGTGTGACCGTTGACAGCCACTCCACCAGCCCGATCTTCGCCGAAGACCACAAGGACCTGATCGGGTTCGGCCTCAAGGCTGGGTTCCTGGGCGGCGACAGCGCGATCGAATTGCTGCCGTTTCCGCAGAAAGACCTGCTGAAGCAGCGCTACAAGCAGATGCAGGACGCCAAGGCCAAACTAATTCAAGAGCACCCCGAGATCTTGACCAAAGGGCACGGAAAGAAGTAAGACCGCGGGGAAGAACGCGTAGCTCAGTGGTAGAGCGGCTGACTCTTAATCAGCGGGCCGTAGGTTCAAATCCCACCGTGTTCACCAAGAGAATGGCGCGGGGTAGAGCAGCCCGGTAGCTCATCTGGCTCATAACCAGAAGGCCGCAGGTTCGAATCCTGCTCCCGCAACCAGTCCCTACCGCGCCGCCCCTACACGTTGGGCGTTAAGCCAGGCTTCAATTTCATCGCGTCGATAGAGGACCTTACGACCCCGGCGGTGGTAAGGCGGCCCCACGCCGTCGTTCCGGTGCCTGAAAAGCCACAGACGAGACACCCCGCAGATCGGCGCTACCTGCTTCGTGGTCATCCAATCCGACACTGTCGATCCTTAAATTACCGGGTGATACGGACGTTACATCACGCTTGTTTCGCGGTCAACGTCGGCCTTCGTAAACGTGTAAATACCCGAGGCAGTTGCCTTCCTTCGTCTTCACGGACGCCGGGTGGCGGTTGTTGGGAGAGGAGCCCCCTCGGGCGTTCAACTCAAACTCAGGAGGCAGTCATGGCTCGCAAGTCTCACCGCAAGGGTCGCAAGTAATCCAATGCCGGACATGCCACCCCCCGCTATGAATCCAGCTGCGCCGCCTCCGGGTGGTGCAGGCGCACCGCCGGCACCTCCGGGTGTTGGTGGTGGGGCACCGGGTCAGCCGCCTTTTGGCTCCTCCCCGGTAAGCCAGCCTGTCCCCAATCGGGGCCAGGAAGCTGCAGGACTTTCACGGTTGGCGGTGGTCGTCCGGCTAATGGAAGAGACCGTTCCCCTTTTAGGGGTTGGGTCTGAGCCGGGTCAGGCCGTGCTCAAGGCGTTAAACTCGCTCGCCAAGCACGTCCCGCCCGGCTCCGTTCCCCCCGGGGTTCAAACCAGTACGATGCAGCGGCTTTTGTCGCAGCAGCAGCAGAATGCACCGCAGGTCGCCGCAATGCGCGCGATGCAGGCGGGCCCACAAGCTCCTGCCGGTGGCGGCGCGCCCCCGGCGCCCCCAGCACCTCCAGCGGCATAAGGTAGATCACCATGGTCAACATCTTTCAAGACAACACCAAGTCCATCCCCAAGGGCAACGATTCGATGATCGTGCGCGTCCCGATGGACCAAATCGATATCGGCGGTCGTAAGAGCCATCTGCCCAACGCGCAGAAGAGCACCGACATGTCGATCTCCCATATCCCGAACAAGGGCTAACCGATGGCCCTCGTGGAAATCGACCAGGCCCAGCTCGAAGCTCACCAGAAGGTGACCAACGAGCTTAACCGGCTCCTGGCGAACCCCAAAACCCGCCGCATGGTCCTTGAGGCCAAGAAGGTGTTGGATCCCGACGCCCTCATCCCCGAACTGGACGCGACCGAAGCCGTGCGCGGCGAAGTCAGCGACCTGACCAAACGCTTTGAAGCGATGGCAGCGAAGCTCGAGGAAGCCGAAAACAAGCGCGAACAGCGCGAGAAGATGGCGCAGCTTCAGGGCACCTGGGAAAAGGGCCGCTCGAAACTGCGCGCGAGTGGGTATACCGACGAGGGCCTCGCAGAGGTCGAAAAGTTCATGGAAGAGAAGGGCGTAGCCGACCACGAAGTGGCCGCTGCTGCCTTCGAACGCATGCACCCGCCGGCGGAACCCGTCCGCAGCACCGGCAGCAACCGCTTCGATTTGTTCAGCGCAGACGACCGGACCTCCGAACACATGCAAAAGCTGTTCTCCAATCCGGATGACCCGATGGCGCTCGATTCCCTCGTCAACGATACCCTGCGCCAAGTACGCGGCCGGTAATAGAAAGGAGTTACGGATATGCCTATTCCCGGCACTGGTGCAGTACCGACCGGCGGTCTTTATAACGAACTCGCAGCCACGACTCGGCGCGCGTTTGTTCCCCGTCTGTTCGTTCAGATGTACTTCGCCACCCCGACGTTCTTCTACCTCATGGGCAACGCCCAGAAGGTCGCGGGCGGCTTGAGCCAGATCACCATCCCGGTCCAGGGCCAGAGCATGGTGCAGGGCCAGTTCACCGGGTACGGCGGCGGGTTTAACCAGCCGAACATCACCCCCGGTGTGCAGGACGCGCAGTGGAACACCTGCTACTGGGTGGTCCCGGTCCCCCTGCCGTTCGGCGAAAGCGTCATCCAGGCCACCGACCGCGAGATTTCGCTGCTCAAGGCCCGTATGAACGACGTGTACGCAACGAGCGTCCAGAACCTGGCGCCGTTGATGTTCGGCGGTTCGACCAACTCCTTGCAGCCGAACGGCTTCGCGGACGGGTTCGACAACGGCCTGAACTACCCGAGCTACGGCGGCATCAACCGTCTGTCCGCCGGCAACGCCACTTGGAAGGGCCAGGCCTACGTGGCCGCCACCGGGACCGGCTTGCCGGGTACCGCGGGCTACACCCGTCAGACCATGTCCCAGCAGTTGCTCCAGATCACCGACGCGGCCGGCGGCGAAGCCCCGACCTTCGGCGTGATGAACCCGGGCGACTTTGCCACCCTGAACAACTCGTTCGTGGGCGTCGAGCAGGTCTTCGTGAACCCGAACGCTACCTACTCGGGCATGAACACCACGATCCGGTCGTCCTTCCCGAACGTGAACATCGCCGGCGTCCCCATCTTCGCCGATCATTTCTGCCCGAAGGGTTCGGCCTACTTCGTCAACACGAAGTACACCTCGTTCTACATGAGCGAAGACGCCGCGTTCGACTTCTCCGGGTTCTACTCGCTCGTTCCGTTGGGCCAGATCGGCCAGCAGGGCGTGACGATCCTGGGCTACAACATCATCACCGCCAAGCCGTCCGCCAATGCCGTGATCACGGGCATCGGCGGGGCCGCCTTCTAAGGAGAACCGAACATGGCACAAAACCGTCTTGGCGGGCCGGGCATCGGTCTTCCGTATCCCCAGTCCCTCTACCCGGTCTCTCTGATCGGCGCGGCCCCGCAGGCCGCCACCAACGTCTTCGTGCTCGGCAACGGTGAATGCCTGCCGGTCCCGCCGGGCGATTGGATGGTCGCCGGCGCGCCGATGCAGTGGCTCGATCCGGTAACCGGCCAGTGGCTGTTTGCCGGCGGCTCGTCCTACGCCACCGGCGAAGTCTCGGTCTCCGAAGGCTACGTCCACAGCGACGGCCAGAACCTCCGCGTGGTCAACCCGAACGGCATCGCCACCGGCGCCGCCGTAACTACCGCGGGTACCGGCTACACGGCCGCCACCACCACCGTGGTCTCGAACAACAGCTCGACCTGGACTGCCGTTATCGGCGGCGCCATCGCGCTGGCGCTGCCGTCCGGCGGCGGCGGCTCGGGCTACACTCTGCCCCCGATCGTGCTGATCGCGGCTCCGCCGAGCCCGGGCGTCCAGGCCACTGCTACCGCGACCATCAGCGGCGGCGTTGTGACCGGCTACACCGTGGTGAACGCCGGCGCCGGCTACACCTCGGTTCCGGCCGTGCAGGTTCTGCCGAACCCGTACGATCCGAACTACGGCTCGATCGTGAACGCCTCCATCACTCCGACCCTGACCGGTTCGGGCACTGTGACTGCGGTCCTTTGCACCAACACCGGCGCGTCGAGCGGCGCCACCGCCCCGACCCTGACCATCACCGGTGGTTCGGGTTCCAGCGGCACCGCTGCCGCGGTGACGACCGCCTACTGGGTGGCGGCGAGCGGCACCCCGCTTACCGTATATATGCAGCCGCTCTAAAGCTCTGCATCCAGCCGCGCGTCGAGAGGGGGTGGGGGTTAAACCCCGCCCCCTTTTTCGTTATAGGAAGCCGTGATGCTTACGCTCTACCTGACACGCACCCAGCAGCTCCTACAAAACCCCGGAGCGTCGACGCAGCTTTACTCGACCTCGGATCTGACGAGCTACATCAACGTCGCGCGCGGCCAGCTGGCCGGCGAAACCGAGTGCATCCGCGCGTATTCCAAACTGCAAATGACGGCCGGCACAGGGGTCTACGGGTTCTCGTCGGTCACCGGCCTGCCGACGGGCGCCGCCGGCGTGTTCAACGTCCGTGGGGCCACGCTGAACATCGGCAACGGCCAGGTGTGGATGGAGCCCCGGCCGTTCCCGTACTTCCAACTCTACTACCTGAACAATCCGGTCCCCGCCCTGGCCCAGCCGACGGTGTATTCGCAGTTCGGCCAGGGCGTGAACGGCACGTTGTATTTCAACCCGACGCCCGACCAGAACTACGTCATGAACGTCGACTGCGTCTGCTACCCCGCCGCCCTCTCGACCGACACGGACCCCGAAGCCATCCCGTATCCTTACACGGACTCGGTGCCGTATTACGCGGCGTATCTCGCTTACCTGTCGGCCCAGCGCGCGGCGGACGCCGATCGCATGTGGCAGCAGTATCAGCTATTCTCGTCCCGGGCGCGGCAGATCTCGAACGGGTCGGTCATCCCCAACCAATACCCTCAGAGCGGTAATCCTGTTCGAGCCAACCAGCTTGGGGTACAACCGCAGCAGCAGGGGGGTGGCCGATGACACAAACGCTGTTTAGCTACATGAAGACCGTTCAACAGATGATCAGCGACACGCGGCAAGAGCTGATCGCGCCGTTCACCCTGGTCAATTACATCAACCGGGCGCGGCGCGAAGTCGCGATGCGGTCGCAGTGCTTGCGCATCCTACCGCCGATCTCCGGCGGCGTGGAAACCATCACCGTGACTGCGCCTGGATCGGGCTACACCAACCCCACCGTGACGGTCACCGCTCCTGACGCGCCCGACGGCCGGTCCCTATACCCGCTTGGAGCCCAAGCCACCGCCACAGCCACGGTGGAAGACGGCATGATCGTCAACATCGACGTGACGTTTGGCGGCAGCGGGTATTTTCAACCGTACATCACGATCACTGACCCGACCGGCACCGGGGCCACCGCTGTTGCTGCGGCCTCGCCGATCCTGACCTTGAACAACGGCCAGGAAATCTACAATTTTGCGGACATCCCGCTGTCGAACTTTCCCGGAATCGGGCCGGTTTATGGCATCCGATCGGTGTCGTTGATCTATTCGGGCTACCGATACAGCCTGCCGATGTACTCGTTTTCGACCTACCAAGCGATGATTCGGCAGTACCCGAACCAGTACTACTACGTCCCCACGATGTGCAGTCAGTTCGGCCAGGGCGCGTCCGGCAGCCTCTATTGCTACCCCCTGCCGAGCCAACAATATCAGCTTGAAATCGACTGCTATTGCTACCCGCAGGACCTAACGACCGATCAGGACGTGGAAGCCATTCCCGACCCTTGGACTGAGGCCGTGCCCTACATGGCCGCGCATCTGGCGTACCTCGAACTGCAAAACCTCAACGCGGCTGAGTATTACCGCAAGCTGTTCGACAGCAAAATGCCGATGTATCGTAACGCAGCGCAACCGGGCCGCAATACGAACCCTTATGGGCGCTACTGATGCGGGAGCGTAACGATGTCTGAGAGCCAAGGCCAGGGCGGTGGTCTTCCGGGGCGTCCATCGTATTCGGTGAACTTCCCCGCCAACCCAATGCAGATCCTGTTTGATGGTTTCGAAACCATCAACACGAAGCCGTCGCGTCCGGCCATCGAAAGCCAGCAGATGTATATCTGCGACGGGTTCATGCCGCTGGGCAAAAGCAACGCGCGGACCCTCTACGGCATCGGTTCGAACCTCTACGCCGCCACCGGCGGCAAAACGGTCGCGTTCTTTTGGTTCGGGAACATCGGCACTGTGCCCTACTGCGTAGTGTTCCTGTCGGACGGCAGCATTGTGGCGGTCAACGAAAACACATCGGCGGCGACCACCATCGCCCCGGCTGGCACGATTACGTCGCCGTCGCCGACCTCGATCGGCTTGACCCAGTGGGGAAACCAGTATTTCGCCATCGTCTCCCAGCAGACCAACGGCTACTTCCTGTGGGATGGCACGACCCTGTATAAAGCGGGCGGCATCGGCCCGTATGTGTCGATCAGCAGCGGTGGCTACGGCTACAACGGCGATTCATCCGTGTCGTTCACGGGGTCTATCGCCACCACCACGCTGACAGTCACCGCGGTTGCGTCCGGCGTCATACAGGTCGGCCAGTTCATCAGCGGCACTGGCGTGACCGCCGGCACGTACATCACCGCGCAGACGGGCGGTGCCACCGGGGGCATTGGCACCTACACGGTCAATAACTCCCAGACCGTGGCCAGCGAGGCGATGACCGCGCCCTTGACCATCACCGCCATCGGCGGATCGGGGTCGGGCGCGACGTTCACGTCGACACTCCAGAACGGGTCGGTCAGCACGATCAACGTGTCCAACCCGGGCAGCGGCTACAGCCCGATCGACTACGTCTACCTCGCGTTCGCGGGCGGCGGCGGCAACACCACGGCGACCGCCACGGCAACCGTCGTCGGCGGTGTGATCACGGCGGTTACGCTCTCCGCTCCAGGCTTTGGCGGGACGGGCTACACCTCTACCACGGCGGTCGCGGCCTACGGCGGTGGCGGCAGCGGGGCTTCGATCACGGCTACGGTGTCCAGCGGCTCGGTGACCGGCTTTACGATCACTAAAGGCGGCGAAGGCTACTCGTCGTCCGACCCGCCAACGATATACATCTACGACTCCTTAAACGCCGTCGCGACCGCTGCGGTGGCCTTGATGCCGATCGGGGTTCAGGGTACGGGGGTCGAGACCTATCAACAACACGCCTGGGTCATTAACGGCTCCAAGGTGCTGTTCACCGCGCCCGAAAGCCCGTCTGACTTCGGCACCCCGGATGGCGGCGGCGCGTTCCAGTCCACCGACTCGTTTCTGAAAATCGGCTTCACCGGCGTCAAACAGTCGAACGGGTTCCTCTACCTGATCGCCGACAGCTCGATGAACTACATCTCGACCCCTACGACCAGTGGTTCTCCGCCGACTACGACCTTCACGAGTCTAAACGTCGACCCGCAGATCGGGTCGTCCTGGCCCAACAGCGTTCAGGTGTTCTCGCGCAATATCGTGTTCGCCAATTCGTTCGGCGTTCACATCTCCTACGGCGGCGCGGTCACCAAAATCTCCGACGCGCTCGACGGATTCTATAGCAGCGTCCCGTACACGTCCTACACGATCAGCCCGAGCGCCGCGGTCGCCGTGATCTTCGGCATCCACGTCTACATGCTCCTGTTGCCCGTCATCGACCCGGTGACCGGCCTACAAGTCAACAAGCTGCTGATGTGGGACGGCAAGCACTGGTGGACGGCCAGCCAGGAAAAACCCCTGCTGTTCATCACGACGCACGAAATCAACTCGCAAATGACGGCTTACGGCACCGACGGGACAAACATTTTCCCGTTGTTTCAAAACCCGTCCGCCACCCTGGTCAAGACGATCCAGTCGAAGCTTTACGACCTCCCGAGCTACGTCTTCGAAAAGATGACGAACCGGGTGTTCGGCCTCGTGAATTACAACCAGATCTCGGCGGCGCCGTTCTCGATCGCCATCGACAGTGGCACCACCCCCACGACGAGCCCCTATTATAACACGTCGTTGTCCCTGACGTGGACGAATACGTCGGGCGGCACGATCAGCTGGACCAACAGCTCCAGCCAGCCGATGGTGTGGGGCCGCACCGGGCTCGCCCAGCTAGAGTTTGCCAACTCCCAGCAGGGGTCGCTCATCGGCATTACCGCCCAGACTTCAGCCCCCGACTTAACGGTGGTCTCCATCACGCTCGTGGTGCAGAACTACCAGTCCCTTGTGTGAGGCCACCATGTCCCTTCCTACCACCTTCGCCGCGCTGACCACCGCCACCGGGCAACAGCTCGACAACAACTTCAGCGCCCTCGGCGCGCTGACGCCGATCCCCTGCTCCGTCTCCGGCACCAACTCCATCACGATGATCACGGCGTTGAACACGCCCTCGGTGCCGTCCTACGCCAACTACGCGGTCTTCAGCGGCGTGGCCGCCGCGACCAACACTGGCGGGACGACCGTCACCGTGAACTCCCTGTCGGCCTTGACGGTCTACAAGGACACGGTCGCCGGGCCGGTCGCCCTGAGCGGCGGCGAGATCGTCGCCGGCAACGTGCTCTACCTGATCTACGACAGCGCCCTCAACACCGGCGCCGGCGGGTTCCACCTCAACTCCCAGCCGACCAATTTCGTGTACCCGGTCGGCGGGTCCAGCAGCCGCGTGGCGGGCTCGTCCGCCGGCAGCGTCCTGACAGCAGCCTGGACGGCCAACGAACTGGTGGCTGAAATCACGTTGGGCGGCCTGGCGGTCAAAGGCGCGGGCCTGTCGCTGGTGTTCAATGGCGGCATCGCTGGCGCCAACGGAATGGACACGGGGTCAATGCCCGCGTCCTCGCAGTTGGCGATCTACGCAATCTACAACCCGACCACCGGCAACTGGGCGACCCTTGGCTACACCGCCGGGTCGTCGGTCGTCAGCACGTTGTACCCCGGCACCCACTTGCCCAGCGGCTACACCTACTCGACCTTGCTCTGGGTCGGTGTGACCACCGCGTCGTCCCAGTTGCCGGCCTTCGTGCAACGCGCCAACCGGGTTTACGTCGGTCCCACCATCGTGCTGTCGGCGGCCGCCAGCGCCCTCAACACCTACGCTAGTTTGAGTTTGGCGGCGGTCGTGCCGTACAGCGCCGCGGCAACCTGGGGGACGATGGCCGGCACGTCGTTGTCGGCCACGCAACTGGCTGTGGCGGCTTCCAACACCGGCCAAGCCGCCCAATACATGGTCGGGGCCAGCGCGGGCGTCACGCTTGATGGGTTCGCCAACGCCGGCCAGTTCACCGACCTGCCGCTGGTGACCCCGCAGACGATCTGGTGGAAGTCCGCCAACACTTTGCAGAACAACGACATCGCCATTGGTGGGTATTCGTTCTAATGCTGGCCAACCTCTACAACGTCTTCAACGACATAAAGGGCATGCAGCAGTTCTCGTTTTCAAACGCTGACCTGCACACCCGGCAAAACGCGGCGATCCTGGCGCAACACGGGGTTGACCTGTCTTCCTACGTGCTCGACCCGATTCCTCTCGAAACCGCCTTGCCGAACTGGCTGCAAACGCACCAAGAAACCCACAATCAGGTCAACCAAGTGCTCGGCATTGCCGGGAATGACCTGACGGATGTAGATTTCAGCAAGCCGGACCAAGTCTCCTCTTGGATCTGGCTTCATGCGCAGGAACACCTGCAAGCCAGCAACAAGCTAGGATTAACATGAGCCGTAAATTCCCCGTCGTCGCGCCGCCCTCCTCGCCGCCGTCAGTGACGATGGACCCCGTCCCTGTGGCCGTCCCTATCCATCGGGTCATCCCGACGGATATCGAACAGCTGGCCGGGTGGGCCGTCCCTATGATTCAGGAGGATTTCGGCAACCCGCCGCTCCCCGTCATCCAGCGTTGGATGCGCGCCTGGGCGATGGACAATCAATACAGCTTCGTGGCCACCGACAATGCCGTCGGCCTGTCCACGCTGGTTTACGAGCCGTTGTTTGCCGACCCGATCGTGCAGAACATCTTCCTGTACGTGCGCAACGGGGCCAAGAATGAAGGCATCGAGCTTTACAAGCACTTCTACGGCTGGATGAAGCTGAACCGGGCCGTCAAATTCCGGTTCCACGACAGCGCCGGTCAACCCACCGCGGAACTGAAATCGGTGTTCGGCAACCTCCAGTACCAGAAGATGTGGTACGCGGACGCGCAGCCGTGAATTCGTTTAGCGAGTTCCCCAGCGATAACATCCGGCACCACTTCTTCCCCGGCATGTACGCAAAAGAGGTGCGAATCCCCGAGGGGTATGTGCTAGTATCCCATAAGCACCTTTTCGACCACCTGAGCATTTTGGCCTCCGGGTCGATCATGCTCGGTGTGGACGGCAAGCGGACGCTACACAAAGGGCCTGCGGCGTTGAACATCGTAGCCGGACAGGACCACGAGGTCCACGCGCTGACGGACGTCGTATGGTTCTGCATCCACGCCACCGATGAGACCGATGTTGACAAGGTCGACGAAGTTTTGATCGTAAAGGACGCTGACTGATGCCTTTTTTCACCTTCATCGCCGCCATTGGTGAAGCGATCGCCGGCGCTGTCGGCAGCGCAGCCGTTGCGGCGGGTGCGGGTGGGACGGCGGCAGCCGCGGGCATCGCCGGCACTGGCTTGGCCGGTGCGCTCGGGACTGCCGCCGAATTCGGTATTGGCGGGGCGGTCCTGGGCGCCGGAGAATCGGCGCTTATGGGCAAAAACCCGCTGCAAGGGGCCGAAGCGGGCCTCATCGGCGGCGCGGTAACGGGCGGCCTCGGCGGTCTTCTTGGCAGTTCGCTAGGATCGACCGCCGGCGGGGCTGTGGCGGGCGCGTTGGGCGGTGGTCTGGGCAGCCTAGCCACGGGTAGCAACCCGCTGACGGGCGCTCTGACGGGCGGCGTGGGCGGCGGCATCTCCGGTAGCATGGGGGGCCTGGGCGGCGCTGGCGGCGCGGCTCCTGGCGGCGCGCAGAGCGCGGTAAGCGCGCTCGGGCCGACATACGACCTCAGCGGGGACCTTACGCAAGGCGTCTCGTTTCTCGGCGGCACGTCGGGAACGATTGGCCCCAACACGCAACTCGACGTTCTCGGAAAAACAGCGTCTGGCGTGCCGGTCTCGGCGATGGGCAACGGCGCCGGGGCGGGCGATGTGGCCTCGGTGGGATCTGCCGCGAGCGGAGGCGGCAGTGGGCCGGCGGGAGCCGGCGGCATTAAGAATCTGTTCAGCGACCCGCTTGGCACCATTAAAGCCAATCCTGGCCTCGCCCTGGCGGGTCTGGGCATAGGCTACGACGTGCTGAAGGGCAACCAGATGCCCAAGGGCTACGCCCAGCTTGAACAGCAGGCCAACACCCTGGCCGCCGAGGCCAACCAGCTTACCCAAGGCGCGCTGAACAACGCGCTGCCTCCGGAAGCCCGGGCACAGCTCGACCAGGCTCAAAACGCCGCGATGCAACAGATCCGGTCAAAATACGCGCAAATGGGTCTTTCGGGGTCCAGCATGGAAGCGCAGGCCCAGGCCGGTGTGAACGAAGCTATGGCCAGCCAGGGCTACTCCATCATGCAGCAACTGATGTCGCAGGGCTTGAGCGCCGCTCAGGCGGCCAACGCCGCCCTGGCGCAAATTATGAACGCCAACGTGGCGCAAGGTGCGGCGACCTCCGGGGCGATCGGCAACTTTGCCGGCGCTCTGGCCGGGTCGTCCATAAAGGGAGCCTAATCAATGGCCGATCCTACCGATCTTCTGAGCACCCTTGGGCTCACCCCCGGTGTGGCTTTAGGCGGCCTCGGCCTTGGCTACGAAGCCCTGCGCGGCAACCAGATGCCCAAGGGATACCAGCCGCTCTCGCAGGCTGCCGGCACACTCGGCCAGGAAGGGCAGCAGATGATGTCCGCCGGCTTGGGCGGTCCTCTGCCGCCCGGCGCGCAGGCGCTCGTGAACCAGCAGCAGAACGCCGGCATGGCCAACGTACGGTCGACCTACGACAAACTGGGCCTGTCGGGGTCCACAATGGAAGCCCAGGCCCAGCAGTCGGTCAATGAGCAGACGATGGGCACGGCGTTCAAGATCTCGCAGGACATGATGATCCAAGGCATGAAAGCCACGGGGTTGAGCGAGGCTATGTACAGCGAGATCATGCAGGCCAACGTCGCTCAGGACACTGCGTTCGCTAAGGCAATCGGCAATTTCGCGGCGGCGCTTGCCGGCGCTTCGGCTTAAGAGGCAAGCATGTCTGGATCGACAACTCCCACCACCGCCGCCGACCCCACCGCCGTCGTCAACACGTTGGGGTCAGTCGTCACCCCAATGGGCAGCACTCCTAAAGCCGAGACCAAACCAGGAACCAAACCGGAGCCTAAGGCGGCGGCCGCCCCCAAAGGCAGTTTCACCGACCAGATTCTGGCGCTCGGCCAACAAGGTTGGGACAAGCCTGCTCGGCCCAACGCAGTGCAGATCGAGCCTTGGACAAAAAAGCGCCCCGAGGCGGACCCTGTGCGTGAATTTGGCTCGTGGGCCAGCGGTTTGGCCATCTTGGCCGGCGCCCTTACGCGCACCCCCATGACCACAGCCCTGAACGCTTCGGCGGAAGCCATGAAAGCGATCCGCGCGGGCGATCTGGCGACTTACGAAGACCAGAAAAAGACCTGGCAAGAAAACATCGACATCGCGATTAAAAACGCCGAGTTGCAATACAAGGCGTACGACCTAGCCTACAAAGAAGGTCGCGATACTTACGCCGATCGCATGGCGGCGATTACGACGGCGGCCACTACTTTCCACAACGATGGCATGTTGCGCATCGCGCAACAGGGCGCGGCGGACAGTCATATTTCGGCGCTGCAAACCCAGACGTTGAACGGCATTAAAATCGCGGAGGCGCACGGCGAGTACCTCGACGGCATGATGACCGGCCAACAAATCTACGAAGCGGAACGGGAGAAAAACCCAAACCTGCCCGAGTGGAAGTCCTTGGCTAACACCCCCGAAGGCCGGAACATGCAGGACGCATACTCCCACCGTGGGTATGTGCATAATGTTGCGGAAGCCAAGCGTCTGGAGTTTGAAGCGTCCGCCAAAGGACAACAAACGCAAGACGTTAATCTTTTGGCAAAATCCGATTTTCGGAACAAATTTGGCCGTGAGCCAGTTCCGGGGGACCCTTCGGACGACACCGCGATGGCTGAGTTTCGTAAAACTCGCGGTGGAAAAACCTCAGTCTCAGACAAGATGTTCCAAGATAACCTCCTTGATGTTCAAAGGGACCCGGCTTGGAAAAACAAGACCCTGGCTGAACAAGAAAACGAGGCAAAGCGCCGCGTTGCCGACGCAAGTCACCACAAAGCCTGGGTCGAACAAAGCATGGAATTAATCGCCGCAGACCTGCGGGCTCAACACGTGGGCGATCCAGCCTGGACCGAAGGACGCATCGCCAGCGAAGCAACTCAGGAGTTCAACAAGCGCCGCTCCTTCGGCAGCACCCAAGGCCGCATTGAAGCCGGGCCGATGCCGGGTTCCAAGGCGTGGTTTGACAATACGTTCTATCAACAGGTCCTCTCCGACAACCCGGGCATTAGTCCTGGGGAGGCTGCGAAAAAAGCCAGGGAAATGTCTAAAAAGGCAGACAGCGATTACCGTATTATCTCGGACGCAGACGCCAGGATGGCCGCCGACATGGCGCTCACGACCGGCAATACGTCCATGATGCAATCGTGGGGACGTAGCCCAGACAGTCGCGCAAAAATATTCACCGCGTTGCGGGAAGGCGCGCAAGCCCGCGGCATGTCGGTAGAAGACATTTCTATGCGCGAAGCCGAATGGGCGGGCGTCATGCAAGCCGAACGATCGCTTGGTGTCCGGACGGCCACTTTGGAATCGGCAAACCAAGAAGCGAAACTGTTCATTCCGATGGTTCTTGAAGCGTCTGCCGATGTTAATCGGACAAGGTACCCGTCCATCAACACCATCATGCTCGCGGGCGAAACACAAACTGGCGACCCGAAAGTCGTCAAACTGGGCGTTGCCCTGAATGCTTTGAAGGGGGCCTATTCCCAAGTTCTGACCCGCACCGGGCAGCCCACGGACCAATCTCGCAAAAAAGCAGATGACGTGTTGCAAGCAGCGTGGTCTAAAAACCAACTGTCTGCCGCCGTTCAACAGCTAGAAGCGGAGATCAACGCCGCCAGCCAAGTGCCGGACGCAGTGCAAGCGCAACTGCGGGCTCGTATGACTGCGGGGGTGCGGCCAGTTCAAACGCCCGGTGCTCCTGCCGCACCCGCTCCCGGCGGCGCTCGTATTCCCCCTTCTCTGCCGCCCAGTCTGTCTGGAAAAAACCTCCAATTCAGTCCTTCCGCGAACCAGTACCGAGACAAAGACAGCGGTAAAATTTACGACATCGAAGGGAACGAGGTGAAGTAATGGCCGGGCCAACTGAAACTACGGATTGGGTCGACGTCCCCGCCGCCAAATCAACTGGAGCCGCAGACTGGGTCGACGTCCCTTCGGCCAAACCGGCAGCGCCGGTGGGTTCGCCTGCCCCGGCTGCGACCGACAAGCCAAATTACGGCGGGTATGACAGCCCGGAAGCCAAAGCGGTTTACGGGGAATACCGTAAACCTACGGCCGCAAACGCGTTCTCAACCGGCGTCGGCACCGCGTTGATGGAGCCGCTCTTTGGCATAGCCCAGATGGCCCCGGGAGTCTTGGGTGACTACGCCACTGAGGCAAACCGGAACCTTCAGGGGGACTGGCGGTGGGCGGTTGAAGGAAGCCCGATTGCTGCGCGACTGGGGTATTGGCCTACGGACCTTGCGATGTGGGCGGGGGCGTCCGAGTTGTTAGGAGCGGGCGGAGCGTTAGCCGGCGGCGGCAAACTCGCGCAATGGGCTATAAAAGGGCCGGTAACCGGCGCGGTCCTCGGATTGACGCAGCCGGTGGATCCAAACAATCCCGATTCCTGGGGCATGTTCGGGGACAAAGCGTTCAACGTCGGTGTGGGCGGGACGCTTGGGGCCACTGTGCCCACCGCCGTTTCTCTGCTGTGGTCAGGCGGCAAGTGGCTTGGTAAGGCTATCCCCGCAGCGTACCGAGCGGTCACAGGGGAAGGGGCGGAAAAATCCATCGAGGCCCTGGCGCAAAAGATCAAATCGGGCGATTACGCGGACATCCTGTCAGGCAAAGCTGGCGCTACGGTCGACCGCATCCGTATGCTGCAGGGGACTCGCCAGATCAGTAGGGAACAGGCCGACCGGGCCATCCAGGCACTAAACAGCAGCGAAGCCCGCATCTCCGCTCGCGCCCAGACCCTGGTGGACAACGCCACACACGACGTCGGGGAGGTCCTTACGACTATCGACGCGGCTCCCACAAAAGAAGAGGTCGGCCAAAACATCCAAAACCGCATAATGTCGTGGTACAATGAAGTCCGCGGCAACCGCGCTTCAGTAGCGGACGCGATGTACGAGGAAGCCGACGCCTCGATGCAGTCCAAATTTGACGCTGGGCAGCCGTGGCAGACCTTTGAGTCGGGCGCTCGGTTCATAAATAAAATCCGAAACCTATTAAGCACGTCAGAAAGCACCCAAATTTCGACGCAAGAGCGAAACCTTATCGAAAACTTTCTTCTGCCTAACCTTGAAGGGACACGAGTCCCCGGCCAGGCCGGGGGTTTGACCGAAGTCGAAGGAGGTTTGGCAATTACGCCTGGCACTGAAAGCCGAATTGCGTTCTCAAGGCCAAAAGTGATCCGGGAAGCCCTTCGAAAACTCCGAGACGCGGCGAACGGGCACCCGGAAGAAGGCTACCCGGCTATCGAACAGCAACGCGCTGGTGAGTTAGCAAAAGAACTGGCCCAATCTTTGAGTGAATGGGACCCGTTGCTGTCCGAAGCCGACGCCAAGTACCAAGAAATGTCCGAACTGTTTGAGCCGGCACAAACGGCGCTAGGGTCAAAGGTTTTGCGGGGCGAAAAATTCAATGCCAAACAACCGGCGATAGATCCGTCCAAAGTTCCGGATTTGTTCTTCAAGACCCCGCAGACGGTTCGGCAACTCGTCGCGTTGAGCGGCGGGGATGTCAAGGCTGTGGAAAACGAGGCCGCCAACTACGCGTTCCGCGAACTGTCTGGGTACTTGAAAGAGCAAAAAGACCCCGCAGCGGCCAGTAAGTGGCTGCAAAACAACAGCGAGTGGCTCAATCCGGAGACCCTGCCCAACGCCTACAACCGCGTTTTAAAGCAAGTGAAGCAGCTCGAAGACGCCGGCACTATGCTAAAAAACGCCGAAGTCGGAGCTGAAACGCGAGCCGGAGCCCTCGCCGAACAAACGGGAGAGATACAGACAGAAGCCGAGAAATTGGCCGCCACGACTCGGACTTTGGAAGGCAAAGCGTTCGACGCGCAACAGAAGTTCCGCGAGCCGTTTGATGCTCTGGCCAAATCGCTCGAAACCGGCGGTGTGCCCGCGAAAGACCTTCCCAATCAGGTCCGCGGCCTCATTAACGACCCCCGGCGCGTCAAAGACATCCCCAAAGACGTTTTAGAAAGATGGAACGCCGAACTCAACCGCATCGACGGTTTGAAAGCGGACGAGGAAAAAGCCAAAGCGCTCTATAAGTTCCTCGGGGTTGCCGCCGGCAGCGCGGTGGGATTTGGGGGCGTTAAAGGACTTCTGAGCATACTGGGGACGCCATGACCATTTTCACACCCGCCGCCCAGGTCGAGGGCAATGTGATCGCCGATAAACTGGCGAAGCTGGCGCTGAAAATAGCTGACGAATCATCCGCCGATGGCGTAGGATTGGCGGACCGGATTGATGCGTTTAAGGTACTCACCACCTACTACGTGAATACGACGAAGATCAACGCTGGTGTTGATCCCGAACCTGATGACGGAGTACCGACTTTTGACAACCTCCAGCAACGCATCGCGTCTGCGTCAAATCGCTCCTGACCGTGAGATACCCGACCCCGACCCAGTGGCCGCTCCGCCGGCAAATGACGCAGCGTTGGGCATCCTGCTCGTTGCCCTCAAGGCTTTGAGCCAGCGCACGATCGTAGCCCTCGGGCAACTCGCCGCGGTCCTGGCGCTCGGATCGGTGTGGTGGCTCTTCAACAACGCCTTGCCGGCCAACCCGACCGTCAACCAGCTCACCGGACTCGGCCTTTACGGCGCCCTGGTGCTGGCTGTCTTGTGGGTCAAACGCTAAACTAAAAGGATCTGACCATGAAAAAGCCGATCAAAGCCGCCGTCAAAGCCGCCGCCAAAGAAATGGCGAAAAACGGCAAAGGTATGCCGGACGGCAAGGGTATGCCGGACGGCAAGGGTATGCCGGACGGCAAGGGTATGCCGGATGCCAAGATGTCCAAGATGGGCAAGAAGACCGACGCTAAGAAGCCGGTCGCGGTCAAGAAATAATGTCCGGCCCGAACACCCCCGGCCACGTCGCGATCTGGGCCACGCCCAGCACGACGAAAGATGGCGGCACCGCGTCTGCGGGGCTCGTCAATAGTCTGGGGCTGTACGGGAACGGGGGCACCCCCTTCGGCATTGTGAATAGCGCCACGCCCGCGCCGTTTTCCGGGTCCTACACGATCCTGGGCGCGGGCGTCTCGCAGACTGCCGCCTACTTGCAGGTCAACGGCTCTCAGGGCCTGCCCTTCCAGATCCAGATCGACGGGATCACGGGGCTTCAGGTCAGCCACGCCGGCGTGACCCTACCGACCCCCCTGGCGCCCGCCAGCGGCGGCACGGGCCTGTCGTCCATCCCAACCAATGGGCAGCTGCTCATCGGCAACGGGACGGGCTACACGCTCGGCACGTTGACGGGCGGCCCAGGCGTATCGATCACCAACGCCGCCGGGTCTGTGACCATCGGGTTCAGCGGCGCAGGTACCGGCACGGTGACCAGCGTCCAGTTGGCAACCGGTTCGACCGGCTTGACGGTCAACGGCGGCACAACCGCGACGGTTACGACCAGCGGCGCGTTTAACCTGGCCGGCACCCTGGCGCTCGCCAGTGGCGGCACGGGCGCATCGTCCATCGCCGCCGGCATCGTGTCTTCCACGGGGTCGGTCCTGGCGTCCACGACGCTCGGCGCGGGCCTATCGTATTCTGCCGGGACGTTGAGAACGAGCGCGTTCACGTCGTTGGCCGCTGGCTCTGGCATCGCCGTCAGCGGGAACACAATCACAAACGCCGGCATCGTCAACCTCTCCGCTGGCTCTGGCATCGCCGTCAGCGGGAACACAATCACGAACGCCGGCATCGTCAGCCTCTCCGCTGGCTCTGGCATCGCCGTCAGCGGGAA
>Ga0214206_1000013_pt1 | contig 45615 bp, 70 predicted proteins | sample TroBogEpilimnion_26_FD_153044 | JGI IMG/M metagenome (GOLD analysis project Ga0214206, IMG submission 153044) | Freshwater microbial communities from Trout Bog Lake, WI - 07JUL2009 epilimnion | ecosystem: Environmental > Aquatic > Freshwater > Lake > Epilimnion/Euphotic zone | place: Trout Bog...
CCCATACGAAATATAAGGACCGGAGTTAGCTGTAATAGACATTTGCTGTCTCCAATCTTACGAAGTTGGGAATGAACCGTAGATCGAACGCCAGTTGTAGTAGCCGACCGAATAACGCTCGTAGCCCTTCACCAACAGGTTGTCTGTTGTGAAATCGACTTGCATATCCATTTCGAAAGGAACGCGTTCCATGTACACCAGACCTTTAACGTTGGTCAGGAGGAACCAAGCGTAGTTGGAGGTCAAGAAGTCCATTACCATGTAACCTTCTGGCAAGCCGCCAGCGGTCATGAGGATAGCGTTCACATCGTTGTCTGCTGTACCGGGACGTAGCTGGGTCTTGGTCAGGCGGATCGCGACTGGCTCCAGTGAAGGAGGAACAATCAATTTACGACCGCGAGCGAAGATTTTGATGCCAGCGATATCACGGAAGTTCTGACGGATCGAAACCATGCCGTTCAACAGAGTCGATTCGTTGAGGTCAACGTCAACGGTTGGCTTGTTGGCAATGGTGGTGCCATCAATAGGATGCGAGGTGGAGCAGAGAGAGACACCGTCGCCGCCGATTGCAGCATTGTAGGTCGTAGCCGTGTTCAGAACGTTAGCAGCGTAGATTTCTTTCGTCTGATGGAAAGACTCAACGAGGCCGAGGTTGGTTGGCTTGAACTGCGCTTTGTACAGGTTATCGTCGATAGCCTTACGGGTGATCGCGTAACCGAGAGCGATTTCGTTATGTTCCTGATTGTAGACATAACGTTCGCCAGCGGCGTTATCAAACTGGGTGTTACCACCTTCAGTTTTCAAAGCGGCGAGGCCGAGGTAGCGCATTTCTGCGGTGCGTTCCAGAGCCATATTTGACTTGGTGATTTCGAACACCTTGTCGTACTGGCTTGGAATCTGGGTGTACTTGCCTTCGACGCCACGGAGACCGGGGAGGAGAAGGTCACGAATCTGACTAAGATTAATAGCCATTGTGTATTACTCCTTACAGGCCAGTAGTGGTGCGGAAGGTCTGATTGTTGAACGCCACAGTGATGTAGTTGTACGGAGTGGTAACGTCCGTACCGTTCGCGCCCGGAGGCTGGGTAATCAGATTGAGGATGCGGAAAGCATAGTTGGTCGAAGCACTGATGTTCGCCTGATTGGCGTATGCAATTGACTGACCGCTAAACTGCTGCGAGGAGGTAGGAGTGGTCGTCAGACCAGCCCAGTCAATGTTCTTGCCGACGTTGGCCTGAACAACAGCGGCGGAACCGCTCGACTGCACCCTGAAAGTAGCCTGTGGATCAGTGATAACCCATGCAGTGATGACAGTGCCCGACGGCACGGTCGTGCTACCGGGCCAATATGGCGACCAGATAACGCGGTTTACTGCGGAGGAGTAGTATTCACAGCCAATGAAGATGCCGAGAATCTGGTTGGCACCGACAGTTGCGGCAGTCAAGTAACCGCCCGAGAGGGAGACGGGATCGCCCGTCATGTAGTAGTTAGTATCACCACTAGCAATCAACCACTGCGATTGGCCCAGAGAACCTTCACGCCCGTCGAGGAAGCCAGCAAGTTGGAAACCATTGGGCGCAGATGTGTTCGCCATAGGTAGCTCCTGTCTGGAATGATCTTACTTTTGACAGCGCGTCATACTAAGATCAGTCAGAAAAGCCCGCTACGGCGCGTAACGGAAGTGAATACGCGATAAATACCATGATGAATATTTATCGCGCAAGAGTGTTAAAGGAAAAAATTACATTAATTTCAACCTTTGGGAATTTCCATTGGGATATATTCTTTCTTAACGACCTGACGACGCTGGTCGCGTTCGAAAGTGCCGCTAGGAGCCATGCCCAATGCGCGTTCTTTTTCATTTACAACGCGGCGGGCTTCCTGCAATTCCAAGAACTTGGCGCGATTAGAGATTTCCGCTGGGCGTTCCATTAAAATCATGCCTTCGCGGATGATTGGACCCTTGTGATTGGCAGGCATCATCGATGGATGACGGGCGGAATCAACCGCTTCCCAACCAGTCTGCGCCAATTCGACTTCGTACGAGCCGTCTTTCATGCCCAAAGTCTCATAACGCTTCCAATTATAGTCCCATCCATCCGGAATATCGCGAGGATCGATGTAAAACTTGTCGTAAACGGTCGCATCCGAATCTTCGTTGCGCGAACGAGCGCGAATTTGCTCGGCGCGAAGGTTAGCTTCACGAATCCCGCGTGTAACGGGGGCCGATTTGGTTTCGATTTCCATATTATTCACGGTATCTACCTCATATGACTGGTGGTTGGTTGAATTAGAGACACTTTCGTCCTTACGGGGCCGACCCGGTTTGCGTTTAATGTCACTCATAGCTTCAACTGACCTTTTTTATTGTAATAAAGCATCGCTTCCGCGTATTCTTCATCACTCATGCCCAATACTTCGTCCGCATATGCCCGCATTTCGGGGGTAAGTGTAATGCGAACTTGATTATTGTTGATGGTTGGAACGCTTCCGCCACGTGCAACAGGTGCAGCAGTGACAACACTACGCTGTCGATTGCTTTGCGGAGCTTCTTTTTCCCCCAAACCCAGTTCATTTTCCAAATACTGAAAATATTGTGGGGTATCGGGCTGGTAATTGTCCGCAATAGCGCGGTAATGAGCCGCCGCCATCAAGTTTTTGCTTTTTTGGTCATGCATAATGTGGATATTCTTGCGTACCCACGCCTGCGAAGGGCCAGAAAGACGCTGCAATTCTGCTTCGATAGGGTCATATTGCGTCTGTTCGTATGTCTGACGCTGCACTTGCGGTTCTGGACGCGAACGTTCGTATTGAATGCGTTCGTCCAATGCCTCACGGCCCTGATGAAGGGTCGCGAGTTTGCTTTCCACCTGTGCCATCTGCCGCTGGATTTTGGCAGCAGCATGATAATCGCCCTGTTCGAGCTTGGAAGCGTATTCATTCTCCAGCATTTCGCCATCACGCTCGTAAGAAGCAATGGCATTAACAAATGCTGTCAGTTGGTTGTCCGCCGCCTGATTGGCGTACGTGCGAACTTCCGTTTCTTTCTGCTGGAGGTTCTGTTCCGCCTCAAATTTCTGGCGGCGAATCTCGTCAGCTTCACGCTTTTTGGCTTCCAATTCGCGTTTTAGCTGTTCAATACCGTTGTCCGCAGAATTAACGGGCAGTTCTTCTTCTTTTGCAACCGCATTTACGGGAAGTTTGGCGGGGGAATCCGCGCCAATATCAATTTCTTCCGTTAATGGCGGCTTAACTTCAATCACGACTTCTTTTGAAGCGGTTTCCATATGTCACCTATTAAAATGCGGAGTCGGGGGCGGGGATGCGCATGCGCACTTGCACGTCTTGCACCATACGGCACAGCACACCATTGATCATGACTTGCCAACCATCCGAAGGACGGATCACAACCCAATCACCAACGTCTACATTTTGCCCTTGGAAGGAAGTGTTTGCGTCATCGACAAAGGCTTGTACGCCTTTTTTCAAAACAAGACCCGCCTTGCCCTGATATTCGTCTTCTTTTCGCGTATCATCGGTAAGAAAAAGCCCGGATTTGGTACGTTCCGGACGCTTGTAAACTGCTACAAGTACCCAATTAAAGAAAATATCTACTTTAGAAAGGTCGCCGATAGCGTTTCGGATTTCCTCACGTGGATCGCCCACGTGGTCCATAGTCATATACGTCATGTTTTCCTATCTCGCGTTGTTGGTATCGCCGATTAACTGATTGTTAATCTCATTAGCCCAGATAAGTGTGTCGGAAATTGCTTTCATATATCCGACGGCAGCTTTGTAGTCCTCTAGGTTGGTATAAGACCCGCTTAGGATGAACTCCGCACGGGTCTTTGTTTCTTCGGTTAACTTCTCCCGCAGCTTGCGGAAGAACAATATGTCAAAACTATTCACGTCACCTCCTATTTAGCAAGAGGCCACTTTCGTTTTTCTAAACGACCGAGGCCCGAGCCGGAACCATAATCGTGTTCTTGATGGGTTGGCATTGCTGCCTGTGGAGCTTTGCCGCCCACACGGCCACCTGTCTTGCGACCCATAGCACCACCAGCCATAGGAGGCACAGGAGCGGACATTCCGGGTTTGCCGGGAGCCATGGAGCCCATAGCACCAAGACCCGGTCCTGCGCCTGCGCTAGGCAATGCACCGGGGGGAGGACCACCGGGAGGCATACCGCCGGGAGGACCACCAGCACCGCCACCAGCCATTGCGGCAAGCAGCTGCGGAGGAATAGCAGGAGGACCACCAGCTGGCATTGGGGCTGCGCCCTTCTGGCCTTCTGGCGAAATGATAATGTTGATGTTGGTTTTACCCTTGGTGCGACCGCCATCCTTGCGTTTGGCGCGACCGCCCCAGCACATTTCATCAGACGCGGGAACGTTAACGCCGTTTCCTTTTGTGCCGTACAATTTGGAAGCAGCCGTAGCTATCCCTTTAGTGCGACGGTCAGCTTCATCCTTGTATTTGTTGTAAGTTCCCATGCCGCCTGCACCATTGCGCTCAAGAAACTCCATGCCACGTTGTGCGCCAGCGCGTTTCATTGCTGCTTTTTTAATATAACCTTCCAATGCGCCACCGGACAGTTTGTGCGCACGGTGTTTAAGGGCTTCACCCTTCACCATCGACTTGATCAACTTCTTGTCAGCCGCTACGTCTTCATGGCGATGCACTGCACCACCCTTTTTGTGCGGAGCGATAATGCCGGACGACATACCCACGCCGGGATTCATAGGCGCAGAATATGGAATGCCTTCTTTTTTCTTGCGGATAGCCATTGCAGCAGCGCGTTTCTTGCGCAGCGCAGGGTTAAACCCAGCGACACCGCCGCTTTTCAGGCCAGCAGGACGCTCTGGAGGCATCGGAGCTGGACGCTGTGGAGGAAGAGGGGCACTTGCAAACGGGTCTGCGCCACGACGAATTTCATCGTCAGTCACATAATGACCCTTGTTGTCGGTTATACCGCGAGTGCTAATGTCTTTGTTCATTGGGTGGTTTGGGCTGGTCACGGGAACAAAACCGTCACCCTTGTATTTGCCGCGAGGTTTCTTGCCCAAATTGTGCTTTGCTTTGTCGCCCATCAAGTGAGCCACTTTACCGCCGCGTTTGAACCGCTGTTTGCCAACGGGAGCAGCTCCGGATGGCATGTCAGTGTTAAGTTGGGGCACACCATCGTAGGGATGCACATCATCGAAGTGCTTCTTGGAAGAATGCTCTTTATGCAAACCCATGCGCTCCATTTTGCTATGAGCAGCTTGTTTTGCTTCGTGTTTGTAGTGTGTCATTCTAAATCTCCACGGTGGATTTCGCACCATAAACTAAATTTTGGCAACCGCCAATAGGTTAAACATTGGGATTATCGGCCAATTTCTGTACGTCTGGTTTGACAAACTTTTCGGCTATTGGCGCACTTTCTGGGTGTACTGCAATTTCGCGGGCGAGTTGCAGCATGGAGATACGTTCTTTGCTTTCGCGGTCTGCAACGCGGTTTTGGGCTTCCGACGTTACGTCTACGGCGCGAACCTTGACTTCCGCCATTTTGGCTTGCGAATCCATCATCTTCGCCTGAGCCATAACCATTGCAGGGTCTGCCATTGGGTCTTGCTGCTTTGGCGGTGCAAACAACGATTTGGCATCATTGATGCCCATCATATCCATAATGCGTTCATCAACCGCTTGCGGGTTGTACATTTCCGGATTAGCGGCTTGCAGTTGCTTGATAGCCATAGCTTTTTGAATGCGAGCCGTCTGCGACGGAGTATTCGGGTCAGCCATAGGGACCAAGTTTACGTCGTTAAGGGCTTTGACAAGAATTGCTTCGGACCAAGTGCCCGCGGGAAACTTATTTTCGCGCCAGAAGCTTTCGGGGTCTTCCTTGAACAGTTCTTTCAGCAGTTCAAATTCACGAGCCTGCGCCGCATGCATGCGTTTATGCACGGATGCCATAGTCTTCTGCGCCTGTTCGATCAACGCGATGGTTGTACCGACAGGAGCCTGTGTATTGCCTTCGCCAACGTTCAATTCGGCGGTACCGCCCAAACGCTGTCCGGACGAGTCAATAAGCTCCAGCAATTGCAAGAAACCAGCATCCACGCCACGGTATGGGAGGTTCATAACCATGTTCTGAATTGGCTGACCGCCCGTTTCAATGGCAACGCCAGACCCGGGGGCAACGCGGAATTCGTTCGTCAACTGACGACCAGCTTGTTTTGCATACAAGAAGCCCGGGAAGTTAGCGAACATCCCGTTGTCAAGGCACAAACGCCAACCAGCAGTCAGGGCCATTGTCGAGTTACCCAGCAAATGGAGCAAACCAAACCCATAGAAACCAATGCCGGGGACAAAAATAAAGTCTACAAACACGCCCTTGCGAAGGAAATTGTCATCCTCCGGCTTCCACCAGCGGCGGATTTCAAGGATTTCGCGGCTGCTCTTGTCCAGAGTCACGCGGTAAGGAAGGCGAAGGCCCGTAATGTTGCCATCAGCGTCTTCATGCTCGTAACCGGGGATGTCCAGTTCGCAATAGCATTCGTACACATCACGCAATTCGTTTTCCAAATTGGAAGACTGCGTTGGTTTGATTCCCTGAATGTCGTCGATTTTTTCTTCGACTGGGTTCTTTTTTGTGGGACCAGCATCCGTTAACGGGATTGTGCGGTACACACCCAATAGCTGCATGCGTTTCATAATTGAAGGCTGCATTTTGATGTGATGGGTAACGCGCTGTGCCGAGTCGATATTTGTTTCCGAGGAGGAAACAATCACGTCTTTTACGTCTACAAATTCGGAGACAGGCCGACGACGAATTGGGCAGTGATATACTTTTTTGAAGGCAGTACCGCAGAAGCCAAGCGAAAAGAACATACGTTCCGTGTCCGGATAGTATTCCTTGGCGGTGCTGGTCAGGTAATGGTTAAAGTCCATTTCAAGCGCATGCGCTTCAATGTTAACCCCTTTGTTTTCCAACCCATCATTACGCAGTTTAACGGGGCCGGAAGACGGAAGCATTTCACCTTGCGCGTTGGCCTGAAAGCGAACAATGGATTCCAGCAGCAGCGGGTGTTTAACAGTTGCCTGACCTTCAACGGAGGTAGAACCATCCGCCGAATTGGATTTGGGGGACTCAATTTTGGTCCCCAGCAGTTCCAAACCCATAACAATCTGCTGTAAGTATTCGGCGCGAGACTGGTCGTCCTGTTCAATCAAACGAAGAAGATCGTTCGCAATCTGACCCAACGTCGAGTTATCAAGGTCCATCGCGATGTTTTCATGGAAATCATCGTCAATTTTTTTATTTGGGCTGGCCATTTGGCCTATATTGATCGTAACGGAACCGTCTGCGTTTTCAACTTTGACGTAACCTTTGTCCGTGTCAATCGTAGGCTCAATATCGCCTTCGGCCTCCAGATCAATGTCCATAGGCTTGTAATCGTCATACGTTTTACCGGAGACGGGGTTCTGTCGAATATTGAACGGGGCGAGAGCCATATGTTACACCCAATATAACGGTTTACTGTTAATCTGTGGCTTGTATATCATGGATTCTGTCTTTTCCGCTATAGCTTCGGCGGGTTTTTGTGCAAATCCAATGGTTCGCAGATGCAAAAGTGCTTGCGTCATACTGTCCACCAAGTCGTCATGCGACCCACGGGGGAAAGATTCGGCTTGCGAAATGATCTTTTCCGCCCAATCAAAGTCCGGTGCGTAGATCATCCCTTCGGAAAACAGGTGCTGGATGGCATATGCACGAGCGACCTTATCACCCCGACCGGGGTCGATAAGTTGCAAGCCCCAGTTTTCCCTCGCGAAATTGGCGCGAATTTCTTGTGCGACGCTAATCCCGGCGGCTTTCGATTCGATCAGGAGCTTGTCGATCTTGAACTTGTTGCACAACAAACCGACTTGTTTGACGAGCTGCGGGAACTCTAGACGGTCCTGCCATGCGTAAATGAGCATGATCCGCCTGTTATCATGGCGGTCTGTCCATACGCCCCAGATTGTCAGAGCCGAATAATCATTCTCTTGTTTTGTTGTGTATGCCGTATCCAAAGACGCAACGACGTATTCAAACGGCGGGAAAACAGTTTTGGGGAGCCCTTCCGTACCGGAGATGCTTTCATCCCATAAAACCCACCATTCCCTTTTGATAATACCGCCGCCTTTGGGCTGTGGACGTTGCTGCAACTGGCCCGCCGCCGCAAACGGCCCGAGGCTTGATTCAAGTTCTTTGACTTCCGCGTCCCCAAATCGCTCAGGAATAAGAAGTTCACCCTCTTCCCGTTCGTCAATGAACCATTGAGTAATACAACGGCGGTCTGACTCAAAGCGCATCGGTAGGCATAGATGAGTCCAATTTCCGATATCTTTTTGAAGGATGTGACCCGTAAGGTCACCTTCGTGGAGTCTTTGCATGATAACGATAAACGCTCCCGTTTTGGGATCGTTAAGTCGGGTGGACATCGATTGATCCCACCACTCCAGTGTACCTTCACGGACAAGGTCTGACTCCACTTCGTTCGCGTTGTGCGGATCGTCAACGATGATAATGCTACCACCTTCCCCTGTCAGGGAGCCGTCAACGGATGTCGCGAGGCGATACCCACCCTTATCATTGTCAAACCGAACCTTTGTGTTCTGGTCGGACGTAATCCGGAACCTTTCACCCCAATATTTTTTATACCACGGGCTTTCAAGGAGCCGCCGTGTTTTCAAACTATCGCGGATGGACAGGGTTTGCGCGTAGGATGCGAACAAGAACTGCACATGCGGGCCGGACAGGGGTCCATACTCGCGCTGCGCCCACACCCAAGCGGGAAACGCGACGGAAACCATTGAAGATTTGGATGTGCGGGGCGGAACGTTGATAACAAGCCGCCGAATTTCCCCGTTAGCGACCGCCTGCAAATGTTCACCGATAGCGTTCAAATGCCAACCGTGTTTGTACGGGTTAGGATCGATGTACTTCCAACCGCCACGAAGGAATTTATGGATGTTATTCTCGTACTCCAACCGGAAGATTTCCTTGATCGCTTCATCCGGATGCTCATCAAGGGCATTTTTGTAGTGCGATGGCAGAATAAGGTCACTCATCGGAGATGTTCTCGTATTCCGCATCGATAAATTGTTTGTCTTTTGACTTGGAGGACAGCTTGTGCAGCATTTTCAACCGCTCCTCTTCGGGAAGGTTGCTAAAGTCAAACACAATAGACGGGCCACGTTGGAACTCTTCGGGGTCTTTATCCCGCCAGTTCATGCGGGCTTTTGTCAGGAATATACCCGCTTGGATCGATGATGGTTGATCTTTCATAGCCTGTTGGTACAGGTTTTCCACAACGAGTGCGTTGGCGATTTGCCGCCCGAACTGGATTTCTTGCTTGTAGTTCTCCAGCAACCACGTCTTGGATATACCAATCGTGTCCGCAATTTCGTCCACCGTCATGCCCATTTTGGCTAGACCCGTTAACGAGCGGCGCAATCTGTCATCAATGACAATCTCTTTCCGCTTGCGGGGGTTCTTTTCCACGGGCTTTTTGGTTTGGTAGACTCGTTTGCGTTTTTCTTCTGGCATGCGCTGTCTTCCAATGGTTTTTCCATTTACGGTTTTCTGGTGGAGGCGGCGCAACCGTACTTTTACGCCGTTAATGACTTCGCTCTTGTTCATGGCACCAAAATGGACTAGGGTTAATCGAATGTCAATTCTCGCTTGAAAGAGAAATTTAATCAATGTCGGAAGTCGATGAAGATTTGACCAGTGAAGTTGACAGGATTACCGACGCTATTTTGAAATCGTTGGACGGGGAAACTGTTCCTTGTGCCATGATCGCGCTTGTCAATTGCGCGGCGTTACTCATCAAACAGATGCCGGAGCAGAACCATAGTGCCGCACTCGAAGAGTCGGTGGACATGCTCATGGGGTTTATGGGTTACGGGGAAATTGACCCAGATGAACTGCAAAACGCAACACGCCACTAACAGGAGACGATTGTGGACAAGAACTGGATGACCGAAGAAACCGCCGCCCATAAGTACTGCCCGAAGATCGGTGACTATTGCCTGATCTCCGACTGCATGTTTTGGGAGTGGCAGGAACCAGAATACCGTTACGCTGCGGAATCGCCCGGCGAAGGCTGGGTAAAAGGGGAGTTGGACGAATGGATGGTAGCAGCAGCCGATGGAAAGCCAGTTAAGTTTGAATGGTACAAGCCCCGTGCGGAAGAAAAGGGCAAATGCGGTATTCGCTGTTGACACCCGTACTAATTGAAGGTACGGTTTAACACAAGGGAAGTTCATCCCCCCGACCACTGGTTCAAAATTCAGTGTTTAGCTTGGTTTGACAGTGCTAGACTTGGATTCCGTGGTGAGTAGAAATCGGGCAAACGAGCGTAGCCTAGGCCCTAGGTGATCTGGATACGACTGGAAACGGTCGTCGCGATGCCAGACACCAGTCATCCAAATCGTGAGGAATGACATTAACTGCCATCATTGTAGCAGTTACCCCCATAAATGGCCCATAACTGCTAGTATCGTATCAATTAGACAGGAAAGCCCACATGTGCGTACGACGCTCACAAGCTACACCGCCATACAAATCCAACCCCCATAAGTTCTACGAAGAACTTCGCCCAGCCCTCCAAGGTCTGGAGTACAACAGACTCGCGGATGGATACGCGTACGATGAAACAAAGGCGGCTATTGTAAAGGCCACGACTAATCTGGTGGAACATCTCCTCATGGTTATGGAGACAGGCCGTAGTACGAAGCCGGAAGAGTTTTAAATACTATACCCCCGGGGGTTCCTTTTTAGGGGTGGCCTCCATTTCATTACGGCGTTAGCCTTTTTTAATAGGCTGGTGGTACAGTGTTTTAGTGGGGATTAAGAATCGTGGGGAATTTTGGATTTATTGGGGGGGGTATAGGGGCCCTAAAGGGCCCCTAGGTATTTTTTCTTAGGGGGTGTAGTCCCATTTTATAGGACTGTATCATTTTTTGGGACTGCTTAGTCCCACTCCTTGGGACAACCATGTCCTACAATGTAGGACTACATGCAGTCGCATACGATGGGACGCATACGTATAACTACTTATAGACTAAAGTATAGCTATCAACCAACGGTTTAATGTTGCAGGATACTTGGACCATCATATTCCGTGATGGTTTATTAGGAGCGTATCCCATGAATACCGAAAACATTCTGACCGCCAAGCATCAAGCTGCCTATCTCTCAGAACGACTTCTCATCGGCTACTATGCACAGGCAGGCAGTGCGCGCGACTATCATATCCGACAAGCTCATGAGGCATTGCGTCAAGCGGCAGAGGCCATGGGCTATGCGCTCGAGCCTATCGCGCAAGATGATCAAGATGCCGCTTAACACTAATGGGGGCGCAAGCCCCCACACTCACAAGGGGCAGACTATGAAAACAATCACTCTCACAGCACCCGCACATTGGGCATGCTACTTGATCAATGCTGATGCTTCCGGCTTGGATGACGAAGATCAACGCGCATGCGATTTATTCTTTCGTTCGCAATTCGGGCGCAAAGGCGCGATTTGTGTCGATGCGGAAGATGTCGGTTTCGTCGCATGGCATGATGCTCGAGCATATGCGCTAGCGGCAGACTGTGCAGAATTCACTTTTATAATCTAATGGGGGATACAATGGTTGATCAATACGCAATACAGGCCGCCAGAGATACTCTCGAGCGCAATGGGGTGTTTATTCTCTTGTCTATATCAACGGAAGACATAAAGGACATAGCGGCTTCTAGCGATATGCCAGAACCGTCCTTTGTTGATTGTATGTTGATCGCAAAGGAAATAGACAAGGAATGGCAAAGCGGCGATGAGTGGCAATATATATGCGATAGAGTGCAAGACAAATTGAACGATTAACAAGCCAGACTAAAAGACTGTAACACAATGGTTAAGGCCCGCTCAAATATGGCGGGCCTTTTCTATGTCCATTCTATTGTGCAGCGCAACATAAAATGGGGTTTTGAGGGGGTCGAGTATTTCGCAAGTGCGAGATAGGATCAGGCGAACATGCTTTCACCGATTCCCCATAATTGCGCATTCAACCGCAAGTCACTATCGGCCCCGCGAATCTTGCGGATTGATCGAACCTTGCCCATTGCAACACCCTGTATGCCACCACGGGTTAAATGCTCTTGAACCCGATTAAATGTGCACCATGCGTTATCTTGCGCATCTTCCGGCCGTTTAGCCTCTAACAGGTCACCAGCCACGACTGGACGTTTATCCGCCACTGGATATCGCAATTCCAATGCGGCTTGTGCGAAGTCTAATTGTTGCGCGTAGGTCAAATGCTTTTTAGACCACCCGTCGATCAAACGGTCCGCCGCCGTTGTGCTTGCTTGGATATGCGCTACGGCCGCTTTGATCCTGTCCCACAGATTACCACCACGATGACCAAGTGAGGCAGAACCATAATCTTTCGAATAGGTCACAATTCCATTGGCGCACACAAAGCGAAACACACCACCAAACAATTCCACCGCCTTTGTTCCATCATGCGCATTGCGTAACAGGATTTGCGCCACAGTTCCATCATGGTTCACTGGTGCATCAAAGTGTTGGAATTTAACGATATGGGTATTGAAACCATACTTATGCGCTTTGCGAACACGGGCCGCTTGTGCGTCTACTACGCCAAACCCAAGCTCGGACATGTGCTGGACTATATCGATTGTGGGAATATGCGCATATTTTGCACTACGGGATTCGTGCGCTTCCATTTTAAACACCGCCGCCGGAAGGCTATTGATGCTTTTGAATTCGGTAAACATAGGCTCTTATCCTTTTGTCTTATCCCCACCATTAGGGAAGGACTAACAGTGCCTAAACTTTTCCTTTAAGTCAATGTACGTATAACTACTTATACCCTATGCGATCCGGCCTTGTTGCGCTCGCCTACGTATAAACACTTATACGTTGATCTGCACTTGACTATTGTGCAACAATGATTAACGTGTGATGCATGACCGTGGGGACGGTCGTTTAGTGGAGCTAGAACAATGCAGATACAATTTAAACGATTCTTTTCAGTTGATAGTCCCAAGGCAATCAAGGCCAATGAATACGGCTATCTTAACGCTATCAATTACATGGCACCAGCTAGAACAGCAGGCCATGGTGATATGTGTCCCGATGCTTCCAATGGTTGCAAGTCTATATGCTTGGGCGAACACTCCGGACAAGCGGCGATGCGCAAGGATGGTGAGGATAACGCGGTAACGTTATCCCGCAAGAATAAGATCATCTATTTCATGTCCGACCGTAAAGCATTCATGGCGGAGATGGTGGCGCATATCGCGAAACTAGAACGATCCGCCAAACGTGATAATTTGACATTGGCTGTGCGCCCTAACGGATCAACGGACATCGCATGGGAAGGAATTCGAGACGAAAACGGGTTAACAATCTTTGACCATTTCCCGTCTATTCAATTCCTTGACTACACGAAAAATCCGCGCCGCTTCAAACGTCCACTTCCAGCAAACTATCATTTGACCTTTTCCCGTTCGGAAACAAACGAAGCGCAATGCCGCGCATTGCTATCGCAAGGTGTCAATGTGGCTGTGATCTTTGCCCATGGTTTACCCGTTGTGCGCAATCTTTGGGGGCATCCTGTGATTGACGGTGATAAGCACGATTTGCGATTCCTTGATCCGCAAGGCGTGGTTGTCGGGTTAACACCAAAAGGCAACAAGGCAAAGCGTGACATGTCTGGTTTTGTGTTGCGCGACTATTGAGGATTAGGGCGCAAGCCCTATTCTTTTTCGCTGGGTATTGCACCAGCGGCAAACGCTTCACGCTTGGGAGTCGGCGTGGTCAATGGCGGGGTAAAAGTCCTAAGAGTTTCCCGATATCATTATCCGAAAAGGAAACCGATCAATGACCGATCAAACCATTGCAGGCTTATTGCGCGACTATTGAGGGATAGGGCGCAAGCCCTATTCTTTCCCAATCGAACAATTTCAACAAACAATGTTAAATTTGCAAACATCAACCAAAAAGGAAATCAACCAATGATCTATGTCACATCCGCCAAAAAACTATCCGAAACGCTCCCAATCATTAACGCATGCAATAAATTTCATATATACGAAACTGCGAGAAACTATGCGGATGAATTCGTTCGTTTGCGTGGTCAACCCTGTTACATTTACAGTTTCGTTCAACACGAAACAATCGAACCGGAACCGAAAAAAACGTTTCGCTTGGAATTCAACCGACTGGAAGTTGACCAAATAGACGTAAAAGCTGACGACTTAGCGCAAGCAATCAAAATTGCCCGCTCTTCATTTCCCGCAAACGAATGGGAATTGATCCGTTCACACTTAATCAAAAAGGAATCAAACTAATGCCATTTTTTCTTTCAAACGAATCGTTGCCCGACACCGTAGAAAACACTTCGTATTCGACTCTTTACGATAATCTCGGGGTTGCGCGGGAAGATGCGCAATACAAATCCGAATTATACGGGTGCCCGATTTACATTTACCATATCGAAGTGACGGAAACGATCCAAAATCCAAAACTTAAAAACTGGCGGTTGGAATTCCAGCGGATTGAATCGGATCAAACGGTTGTAGAAGCCGAAGACCTAGCCGAAGCAATCAAAATAGCTCGGCGGGAATATTCTAAAAACGATTGGGAATTGGTGCGCTCTAACTTGATCGAAAAGGATTGATTGACATGGCACAAACCGTTTGGACCGTTTTAAACGATTCGACTATCATGGATCACCCAAGCATCGCGGTATTTACCCGTCATGCGGACGCTTTGGAATTTATCCGAGAACTGCACGATAACTATTTGAAGGCATCCGAACTGCCGCCAATGCCGCTACCCGAACCCATCGACTATTGGGACGGGGTTAGATACGATTTTGACCACCCAGACGGCTATTGCAGCGAATGGGCCTATCTTTCCGATTCCGAAGTGCAGGAGTAACCGACATGCGCGAATTCACAGTGACCATGACCAAACGTTATCAAATCACGATCACCGCCGAGGATTGGGATGAGGCAATCGACATTGCGGAGGACATCCCACTATCGGATTCGGGGTGGGACTTCGTGGACGTTGATTTCGAGGCGGAAGGCGAATAATACCGAACGGTAAAACCGAAAGCCCCTGTGATAAGCGGGGGCTTTTTCTTTCCCGAACGGGACAACCAAACGACAGGATAGGATATGAAACCAAGGCACATAGAAGCCCAAGCACTGGCATCGCCGCTCTTTCGAAACCGAATCAAACCGGACAAAAAGAAGGCGCAGAACAGGCGGAAATGCCGTTCTAAACCCCAGACAAACTTTACGATGACAAAGAGCAGGGGCGGGTCAAACCGCCCTTTTCTATTGATAAAACAATACACTAACCAAAAACAAACCGCAAGATATTACCCATTGACATATTAAACCTTTCGTTTAAAATGATCGGCCAGAAGATCGGCCAAACCCATGAAAGGGCATCGAACTATGCGAATTCGTTTTTACTACTGCCAGCAATGCGGCAGCACACACATAACCGCACCCACTACAACCGAATGGGACCAGATCGCGCAACAATGGGTTGCCGAACCGCCCAATTTGGAAACCGGATTCTGTCGGGTCTGTGAAGGGCCCACACAAATCCGCGAAGGTTTGATCATGGAAAAGTTTGGGGACCAATAATGACCGCTTTGGGGTTCATTGGAATGGTGCTTGGTTTTTTGGGTTGCTTCATATCCGCGCATCATGGGCCATTCATAACAAAAACGGAAAAAATATTTTCCGCGATATTTTGGTTTAGTGTCCCGTTCTTCGTGGGCGGGATCGCGTCCAAATTGTGGGAGGCAATGCCATAATGGAAGAGATCATCGTATTTTTATTGGTCCTTTGGGTCGTGTTTCTTATCGGCGGGTCGATGGTCTTGTTGACCTATATGCTTTGGGGTTGCCTGCGTGGCATGTTTAAGGGGGAATGGTGATGGACATCGTCGAATTGCTTGAGAACCTGATAGTTGAAGGGCATCAGCAATCAATCATTGACAGTGCGGTTGACGAGATTGAACGGCTGCGAAGGCGGGTCGCAATGCTGGAAGACGCACTGAAAAAAGAATGGACGATATCTGAAGCGTTTGCATTGCTGGCAGATGGAATGGAAGAGGAGGGGAACAATGGACATTGTTGAACGGTTGCGGCGTTGGTCGCCCGAAGAAAGCACTCATGAACTGCATGAAGATGCCGCCACCGAGGTTGAACGGTTGCGGGAAGCGTTAAAAACCTTTGCTGATAATGTAACGGAAACAAATGTGGGTATTAATAAAAATTGGGCTAAAACGGTTAACGCATTAAAAGCAGAAAACCAAAGTTTGCGGAAAGCATTAGGGGAGAAAGAGTGATGGACCACATGACAAGCAAAAGCAATTACGGAACTTACGAGCCAAGTGCGACAGTTGGAGGTGCTGGCAATATCCAGCAACAGATGCTGGACACTTTGCAAATCTTGACCACGCCACAGATGGTGGTGGATGATCCAAAGAAACTGCGAGACCAGTTTGCAATGGTGGCGTTGATAGGAATACTTGTAGGATTGCCAAATAGAAAAATTGGGCCGGAAAATTATGCTCATGACGCATACATGTTTGCCGATGCCATGATGAAAGAACGGGAGGCCAAGTAATGATCAAAATGACCAAGAACCGGATCAACGATCTGGAAATCGAAAACGTTTATTTGAAATCCGAATTGCTAGACCGCCCGACGATGCGGGATCAGTTTGCAATGGCGGCTTTAACTGGGATCATTACAAGTTCCGCAACATATTTTGACGAAAACGGATTTAACCAATTTGCGGTTTGGTCATATGAAATTGCGGATGCAATGATGAAAGCGCAAGACGAGCCAACCAAAAATTGAGCGGATTTGTCCACCAGTTTTATGCCGCAAATGATATGGTCTTCCTGTTCACATCAACAGGAGGGCCATATGGCTTTGTACATCGTTTCTTCGACTGCACCAATCGTTCGGGAGTGTGAAATCGTTGCGGATAATCTAACCGCCGCCATCGAAATTGCGGCATCCGAACTGGTCAAAATGCTGGCGGAAACGGAATCCGAAGACTGATAAGTGGGGGAGGGCCAAAACTGGGGGAAAGCCCTCCCCCTTTCATCAACCGCCGCAAAAGGAGCAAAAACAGCGGGACGAATAACTTATCGGGCACTATACTCCCGACTACCTAGCGGAACAATCGGTTTTTGGTATCAAAATTCAACACCGTGTACCCAATCTTGCCAGCATCCGGTTGATACCGAATCTTTTTAATGTAGATACCCGTAGTCGTATCGTATTCCGGATCACCAATTCTCCCGACAATTACACCCAAATCGGCCTTGTTAGCCCAGTGGGAGCTGTCCGCGAGATTGTATAAACCCAGTTCCTCGCTATCCATTTGGCTAGATGCCTTGGTAGGATGAACCACTACTATCACCAATACGTTATACTGCATAGCAAACGCTTTTAGCTTTTTGATCGCCCGACCAATGTATTCCGTCTGGCTTTCGTCAGCACGTTTTCGGTGTTCTATTTCGTTCCAAGGATCGATCAATACGCACTTGACCCCTTCGCGGATCACTGACGTCTGCATCTTGTCCAACAACCAATCAATATCATGTTCGGTGTCGAGGTCACTACGGTTCGGCGCGATAAACGTGAAATACTTGTTGATAAAGACGGTCGCCTTTTCCTTCAACGCATGGGATGCGTCAGCGAACTTCCCACCAATGGCTGCACCCATGATCGCATGAGTGACGTATGGGGAGATTTGCATTTCGAATGACGCGACAGCAATGGGCCATTTATGCATCTTCGCGAGGTTTGCGACCAGCTGCATGGTCCAAGTACTCTTCCCATGCCCCGGAAATCCCCCTACAACCATGAACGCGCCCAAATGGGGGGTCAGGTAGCTGTCAACCAATGGCCAGCCTGTAGAGTAGGTTTTTATCGGTTCTGCGGGCGGGAAGTCCTGTTCCTTGAACAGACCGTCGATAGGGTACGGCTTCGCGTTCTTGATTATGTCCAGAACAGTTTCCGGACCATACTGGACAAGGACGTCATTAAAGTCCTTACAGCCATCCGGATATACCACGAATGAACAGCGAACGCGATCCAGCCTGCGCACAAGCTCTTCCGCAAGACGTTGACCAGCTTCATCATTGTCTGCCGCGATTATGATGCGCGGGATTTTGGAAAGGGCATCCCAGTCATTGACGATAAAACCATATTTGACATCTTGGTCAACATTGATGGGATCATTTTCAACAACCCGAATAAGCTGTCCATTACGATCACGAGGGGGAGGAGCCCCATCAGGAACGGAAACAACAAAATGATGACCGGAATGGGCAACTGATAACGCATCGACTTCACCTTCGGTAATAACAAGAGCCGCACGACCATCGTGCAACATTGGCTCATCCAAAATGTCAGCATTAAAGAACTGCTTGCGCCCGTCCTTCTTCTGCCAAAATGATTTTTGTGCGCCCCTATACTTCGCGCCTACTTCTACACCATTGCGAATGAAAGGGAAAACAAAAATGTCCCCTGTTTCATCTTGATGGACTGAACCACCGAGTTCGCGCTTCCCGCTGTAGCACCCCATATGTTCGGCTATTTGCGTTGTCAGCCCCCGACCTTCCAGCCACTTTGAATGTTTTTCCGCTATCATTCATCTCTCCCCCAGTCCAACTGCAATTGAAGCACCGCCAGCCAATCCCCGTGTCATCGACGCGCACCGACAGGCAGCGATCAAATGTCTTCTTGCGTGTGGAACTGCACTGTGGACACAGGGTCTTGTACGACCCCGTTTTGCTCGTCCGCAAGTCTATTCCATTGGCCCTAGCCGCCGCAAGCACATCCATTAATGGAAAGCCTTCGTTTCGACAAACCTAAAGTTCGGGTCGTTATTTTCAATCGCGGCAGACATCAACATGATCGTGACACGTATTACGCTCATCTTGTCTTCTTCGTCAAACCCCGCAAGAAGATGCGCCAAAACCAACTGCAATGAAGTCGTGCCGAGAACAAGGTTCTTGTTGTCGATCACCTTGCCAATTTCATTGCACAGGTCAGTGATTTCTTTATCGTGGTCGGTTACATACTTTTTTGTTGCTGCCAACATTTCATCATAGGTTGCGTCAGGCATTGTTCTTCCCCATCGTTGCACAAATTTCACAAGCGGCGGTCACGGCAAGAAGCGCACCACTCCACATCAAAATCCCGACAGGGATATAAACGCACAAGATATCCAGATCACTGACCATCGTTCAACACCATCAAAGCTGCGGCAAGGAAGCGAGCATACTGCTTGTACGAAATGTACAGCCCATTGTCAGCGTATTCACAATTCTCCGTCAAACATGACAAAGTGTTATGCAATTGTTCAAGAGTGTTCGCGGCTTTCCACTCAAGCATTTCCTCTTTTTTAAATCCGCGATTATCGCAAGCTAGTTCGAATTCTTCGGCTGCTTCACATGAATTTTTTAATTGCGTAATTAAATCAAGCATGTATGTTCTCCTTGTTTTTGGCGGTCCCCGTGAACGCCATTGACAACTTGATAGTATCACAGGGGAATTGAATGTCAAGCAAAGGTTTAAAAGGATGAATCGGAAATCACTGTCGAATGAGGTTTTGATCGAAACCTTGCAGATGCTGGTGGTCGCGGAACACAACATGGCGGCAGCTGCCCGCATGGCGAAAGTCCCGTATATCACATATGTCAAACGCGTTGACGCAGCGAAGTTAAAGTACCCGCAAGGGTTGCCGGAAGAGTTGAAACCGAAGATGCGGTGGAGCATCCCACCCATGTTGAACTACGACCCCAAAAAGGAAATTACGATCCTTGCTGGTGGCGATCTGCACACTTGGTATGGCCCGCCCCCAATGATGTGGGAAGCGTTCTGCCGCGTTGCACATCTGATCAAGCCGGATGTCATCGTGTTGATGGGTGACATGATCGATGGTGCCCGAATCTCCAAGTACTCCTCCCGATATGGAAGCACCGCCCCAAAGGTATCGGTCGAAATTGAGACCTTCCAAGATTATTTGACGATGCTCCCGAAGTGCAAGGAAGTGTACTGGACCGTAGGCAATCACGACATGCGTGTTGATAATTACCTCGCGAATAATGCACCCGAGCTGGATGATTATGTCGGTGGTCTGGCGGATCGCTTCCCGCAAATCAAGTTCTGCCTCGGCGTGACCATCGGGGAAACAGAATTCCGTCATCGTTTCCGTGGCGGCATCCACACGGCGTTCAACAATACCCGTGAGGCTGGAATCAATATGATCACAGCCCACACACATGCCCTACAGGTCACTGCGCACCGGAATCGTCGCGGTACTACCTATGGCGTAGAGACGGGCATGCTCGGCCCTGTAAATGGCCCACAATTCGAATACACCGAAGGGGCACCGACCCGCTACCAAGAAGGGTTTGCTGTTCTGTCGATGGATGCGGAGGGATACATGTTCCCTCCGGAGCTGTGTGAGAAGGTGCGTGGCCGCCCAGTCTTCCGTGGCGACTATATCTTCTGACGACGAAATGGCTGCGGGGGCTTCCGTTTGATCGCAATGTATTCGTATTGCATCGACCGGAGCTTCCGCTGCACCAAGAATATTTTGCCCTTGTCGCTCAGTTCCATTGCCGCCCTTGCGACCTGTTGAGCATACTTCGCCAGTTCTGGCTTGCTGCGGTCTTCGCGATCCTTCGCTATGAAACCCGTGTAGTAGACATACGCGTCATATGGCTGCGATGTCGCGACGAATTCGTTGATGTCCTGCTTGGCATCTATTTCCGTTATCATGCTGGCTCCTTACGTGTTGATAGTATCGTCCGGATTGTCTCGGTCTTAACGGACAATTCGTTTTTCAAATGACGGATGGTGGCGTCCTGCTGGGTCATAACACCCCTACCCATGCGCAGGATGTCCATCAAATACAGGTTCTCCGGACCACTGACCTTCTCCAGTTTTTCGATAAGTTCGGTCGCACGATCCAGATAGCTTTCGAGCGGGGTTTTTACAGTTTCCAATGCTTTGCCTCATCCTTGACAATTCGTGCGGTGCTTAAAGGCATAATCAACGCAGCACATGCGGCGAAAAGGAAATACCCGAAGAAGAACACGCGCAGGGATATTGAAATCCCCACGCGCTCCGCAAAGTTTTTTAAACGTTGCCAGTCCATTTTGCGGCCTCGATTGATTGTGCCGCCAACTGTTTCAACGACACTTCGTAACTAGTCGAGAACCACACATACATCTCCTGCGCTTTTGCGCAATCAATATCGTGCTTTACTTTCTCTTTCGTTGTCATTTTCGAAGTGTCATTACCCGCAAGCAACTGGCCCAACGCGAAATAATGATCACGCTGTTCCATCAACCGTTCAAGCGCGTCAATGCGAGGGTCAGATGCTTCTTCGCGCACTGGTGGCACAGAAACGATCTGGACGGGTTCTGCGGGAGATACATTTTCACGCGCCCACTTGGGAACATACTCTTCTTTCTTTTTGGGGACATGGTTTGAGTAAATTTTGGGGGACAACTGGATTGGCTCTTTCACGAAGCCAAAACGTTCCAATGCTTCCGCGATTTCATATTCACGACCGCCAAGCATGCGGGCGATGGAATGAATGGATTTTTTTTCAACAAGGAATAACCGTTTCAATTTGTTTTCCTTGTTCTTTGACCATTCTACGATCTTGCGGGGTTTTGCCGCAGTCACTTCGCTGACGCTGTTACGGTACTTATCGATGTTCGATGATTCGTTAAACAAAGTTCTTACTCCTTGGTTTGTTGATAGAATTCGCCATTTCGACAATTTCAGAAATCGAGGGAGGGTATTTGCATTTCGCCAAGATACCCGCCCTTGGGTCCGCCAGTTTTTGGATCACCTTCTGATCGTACGTCACCAACACTTCCTCCACCAACTTCATGTACTGCGTCGGGTTCGGCAAAAGGGTCAGAGTATACGCACTCGCTATCTTGCTCGCGAGTTCCATTGGGGTCATCAACTGGCTCTGGTGTCCATTTTCCATAGTTATTCCATGCTCCATCTGGTGAAGGACGCGACATAAGTTCCGCTACTGCTTCATTGTACTCGTTCCTTTTCTTCTCTAGGCCCGTAGGTGGTTTCGAAAGTATCTTCGAAATGTACGGGACCGGATCACGAGGGTTCGCGTTAAGAGCCGCCGTGAACACTTCCAGAACGCGGCGTTGGTCACCCTTGGCCCATTTAAGGCACCGCCCAGTGAACTGACGCGCTGTGGATTCCACCAAGCCCAGCACCATCAAAGACCCAACAGCCTCGTCCCAAAACTTTGCACCATCGTTCACTACAGGCGGAGTATCGTCTTTCATTAACGAAGTTAATGTATGGTTATCTATTACAGGTTTGGGTGTCTGATAGACACCCTCCCCCGTGTCTATTGGACACCCTAGGGGGTCTGCCTGAACCCCTACATTTTTCCCATCGTTCACTTCAGGTGAATAATTGTCGATGTGCAATTGATACTGATTGGATTTGTTCCGGCCAATCTTGTCACGGCGTTCAACGGCGGTAATCAACCCCGCCTTCTCCAGCTCATCAACCGACCGCAAGATACTGCTACGCGACATACAGCAATCCGTTTCCAATCTACGTATAGAAGGGAAGCAGTCGCCTGTGTCGGCGTTAAACCGATCCGCAAGTGCGAGAAGCACGAGCTTTGACATGTATGAGATTGATTTTTGGGACCATGCCCACGAAGTGGCCTTATGCGACATTGTGTTCTCCAATAGCCTTGACTGGGAGAACACGGGCGGCTTATAAATGAGCCAGTTCCGATATTTTCCCGTTCATATCCGGAATTAGGGGTTGCCACCCCGTCCTTCCATTAAGCACCTCCGGTTCATTCCGGGGGTGCTATCTTTTTGATCCTAGGGCGGCGAATCTTTTTTGTCAACGCTTTTCCGTCAACGAACAATGTAATCGTAACTTTGTGGTAAAGTTCAGCCGCCTTCTTGCGAAGTTTGAACGCCGTATCCATCATCGTCCCGCGACTTTTAACGTCTTCGATCACCCATTCGCCAATCCTGTTATCGAAATAACGGAAGTCGGCTGTGTACGTGCAGTACAGTTGCAGATCGATATAAACCTTGAACTTCGGCTGGAGTTCCAAGTGATGGATTTCCCCCGCCTTCTGCATCAAGCCCAATTCGACATACCGGAACGCTTCGGTCTTGCTATCGAAAACGATACCATTAATCGTTCGGTCTTTCTTCGGGGATACTCGGTATCTCGGAGGCATTGGGCATCCTTGGGAAAAAGTCATCGGGGGTCAGTTCAATGCCACGCTGACGTGCGGCAACCATAAGTTCTAACTGGCGGCGATGAGGAATCAACCCACCACCACCGAAGTTTTCCTTCGGCCATGTCCAACGGTAGATCGCTTGCGGCGACAAACCCAACATCAACGATACAGCGCGAACACCACCAAGTTTGTTGATGACGCGTGTGGCAACCTTGTGTGTCATTTTGTTATTTTTCCTTTAAACTAACGCTTGACAACTATATGTTGAGTATGGTTTGATGTCAATCACAAAAGAGGAGAAAGATGATGGATCGTAGGCAATTCTTTATTGGGGTCGGGGCGGCTGTTGCTGCTCCGGCGGTGATCCGAAGAAGCCTTATCATGCCAGTCAAACAAATTATTGAACGACCAACATACAAAGAAATTCTGTACACAACGCGGAAGTGTTTGATCCCACCCTTGATTGTTCAAATGTACAATACGCAAAATAGCATGCTGGCGAATATGCAGACCAACACATGGATAGAAAATCATGGATCGTAGATCGTTTATTAGGGGCCTTGTAGCGGCTCCACTCGTTATCCGGACTCCCGGAATTCTGATGCCCGTCAAAGCCGTCCCTGAGCCGTTTGCGTACGTCAGATGCATGTGGATGGATGGCAGTGAGTCTATGAAACTAGTTTGGAGCATGCAACCAGCATCGTTTGTCGCGGCGGAACCGTGGTTCGATGATGTCGCGAGCATCATAAGTTACGAATATACCGACAAGAACCCCGAAACGAACCCATACATTTCCAATGCGGAAGTGTTCTCTTCATTTAGCCGCAAGAGTGGTAGCCCAATGTTGGTGCCCGCCCAAAGAATGGAATACAAGCCGCATAAAACGATTGAATATGAAGATTGGGAACTATTTGCTTTCAATGAAATCGACAAATTGAAAGACGAATCGATAAAAATGTCATTAGACGCAAATGGCAACAAATTAATAATAGAATCAAAATGATCCGACTTCTTGAAACGGTTGTTTCTTCATTGGTGGTCATAACGCTGGTTGTATTTATCGCAGTCACCATTGTCACATTGGTTGACTTAACGGCGAAAAAATATCCGGCATGCGAAAAGAGGGCGCAATGGACATTGTGGACAGATTGAAATCATCGCACTCACTCTTGGGCGACCCGCTTCATCGGGAAGCTTGGGAAAAAATCGAAGAGCTTCGCCATGCATTAGAGCATGCCGCTGACACGTTGTATGACGTTGGTGCATATGACGGATGGACAGCTGCACGTACCGTACTAGACGGAGAATGAAATGGGACTGATCATTAAACATTGGACCGTACACGAGCTTAAAACCGCCCGTGATATGGTGGAAAAGGGCCATACGGCACTGGAGATAGGGCGGGCCATAGGCCGCAGTAAGAGCGCGGTCATTGGTTATTTCAACCGCCAAGGTTTGAACCTTGCTCGAAAACGGGGCGGTGTTGCTGGACCAAACGCCCGAACAAAAAAAGAGAAAAAATCGCCGCCTATTGTTTCCCTTTTACCCGACGAGAAGCCGAAGTTAAAGCCGACCAAGACCTTTATGGAAATGAGTGACAAATACTGTCACGCCATATTTGGGGATGTGGATGGCGTTTATACGCAATATTGCGGATTGAACGTAATGAAAGCGGGGTGCGCGTGGTGCGAGGACCACTACAAATTGTATTACACGTACAAGAAGGAGAACACGAATGAGTACAAACAAACTAATTCGCGAAATAACAAGCTTTTTGCAAGACCACCAATGTGACGTTGTAGTTGTTAAATCAAAACGCCACGTCAAATACTACGCGGAGAAGATGGGCAACGAAAAGATGTTTGTATCGAGCGCAAGCCCAAGCGACACGCGGACAGTAAAGAACATCCAAAGCGAATTTAAACGTTGGTTACGAAACATCGAAACAGGAGCAGTACTATGAATAGCAGTGATGTGTTGAATACAGCAATCTTGACGATCCAGCAGCGCGGGAATGAGTACGGTGATATCCGCCCAAACTTCATACGGGCGGCTACGATTGCCAGTTCTTTGTTGGATAAGAAGTTTACGGCGTTCGATATTGCCGTTATTATGATGGCGGTGAAAATGGCGCGTCTGTCGCATAACCGTGACCACCAAGACAGCTGGATCGATCTTACGGCGTATACCGCCTTTGCAGCCCAGTTTGCCGCTCCGCACACATCAGATTTCGATGACGTAGTCGCCGCCACTATCGAGGCGGAATTGACCAAACAGATGAACGAAGACCCGATAAAATGACATTACCAAAATGGGAAGCCGCAATGTTGATCGTCGCATACATCGCCATGCTTTTGGCGTTGACAAACTGCACGGTCGTTGTTCGGCAGGGGAGCCAGCCTGTAGCACCAAATGCTACACAAGCTCCTCACCCATTAAAATAAAAGTTGACACACTAATTCAGTTCATCTAAAACATTGTTACATTGTTAAAAAGGGAGCAAAACAATGGCTTTGACACCAGAACAGATACGCAAACGTCGGTATTCTATCGGCGGTTCGGACATGAACATCATCATGTCGGGCAATGCGGAGAAGATTTCCAAACTGTGGAAACAGAAGCATGGGGACGCAGAATCGGAAGATTTGTCTCGCATCCTGCCTGTCCGCATGGGCTCTTTTACCGAACCTTTCAACGTCCAATGGTTCCAAGAAGAGACGGGCCGCATGGTCACCAACATGGGGGATGAACGTGTACATCCGGACATCCCATACCTGACTTGCACACTGGACGGCCTGACTGATGACGGGCAGACGGTGTTCGAAGCGAAGCATGTTTCCGCCTTCTCGAAGGACGAGGACATTGTCGAGCGGTACATGCCACAGCTGCACCACAACATGAACGTGTGCGGCGTCCGAAATTCCGTATTATCCGTATTTTACGGAACTTTGAAGTGGGAGCGGTACGATGTTTCTTACGACGATGTTTACGGTTCAATCGTGCAAGGTGCTGCGGAAAACTTCTGGGCATCGGTGCAAGGTGACTATGCACCATTCATTACGACCGCCAATGCGCCAGTCGATCCTATCCGCCGTGTGGATATGAACGGGAATAACGAATGGGCATATTTGGCTGCGGAAATCGGCGAAATGACATCATACAAGCGGGTGTACGACCAGTCTGTGGCGGCACTCAAACAGTTGGTGGAACCGGACGTGATTGAAGCGTACGGACACGGGATTACGTTGAAGCGCGACAAGCGCGGAACGTTGCGCATGAAAGGAGATAAAGAATGATTACTTTCACCGAAGATTTGGACGCACTTGCCACGGCACTTGCAGCCTTCCAATCGACATTCAAGAACCCACCGAAGAACAAAACAAACCCGTTCTTCAACAGCACATACGTTGACTTGGCGGATGCGCTCGATGTGGTTCGCAAGGGCCTTTCGGAGCATGGCCTGTCATTCATCCAGCTCACGTCCGCTGGTGAAGACCGTGTGATCCTCCACACCCGCCTGTTACATGTAACGGGTCAGTGGATCGAAGGAACGTACCCAGTCACCAAACTGGCCAAAGCGCAGGAAATGGGGTCCGCCCTGACCTACGCACGGCGGTATGCCCTGTTCGCACTGGTGGGTATCGCTGGCGAAGATGATGACGACGGTAACGTTGCCACCCACGGCGATGCCAAGCCGAACAATGCGCAGTCTGTCGCACAGAAAGCGGTAGCGAAGGCCACGGAAAAACAGATGGCGAAGATCGGCCTGACCCCCGAGGAAAGCAAGGAGCTGGCTCGTACGTTGACCGTGGAGATCGCGCAGCTGTTTAAGAAGGACTTGCTGACCAAATGGAACACGATCAACAATGACCGGAAGGACCAGTTGCTTCCATCCGACCGTGAAATCGTCAAGAAAGCATTCTTCGATCAGTTGGCATTGGTAAAATAATGCAGGAGATAACAGTCATCCGGAGGGGGTCAGCATTGATCCCCTCGTCACCAGTGGATGAAAATCTCCTGCACGATCTGCGCGAAGGGACCGCGTACACGGTTAAACTCAAACGCGACAGAAGCAGTCGGCACCACCGATTCTTCTGGGGCATTTTGAAGAAGGTCGTGGAGAACCACGAGGAATACAACAAGCCGGATCAATTGCTTTTGTGGTTGAAGATTCGGTTGGGGTATGTCGAAGAGGTTCGGTTCCACGATGACAAGATATGGTGGGTCGCGAAGTCTACGGGCTTTGCGGCAATGGACCAGACAGAATTCCGCCAGTTCTTTGACGCGTCATTGGATTTGATCGTGTCGGATGTCATTAAAGGCATGAATAAAAAAGAACTGATTGAAGAAGTCGAACAAATGCTAGGCCTCAATTTTGAAGATGTATGGAGAAAACCATGAGTTTTAAACCAAAAGAAGGTAGTTTCGTTTTGTTTAAGAACGAAAAATTAAAATCTGAAAAAACTCCGCATTACAAAGGGACAATTGTAAAAGGGGGCGTTAAACATGATCTTTTAATGTGGGATAAAGTATCAAAAAATGGTTTGCCATTTTATTCCGGATATATTGGAGATGTCGCCCAGCCTCCTAAAAGTACTGCAAAACCCGAATACGAAGCGCAGCGGCAAGAATCCAAGCCACTCGTGGACGATGAAATCCCGTGGTAAGCCGCAAAACAATATCCGCCAAGAAGAGGGTCGCGTTATTCGCGGCCCACGGCGGGGCGTGTCACATATGTGGGGGAAAAATCAATGTCGGAGAGGCTTGGCAAGTTGAACACAAAATCCCTTTTGCTATGGGCGGAGCGGACGACGAAAGCAATTGGGCTCCGGCGCACATCAAATGCCATCGCGTCAAAACGACGGAAGATGTGGGCAACATCGCTAAAGCAAAAAGGCGTGAAACGCGTCATATCGGTGCTAAAGTTTCGAAATCACCAATGCCGTTTGGGCGGCAATCAAAATTTAAACGGAAGATGGACGGTTCAATCGTATTGAGGAATGAAAAATGAAATGGAAACCATTTGAGACGGCTCCAATGGACGACACTGACATTTTAATTTGGGATGGAGAACGTGTTTCCGTGGCCTATTATGATCCAAATGCAGATGTTTGGATTGGGTTGTATTGCGAAGAAATAAATGGGCCTACATGGGAAAGTTTTGATTATTGGATGCCATTGCCGGAGCCGCCCAAATGACCGAGGAGCGAACGATGGAAGTTCTGGAGATTTATGAATTACCGGACGGGGGAGCGCGAGTTATGATAGAATGCGACCGCGAAGAATTTATCCTCTTTGCCAAAATAGGGTTCGTTCACGCCCTAAAAGAAGCATGCTTGATCGAAAAGCAATATAGTGGACCCGTAGAGGAAGACCCCAATGGCACTGATACACCGGATTGACCCATCTATGCCCGTCCTGACCCCCAAAGGGCCAGCAAACGCGCATTTCCTGTTGGACTACAGCGAAGATCACCATTTGTTCTGGGTTTGTGCTATGCGCGAAACCGGAGAAATGTGGACGTTCCCCAATTATAAAATTCGGGCGCAAGCAAATCCGACTATGGGTAGGGATAAGATTCCCGTACCGGAAAACTGGTGGGTAAAATGAACCTCATTCAGACTATCATTTGGGCTAGGGCCATCACGCCACGAGACCAAATCTTAATCCTACGTATGCTCGACACGCATGGCACAAAGCCGTTCGATGCGGATATCGCTGATCTGGCGGAAATGATGTCACTCCCGAAGTCATCGATCTACGAATGCATCAAACGGCTCAAAAGCATCGACTGGTTAGAGACGGAGCCTGTGTACCTTGATGGGACTTATCGCCGTTTGAAGAAGCGTTCCAAAACGCGCTATCGGGTCAAACTAGAGATAAAAAAAGAGGCGGACCGAAGCCCGCCTGAGTTCTAGGGAGGAAGACCTCCAACGTATGTGGGACATCGTATTCTGTCAAGCATAAGAAGCGTAGTGATCCGCAAGTTTCACATCGTATTGATTAGCTGCATAGCCCGGCCCATTATAACCCTTCGCGAAAGCTGCCCAATCGAGTCTCGCGAGGGGAACATCCAATTTTGCTGCCTTGATGAACTTGGCCATGTGGATCAGCTGGTTGCCTTCCGATTCCATCGCCTGCTGCACCATGTCTTTAACCGATTCGCATCCGACCATGACCCAGTTCATACCCATGATCTGGCCAAGACCCCACGAGACAGAACACAGGGCGGCATCTTCATCAATCTTGCATGCGCGGTCGATCTCCTCGTACACGGCATCCGAACCTTTCGGGTAGGGGAGCTGACCCCATTTTGGGTACGCGAGCTTCTCGTCAATCGCCAGCTGTTGAAGGTCCGGCTGGGCACGAAGCTCCCGATAGAAGATATGACGTTCAAAAAGGGCTTTAGGACGCCCGTCAGCGTCAAATCCCGATCCAGCGGCCTCGACAGCCGTGACGGCTTTAAAAGCCGCTAGAGGCACCTTAATTGAGTCCGCAGCCGCTTGGAAATCTTCTTCGGTGGCTTTCTTCGCGGAACCTACAAAATTCATTTCTTTTCTCCCATTGGGGGGTTGCTACTACCGAACCAGAATGACAGGACGAGCATCAATGCGCCGTCCAGCGTACCGAGGACACGCGCAATCAATTCCCGCATGCTGGCTTCGATGACATGTGTAAACAGAAAGTATTGAATGATCGCCCAGCAGACGACGATGACGTACGACATGATCGACGGGGTAAACGAATGAGTACCGACCGCCATGTCACGCGCAGATGCACGATCACTGGCAGCAATCTTCACCAGATCGATGTCCAAACTTTTCATTTGGACTTTGAAATCGTTGTCTACCTTGCGGATTGCAGCGATTTGATCGGGCGTTGCAGTAGCGAGTGCATCTCTAATGTCATCTTCTGATCCGTCACCGTGCCCCAAGAGTGCGTTGGATAGAGCCTTGACGGCCATGCCAGCAACAGGACCACCAAGAGCCGTAGCGATTGTTGGTGCAACATTTTCAATTAACTTTCCAAATATACCGAGGTCCATCACTTATCCCCCAATTTTGCTTCCAAAAGGCGAATGCGAACTTTCATGTCGTTGATATCCCTATAAATTTCGTCCCGCAGTTTATAACGGGCTTCCGCACTTAACGGGCTATCTGTAGGAATGCCCTGCGGTGTAATTAACAGGGGCATTTTGCCCTTGATGTCTTGCACGTCCATGTGAAGGCCGTTGATGCCGCTGACCAGCCAGCCTATAGCGGCAACCAATACCGGAAACATCATGCTCATGATCTTTGAAAGATCAAAGTGACCCTTGTCATCCATTGTCATTTAACCCCTAAAAGTATAATCCCGACCGCCAGCATTATACTTAACAGCAACAAAACAATAAATGTCACTACTCCAGCTTCCCGAATCGCCTCCATTTTGGCAGCGTGTTCACGCTCTTCTTCCCACTTTTTCCGTTCGATTTCTTTACGGATGTTGATCACTTCCCGCTGGACCTGATCCCATGCGGCAAGTCCATACGCCCCGATAAACAGGTTACGGGCTTTCAATGCCAGATCGTGCGCTTCGGCTTTAGCCGCGTAGCGTTCAATTGCAATCTGTTCCGCGCTTTTGTCGTTGAAGAACGTTTTATGCGGTGGCTCTGCCGCAATCTGCGTCAATCTCGCAAGGTTACCCCACAATTCAGACAGGTCAGAAGCCATGCCTTGAATTTCTTTACCAGCAGCAATGCCAGCCTGAATGCCAGCATACGCCGCCTGTGCTGCCGCGAGGATTGTTAACGGGTCCATGTTAACTCCACGAGATGATGATTTGGCCTAATCCGCCTGCCCCGCCATATGCACCACGTCCGGTTGCACCAGCAGTACCGCCAGCTCCAACGACGACAGTGCCAGATACTCCAGCAGCCACTTGTGCGGGCACATATGTGGACAGCGCATAGCCACCACTACCGCCGCCACCAGCAACGGCGGGGAATTTACCGCCAGTCGAATAATAGAATCCAGAACCACCACCGCCGGGAACGGAACCATCTCCGGAAGGGCTTGTTTGAATGGCAGGACTGACGTTGCCACCACCATTAGGGGCACCCGCACCGATACCGTAACTGGAGCCACTTATACCAGTGGTAGACGTAACGTTACCAGACGCAGTGCCGCCCGTGCCGTTAGCACCGAACGCCAGACCACCGCCATTGTAAGTCAGCGCATTCTGCCCACCCGTGCCGCCATTTGCGCTCGTTACAAACGAACCGAATGTCGTAGACGATGTCCCGCCCGTTTGCCCATATGCACCGCCAAGTTCATAACTGCCACCCCCGCCACCACCACCCCACATTTTGACCGTGAAAGTGTTGCGATAAAGCGGAACAGTGAACGATGACGTACCAACTGTTGCAAATGTCTGACTGCCATTACCCGCAGGGTCGGCACCTTGTTTGTTGTAGAAGTCCGAAAAACTAATCTGATCCGGCGAAAAATTCCCATACACAAGCGACGCTGGCTGGTACCAACGGCTGTTCTGGTAGTTGTTCATGCCATATCCGAAACCAAACGCAGTTTGAATGTCCGCGAAACTGATTGCGCCGCTAACTGGAGTTGCCATCGTTTACCTCGACTTCAAAGCAGCCACTTCGTCGGACAGTTCCTTGATTGCCTGAATAAGTAGGGGGATAATCCGATCATAGCGAACGGTCAGGTAATCTTCACCGCTCATGCTCTTGCCGTCCATCCCGATATCAAACGGGGCGGCAGTGACAGCTTCCGGCAACACGGACTGTACTTCCTGCGCGATCACACCGACTTGCACTGACGGGTCATTGTAACCCATTGCAGCGGCAATCTCGTTCTGGACATAACGAACGCCACGGATGCTCCCAAGCATATCCAGCGCACCTTCGATGGGCTGGATGTCTTTCTTCAAACGGCGATCCGAGTAGAAAGCTGTGATGTTGCCTGTAGCAAGGATTTCACCCGTTGTTCCGGATGCGGCAGTTCCGATACCGATACTGTTAAAGCGAACGGTGGTGGATGTCGTACTCAAATCCTGCGGAGAAGAATATGGGGTTACACGGTCATCAGCAAAATAGACGTTTGTTCCATTTGCCGTGATGAACGAACGCACACCCTGCGTCACAGCCACGCCAGTACTGCCGCCAGCAACGGTTTTGACGGTTACGGTAAAGCTGCCAGTCGTTTGGTTGTCAACGATCCACATGCCCCCGACAGCGGGTAGAAGGATGTTAACGTTTGCCGTCAAAGTTCCTTGCAAGTAAATGCGAAGGTTTTGGCTTTCCGTAGTAGTTACGGTAACGTTTGAACTGCTCAAAGTGTAAGTTTGAGTGCTGCCAAACGCTTTATCGATGACAGTAAAGTCGCTGTTAGCGGGCACGTTCCATGTGTCAACATAGTCGCCATTGCCCGGCAATTCCAAATTTTTGTTGGGGCTATACGTCGAAACCATGATTAAACCTTTTTCTGTGCTACACGGAGTGCTTTGACAATGTCATCATCGGGAACATTTAGAAGATGTTTAGTATGGCTGTCCACGTACTTTTTGGCGGTTTTAAAGAGTTTGTCCGCCTCCGGAATGCGACCGCCAGTAGAACGCCTGCTACGCCCCGTCTTATCAACGGCATAGCCACGTGCAGATACGTTACCCAAGTCTGGGGTCCAGATCGGGTTTGGCTTGCGCAGAACATTGAGCCTATCGAACACATGCGATTTGTTCGGGTCATACGTCGATGACGTCATGGATGGCCCAACGAAGTCCGGATCGCCGGGTTTAGGCATGATTACGGATGTGTTCGCAACACGGGTATCGTTAGCTGCACCGCCGGAACCAAACTTCTTAACGGCACCGCCAGCAGCGTGACTCTGAACAGGCGGGCTACCAGCTGCGGAACCAATTATAGCGGGAGCCGCTTGAACAAGATAATCGCCAAACGATTTATTCGCTTGAGGATTATTCTGGATCATCCCCAAGCCCTGCTTGTACGCATCGATGTTGTCGGAAGACAGTTTCCGGGCAAGGTCTTTTGCGTATGCGCCGCCAACCTTATCATCCGCCCAACGATACGCAACGGTCATAAGAGCCGCACGGTCATAAGCAAGAGCATACAGCAAGTACCGAACATCACGGACCTGTTCAAAATTAGAACCAGCACCCAATTTCTGCGAAGATTTAATAGCATTCGACAGCGCAGTTTGCGTCCGCAAATGGCGTTCAAATTCTTCAAAACGACGAGGCCCAAGCGAGTTCATAACCGCCTGTTTCGTATATTGGTTAGACAGCATTTTGTTCAATGAATTAACATCGATTGCCCCATCCGGACGCGATGCCCGAGCAATAGCTTCTTCCATCAAACCGTGCGCCACGTAGAACTTTTCGCGTGGCGACATTGCACTAATGTCATCCGCAATCTCTGACGACTTGCGAGCATTCTTCGCGCTGTCCCAAATTTTCTTGCCGTACGTAAACGCGTTTTTCGTGCGGTCAACGTTATCATTCGCCCGCAATGCTTCCGCGTAGTCCGCATTGTACAAACGGCTTTTTGGGTTTGTCAGGCTGTCCATAATCTGTTGACGTGCCTTAGCGATTTCCGCACCGACATCACCACTTGGCGTATTTTCAATTCTTGTTCTTGCCTTAGAAGCTTGGTTGAGATTGCGCTGCAATGTATCAAGGAAATCGATGTCTACGCCGTTTGGATTAACAAGTTGGTAACGCCCAACTGGGGCACCTTCCCCAAGATGCTCGATACCCGCAGGAGGCTCGACACCTTTTTTTGCGAAAAAGGATTCTGCCATTGCACGGGCATCATTAGGGTCAACAGCGGATTCTGTCGGTTGAACTATTTTGAATGGCGACTCGTAAAGGTCTGGGTCGCCTTTGCGAAGTGCGGTTTTCTCGCGCATATCCGCAATAGTTCTATCCAATGCGTCCGTAAACGTGTCGGAATTTAACCACTTATTCCATTTTGAGTCCCACGATCCCACACCGTTGCCCTCGCGTTTAGCCGTTTCATACGCAGTGTCAACACGTTGAGCCGCCAGTGACTTGGCGGTGTCTTCCATTTCGGCAGGGCTCGCTTTGGTTTTCAACAAACCTTGCGCAAAATCTTGAAGGCTGGACTGCGCATCGCCGGACCATGTAGCCAAACGGTCTTGCAAAATTTTTGCGGCTTCCGGACGGCCCTCAAACATTTTGGCGACTTCGTCATGTTTGGTAGGGTCAATCAAATTGTAAAGAGTGACAGGCTTGCCTTCTTCTTTGGCTTTGGTCCAATCCGACAACGACATTTCGCCCTTGCCTTCATTGATCCAGTTAGCAATTTTTTGGGTTTGATTCTTGCTGGCTCCAAAATAGTTCTGGACAAACTCCGGTGCAAGTTTCTCATATGCGTAGGAAGGGGTTGCCCAACTAGGTGCGACGGCTTCCCATGCTTTTCCAATGCCTTTACCCACTGGACCCAGCGCAGCACCAACGCCGCCGCCAACCAACGCGGAATTTATGATGCCCGGCTCATCGTGCTGGCTTTTAGTGCCAAATGCCTGTTCACCAGCGGCAGTACCAGCACCCCATGCAGCACCTTCTGCGCCCATGCCCAATGCTTTGGCGGCTGTAGGGCCAAGACCACGCGCTGCTGCGGCGGCTTCTACGGGAGCAGCAACTGCCAGACCGGGAGCAAGCAAACTTGTTCCGACGACGCCAGCAAGTTCCCCCGCACCCTTCGCAATAGGATGTTGTTCCTCATAAGCACGGGCTACAGCCTCGTCCTCGGCCTTTAATTGGTTATACCGCTCCGAAAAGTTTTTACCCTCCCCTGCGCCAAATGCGGCCATTGCACCACGGGTAGCGGTGCGAAGACCTGTCCATTCCCCGACTTTACCCACGCCTTCTATGGCGGCTCCGGGAATTCCTTTTGACGCAACATCGCCATCCTTGGAGATGAACTGACGCGCTTTTGGCATCAAGGATTGAACTTTTGATTCGTATTCGTCGTCAGGAGACGCGCTAGCAGCAGGCCCTGTCGAAGACCCAAAACCCGGCAACGTCGTAAATTGCGACGCTACATCGGGTTTTTTGCTTGCAGGGGCTTGTTGATCTGTTGTCGGTTTAGTTTCAAACCCGGGAAGGGCACCAAATTGCGAAGCAACATCATTGGGCATTCGACCCTCCCCAATAGCGGCCCAAATTGCCGACCTGAGCATCACCCGTCAATTGTTTGATGCGAGCATTAAACACGTCGTGGGTAATATACCCTTTGGCGAGTGCAGAAGCGAGACTTGCTCGTTCCTGCTGACCTTGTGGGTTTGTGATGTTTTGTGGCGTCAACGCTCCAAGGATGGCCCGACGTTCCGTATCATATGCGGAAGCTGGAACAGCGCGTGAAAATGCGTCTTGAACGCTTCTACCCATGCTGCCAGTCATCGAACCATATTGGTTGTAGAACGAAGCCTTATCCATTGCGAGTTGGTTAGAAACATACAGAGAAGCAAGCAATTCACGGGCCGCTTCCGGTGTGATGCTGCCAGATGGATACGACTGACGAAGTTTATCGATCATGAAGCCCGCTTCATTTCTCCAAGCAGAGTTTTGCGCGGACATGGTGGACACTTTGAACAAAAGATCGTTCATCGTAACGTCTTTGAGCATATCGGCTGTCAATTCTTTGTTGCCTGTCAATTGGGCTATATAGTTAATAGTTTTGGCCAAAGAAGTACGAACTTCCAATGCAGGGCCTGCCCCAGCAAGCGAGTCTTCACGCAGTCCAGCCAATGCTTTTGTAACGGTCGCAAGTTCCTTTTTTGCATCATATGCGCTGCTCGCCGCCTGTTGGACGGGCTCGTTCAACTTTTCAAAAGCCTGTCTGTTCGCGTTGCGCGTATCGGGGTCAAACTGGCCCTGAAGGTCACGTGCGACATATGGCTTAATGGCGGCATCCGGATCAGGAGTGCCCGCAACTTGCGGAATGGAAATTTTGGGAGCCGCTTCGGTAGGACTTGTCGGGGCTGTAGGAGCCGCACCAGAAGTCACTTGCCCGCCAGATGGGCCAGCACCACCAGCAGCACCAGCAGCACCCTGCCCATACGACACGTTTGGCTGTTCAGCCGTGGCACCGGGAACAAACTTCTGCCCCGTAACGTCGCCCGCCTGATTTTGTTCAAGAATGCGCATGCCACCCAATGGACTTGGTTGTGCGCCCTTCGTGAACGATTCCACGCCAGCCTTCTTAACTTCGGCCTGACCTTTTGCCTGTTCGAGCGTCTGTTTGTTCGCTTCCATAAGGGTCTTGGAATACGTGTCCGCAGCTGCCGCCAGACCCACACCAAACTTCCCGGGGGTACCAGCAAGTTTCGCAAACGCATTGAAGGCGGCAAGACGCTGATTGTCGGTCATGGAAATGCCGAGCATGCCAGACAACCCTTCTTTTGTTGGCGTCTGAGTAATTCCCGCAGGCATTTGTGGTTGTGTTTTCTGTTGCGCGCCCGCAGCTGGCGCAATCCTATTGGAAGTTGCGCTACCATCATTGGGCCCAGCAGCACCCGCTTCCACGGTCGCAATGGTTTTACCCAGAATATCACGGATTTTCGGATCGGTCACATCAATTGGGTCGTTAGGAGACACGCCCAATTTTTTGGCCACCTGTGCGATATACCCGCCTGTATCGTTGTTGTCGGATGCTGGTGCCCATTTGCTAATAATGCCAGCGGGCGTTGTAATGCCCTGCTTCTGATAGTTCTGCAAAAGCCCGTGCATAGCCGCTTCGCCATGCTCCGGTGTTTCAAACCGAGCAAAACGACCGTCTGTGCCCGCATAACCGGGCTGAGAACGTGCAAATCCGGAATCGATAATGTTCCCGGGATTGTTGTTCTTCGCGGCGCGAGAATTCGGATTAAGGCCTTCGAAGATGTTGCTTTTTGCCACGCCTGTCGTTGCGCTTTCTTCCGGTGCTACAGCAGCGACGCCCGCACCTTTACCCACGACATTGCTTTGATCGTTAGTATCATCCGGACCAGCGTGGTGTTCGCGACCAATCACGCCGCCACGAGCAGCCTGTTCGGGCAAGTAATCTTGCGATGCGATAGATGCCAAAGTGGGATCGCCGCCGCTTTCGCCGGACCCAACAACGTTTTCCGCACCTTCTTGAAGGGATTTTTTAGTTGGCATTCCAATGTAATTTACAACACCGCCGCCAGACCCATAATGATGATTATGGATACGTCCGCCAGCAGCATTATTGCCCCCGCCTCCTCCACCTTCTGCACCGGAACCACCAGAATCGTTCGAAACGGGTGTGTTTGTTTTATCGGTTGTTCCACCGCCCAATTGGACTTGCGTAATTGCTTCCGGTGTAGCATGCGCATGCGTGTACAAATCATACGCACTTTGAAGGTCCGCAAGAGATGCATTGCCGCTTGTTGCCAAAGTTGTGTAATTGCTTCGAGCCAATGCAGGATTATGCAATGCGGGGCCATTTGCATCAATCGGTGTGCCGCTAGGTGCGCCTCCGGTAACCCCAGTAGATGTTTTTGGGGTTGGGACAACGCCAGCATTCGGCAACGACTGGGTAAAGTGCTGTTGAGACGCTTTTAAGGCGGAAAACGAGTCGGAAGAATGCGGAGAGTCGGCAGTAATGCTTGTATCCGGATGAGCCGTTGCCGCGCCCCCTACATCATAATGATGCGGATGAATGCGTCCGCCGAATGCTTCAGGTTTCATTTCTAACATGAATGGGCCCATTTGAGATGGGTCCGAAACAATATTGGGATTCACCCCAACCTTGGTGTCCGTTGGCGTAGTTTTAGAAGCATCGTCAGGTTTGCCCATCATGGACTTAACGCTTTTTACGGCACTTGCCAGATTGGAATACATATCCGCATTCGGGTTTTTAGCCTGTGGGGCTTGCGGCATATGTGGATTCGCCATTGCATTTTGTGCATTGGGCAAATAAGAAGTAGCCGTCATTCCGGCAATGGGACTTACTCCCAACAAACCTTGTTGCTGTTGAACGTCACCGCCCGCCGCAAAATGCCCACGATGTTCCGCATTTTTTGTTGCTTCGTCATAGTTAACGGTTTTGTACCCTTGCGACTGTCCAACGGCAGAAGGATGTTTGTGTTCAACTTCTTGCGCAATCAACCCGATTTGTGTGGTTGGATCGCCTTTATAGTTGTATTTATAAATATTTTGTCCGTCGAATGTTTTACCGACAGGGTGAATGTTTTCTTTTACGCGCTCATCGGAAAACAACCCTAAAAGGCCAGCACCAGCCGCGCCAATGCCTTCACCAATACCCCCGGCAGCAGCACCAATGCCACTTCCAATGCTGCCCAAGAAACTTCCAAAACCGCCAGCACCAGCAGCACCAGCAGCACCGCTTCCGCCGAACAAACTGCCAAGGGAGCCAAGCGCACCCAAGCCACCAATGATTTGGTTAGCAGCTCCCGGTTGCGCAGGAGTGGATGTGGTTGTGCCGCCAGACCCAGATGCGACACCGGATATAAGGCCACCTTCAAACTGTGCCTGTTGGTACGGGTACGCAATTTGGTTTAAATAATTCTGGTAAGCGGTAGACAGTTCCGCCTGGCTCTGCTGCTGTTGCGCACCACCAATTCCATATTGGGCTTGCGCCTGTTGCAATGCTGCATTTTGGCCCATAGTACCCAAATTGCCAAGCAAATTAGCCCCGGATTGAGCTAGCTGACCACTGCCCAACTGAGCCTGTATGCCTTGTTGGTTCATTTGGTTGAACTGACCCAAGGCGGAATTGTAACCCGTATTGGCAACGTTCGCGAGAGTCGCGTTGTTTGCAAGGTTTTGTTGACGAGCCAATTCAGACTGCGCAATACCGGAGCGATCCCCGCCATACGCGCCTTTGGCAATAGCGTTACCCAACACTTGCTGCTGCTGCTGCGCGTTGGTTTCGTTAATGTTCGCGACAGTCGATCCCATGACATTCTGCAAGAATGGGGACATGTACTGGCTTACTGACTGGTTATTAAACTGCTGCAACCCAATTGGTTGGGTTCCCTGCTGTACAAGGTCAGTAGCGGCATTGGCATACGGCTGGTAATAACCCGCTAGCGATGCAATGTTTTGCCCCGCAGCCACTTGATTTGGCGTTTGTGGCGCGACAGTAAGCGGAACCATATCCGACGCAGTTTCGGCTTTACCAGCGGTATATGGCTGGTATGGAGCCGTAAACAACGGTTGAGAGTTGCTCAATAGCTGTTTATACGCTGCCGCTACTTCGGGCGGCGGGCTATACGTCGATGTAGATGAACCGCTGCTGCCACCCATTATACCACTCCAGCACTTTCTTTATTGTAAACAAAGTAGTTCCCAGCGCGATCAAACTGACGCTCATACAACCGGGATTTCGCCTCCGTCCGGATATTGGACATGATGCCCATAACCAATGGAAGTTTCATTTCTTTCGCGCACTTCTTGGCAAATGCAAGCAAGCATTTTGCGCGTGTTGACCGACGGAATTCCGGATGCACAAACGTAAACAAATCAAACAGGTACCACTGATCCGAAAACCAAAACTTGTCCAGTTTAACGCCAATGATGCCTTCGATACCGCTTTCCCCCACGATAACGCCAAGCAACCCGCCATTTTTGTTCATGATATCGCGCACGAACTCAAGCACAATCTCGCGATCAGGAGGGAACACGAACCCCTCATCACGACCCTCAAGCAAAACGTCAGTTATTTCTTCCGCCATGTGTGGTTGGGCAAGCTGAACGTCGTATTCCATTAAAAATGACTCCTTTTAGTCTTTCCGAGGGCCGGGGAGATTCTGCAACGTTTTAGCGGTATGCGCACGAACATATTTGACGAAGTTATCAAGATATTCATGCCCTGCATTCATATCACCTTTTCCCAATTGTGTAACGGTTTCCGGATGCACAACATATTCGCCGCCAGCAGCAATGATGGGTACAGGTTTGCTGCCTGAACTCATGGAACGCCCACCAGTAGCACGGGCAGGCGTATTTGTGGTAGTGCCGCCCATTGAAGGGGCAGACGGAAACTTAGGGCTAGCCCGAAAATCTGGGGTTTTTGTTGCGTAAGGCGAAGAGTGGAACATGTTATCCAAAATCTTCGATCCAGCCAGCGTATTGCCTTCACCCAGACCCGACACAATGTCAGCAGGAAGGACATACGAACCTTCAAGCACGTTCATTGGGATGTGGTCGGTGCGACCGCCAACAGCCATGTTGATGATGCCGCTATGGCATGGGGTGGCTTTTTCCTTGGCAACCTTGTCGGCACGGTGAATTGCACCGCCAGCAGCGTTACCAGTCGGGATAATGTTACCCTGAGCATCACGAGGAACTTCCATACCAGCAGGCTGACCAGCAGAACCAAACTCGGGAGGACGTGCAGGAGGCAACGGAGCCTGTTTCGGCTGCGCCTGTGGCGTTGGCTGGCCCACGTTAGCCGGACGAACGGGAGGCATAGGAGCGTTGGTCTGCGGCTTCTGCACATTGTTCTGACCGGAGAAATCCCCCTGAAAGAACTTTTGCGCAAAAGTCGTTGGCTGAGGAATCGGAACAGCAGAAATGTAACCGCCGCCGGGTTGAGCCCCGACAGACATCCCGTTAGGAAGAGAACGACCCAATTGGACCATGCTGCCGTCGCCACGATCCATGTAGTACATATTCGGGCTTTGTGGGGTCTGCGGCTGAGTCTGGGCAGGAGTAGACACGCGACCGCTTGTAGTCGGCGTAGACTGCCTCAACGGGCCCGTAGGCATTTTACGAATGTGGTCCACTTCATTCTGCATGGCAGAAGCGGTGTTGGCAGGAGTAATGCCAGATGCCGTCACGGTCGGCTGATACAAACCAGTAGCAGGATCGCCCCATGTGTCCGAGCGAGTGCCGTTACCAGACGTATCGGATGTCTGCTGTTTGCCACTTGGCTGGGGCCGAGTGGGGGATTTCGACGGGCTATTCGTCTGCAACACGTGCGTCAGAAAGTCTTGTAGCCGCATCAGGTAATTTGTATCGTCCGCCATCACTCAAACTCCGGTTTACATGTTTTGTTTATACTACAGGTTTCGTAATTGCCCAAGACACTTACGAGTACGTTATTGCTACGGTTTGACCAGTCCCGGTCGTTACGACAATACCTTTTGTAAACACCATGTTTGTTGGGTATAAGCCGGATGTATTGGGGATAACCGCCTGTATGTTGGTTGCCGCCACTAAGTTTGTGGCATTGGTGTCGTAGATCGACCCGGGAGTCGATCCGGGGGCGATGACGCTTAACGTTACAATGCGGCCACCACCGTTTTTAACAACGGTAGTCGTCCCCGCAAGGAGAGTGTTTGTTGTATTGCTGTTACCACTCAATTGAATGTTGGACTGCGTAAAACTGTTAAACGCAGTAACAATGTTCTTGGCGGTTGTAAAAATGTCATCAAGGTTTGCTATTATCGCCTCCCATCAAGTGCAAATCTATACCGAATATTACCAAGCCTCCACCAAGACCCTAGATCATTGGAGGATACTTTGATGGCAACCTGTCGGCCCCGGAAACGAGTATTGATATATTCTGACGCCTGCGTGACGGTATACGGACCATAAACGGTTGGGGTATCACCCGGGTAGTTCGTTACGTATAACGTAATCTGGATGCTCGCGGATTGCGTTTGATTGTAGTAACCCCATTTCATGTCCGGAATGAAGTAGTCCACAAACGTAAAATCTTCCCCTTGGGAAAGAGACGCGTAACCCGTAGTGAACGTCGAATTCATGGCCACGCCAGCGGCGTCAGGCGATGTTTCGTGCTGGTACAGGTATCGATCCGATCCAGCCCCAATAGGCGGGCCAAGAACCGACTGATCCACCCACGCCGTTCGCGACAACGTTCCGTAGTCCCAAACTTGATCCTGCGTGTTGTATTTGACGTAGGAGTCAATTTCACCGCCGCCAGACAACGATGGGTAGTACCACGCAATTTCGTTAAACTGCGCATTAGCGGCGGCGCGAATTTTGTACACGTTGTTCAAGTCAAGATTCTGGTACAACGCATCCCATACGGTACACTGGATAGCCGTTATACCGTTGCTGGACATCATGAAGAACTGCTTCTGCGACATCCAAAATACGTTTGGACCCAACGATGCGACCGCCTTTTGAGCAATCAAACCGCAGCCGGATGAAATTTTCGTAAACCCGTACACCAGCGGCGGCTGGATATATTGCATGGACCAAACGTCCAAGTCAGTCCAAATAAGCCCCTGTTGCGGTGCTTGCATGGCCCCAACGATGCGGGAACCTGTCGGAATACGATATGAACCCGCTTGGTTCTGCGAAGTGGCATTCCAAACGGTATAGTCCGATACATCGCACCAACGAACGAGCAATGGGTCTTGAACGCCTGTAAACGTCGATCCGTAAGCAACGATTTGGCGTTCCGGCATCGCAACAAACATGCCCGCATTGACGGGTGGTGCAGTTGGAATGATCGTGGCGTTCAACAACCCGCTTTCGGGCGACCAATTGTAAATAGGGCCGTTTAGAGGGCATGCAATTAGGTTCTGGCCCCAGTTATCCAGCGTCCAGTCCAATTGGGTTATTGGCGTTCCTGTGTGGGTTACAGGAGGGTTCCCCGTCCCGTAGCCGCCAGCCCCGTAGCCTTGGATGCCATACCCAACGCCGGGAAGAGCGGGGCCCTGACCAATGTAGTACACATAGTGCGCATTCCCGCCATTCATCGACCCGGATGCGGTCGAAGATGCTTGATGGAATACGTTGATGGTAAATGTGTCCGCTGTTGGAACGGATTGAACGGTATACTCCCCGAAGATCGTTGTCCCGCCCACAGTCGTGGATACGAGAAACGTAGCACGGTCATTAACTTGATATCCATGATTGACTAACGTGACAGTCACGATTGGAGATGCAATGGTCGTGTTAAAAACGGGTACGGCCCCACCAGTCGTAACTGTGGACGTTGCGTAAGCTGTCGCCAATATTTCATACGCATTTGCCCCACCGGACGCGTAAACTTGGTACAGCCCCTTTAGAATAAGCCCGCCAACAGCAATCGGGGTCTGGATATAAACGGTATCATAGACACTGGCGTTACGGCCCGTATCGTGAATGGTGACGACATTTGAGCCGGATGTTGTATCAACACTAACCGCGACGTTTACGGTCTGCGTCTGCGGCGTAATTTCTTGATAGTTCCCGCTTGTCAGGTAAGCGAGATTGCCCGTCATACCAATGCCCAAATACAGGTTGGTATTCAAATCTTCCCACGAGTTTAAGCACCGGACGGTCGAAGGCATTTGACCCGCGAAGTATTTCGTCCAGCCACCTAGTTTTTCCGGCAGTCCATACCGAAAACGAATTAGATTACTAGACGAAATGGCAGCAGTGTTCAGCGTTGGTGTAAACTCAACGTTGACGCCCGGCTTAATTTTGATTTCGCTAAACCCCATTTGTTACCTCGAAGGAGTTGCGATAACGGTGGGCGACATAGAAGACCAAGCAGAAGACTGGAACTTCTTACGGAATTCTTCGACGGTTGCGGATTTAAGGAGTGTTTCGTACTGGTTTTCCCACGACTGCGCCATTTGCGGGGTATCCGCTTGGGAGCCGTAGTTGCGCATCCAGCCGGAAGCCGACACCATTGCCCCTGCCAAATATAAGTCGGGCAGATACGTAGACAGATAGTTGGATGCGTTGGTAGCGGACAACGGTATAGCGCGTTGGGTGCCAACGACTTCCACGGGGTAAGCCTGATCCGGAACCGGGCCAAGCGAAATGGTCCAGTTGTCCACCATCGCGAAATACTGCGGCAGGGCCTGAATGGTCGCGTTCCCATAGACCGTATCGAGGAATTCTTTCGTAACGGGCGTCAAAGCGTTCTTCGTGCCAGTCGAGACAGTAGCCGACACGGGGGTAATGACGTTTAGCTGCTGGATTACAACGAAGGCGTTTGGAGCCGAATAGGTTCTAGAGCCCGCCGTTAGAACGGTTGTAGCGTCAGACGTAACGGTGTTTAGAAGGTCAAGATCGCGCTGGATACGCAATTCCGTGTAGTCGATGAAGTTAGGCAGCATCGCCACGAAATTGGGGTCCGTCAACGAAACAGCCATTTCGTTCGCCAAAGAAGATACGAATGTGGTATATGTTAACGACATGGCGGTACTTTCGGTTAAGTTCTTTAATTTAACCTATTTTAAAGGCTGGCGGTAGTGCCGTATTGATAGGATTTCGTTGCGCGTAAATCTTGGCGGCAAGCAAATCTTTGTACGTTTGCACTTGATCCGCCCCGATTGTTGCAATGACCCATTGCTCCATGATAAATGGGTCCACTTGATCGAACGGAATGAAGTCTTGCGATGTGGGTGGGTCAAACACCGATACACCCGACATAGACGCAATCAACGGGCCATCTTGCGCAGTCAACGACCAGTTAACCGAAAGAATGACATTCGGAAGATTCTCAAAATCCGGGGCAGATTTGATGTTCGAAAATCCCCAAATGTAATCGATAGCCATTGGTCACCCCTTACTTGTCGGCTTTCCCGTCAAGTTTGTCAAAAATCTTTTCCAACATGGCCTTGATTTCTTTCATGCTCTCGGAGAATTCATCCTTGCGAACATAATAGATAGGAAGACTGATCTCCAGCGTATGAATGTCTTTCCGGAGTTCCTTGACGGCGTCCCACAGTTGGCGGCAGAACCAGCCAATAACGGCTAGTACGGCCCCGCCAACCATATCAATGACATGTTGCCAATCCATAGGGCACCTATTATGCGGGAGTGTCAGAAGGGGGAGTGAATTCTTCTTCCACCGCTTTGGCACCTACTTCCACCGCCTGTGCGGCAGCAGCAATCTGTGACTCGGCATGGAATTTGATTTTGTGGATCAAATCCGCAACTTCCGCGTATGGCTTTGATGCCAATGCGGAAAGGATCGAATTGATTTCGTCAACTGTGTGTTCAAGATTGATAGGGTTTTTCATTTGTTCCTCTTATTCATATTGGATGTTGATTGAACCAGCGTCAAAAGTGTCTGTGCCGCCAACGGTAGTAATGACAACACGGTCAAGTGTCCCAGAAAGGTTGGGACAACCCCCACCACCAGCAAATGTATAAAATGTAGATAGATAATCTCCAACTGTATGCGACGATACCCATGTATTGCTGTTTAGAAGCGTAAAAACCATATGGCCATAAATGACATTTCCCGCATTTCCTCCATACACAACTATA
>Ga0214206_1000015_pt1 | contig 44070 bp, 77 predicted proteins | sample TroBogEpilimnion_26_FD_153044 | JGI IMG/M metagenome (GOLD analysis project Ga0214206, IMG submission 153044) | Freshwater microbial communities from Trout Bog Lake, WI - 07JUL2009 epilimnion | ecosystem: Environmental > Aquatic > Freshwater > Lake > Epilimnion/Euphotic zone | place: Trout Bog...
GATGTCGATACGAGGGCTACCTAATTGCCAAGCTACTCCTAGAGTATTTGATTCAATTCTAAATGCTAATTGTCTACCTCTAAGGCGTGTATAGACTTGACCATCAAATTGCTGGACGTTATAAACACTAACATTTTGGTAATTTTGAGAACTTTGTACTGCAGGATTATCTGCTGTTCCATAAGGTGTTCCAGAGTTAACTCTTGGGCGAATGGTCATAGTGACTTGTGGCTGGTTAACATTAGAGCCGTTAAAGTTAACGTCAGGCAATATACGCCAAACAAAACCGAAGTTGTGTCCATCACCAATATCAAAATCAGAAGACTGAACATAAGAATCTATAGGTAAAGGGGTTAATCCTGATACGTCATCTACACCATTTTCATGGTATAGAAGTTGTCCTACACCACCTGTAATAGTCATACTTTCAGATGCTACAGTTTGACTGTTATTAACCGTGTAAGTTCCTACAAACCCAGTACCAGTAATAAATGAAGTAACTACTGTTCCAGATTGAATTCCAGAGCCTACTAAAGTAGCATTAACAGTAATTTCCCCAGAAGACAAATTAGAAACAGTAAGAGTAGTGCCTGATATAGAACCAGTAAATGCTGCGCTAGGTTGATAAGAAGCAGCAACAGGATACTGTTGTAAACCAGTTCCAAGCCAGAAAGAACGGCTCATAGTGCCGTAATACCATACACGGTCTAAATAGTTGTAAATCACATATTTGTCTACTTGTGTTCCACCACTAGAATTGCTTACATAAAACCACCAAACTTCGTTATATCCTTCGTTTGCACCAGCAAATACTTGGTAGGCTTGATCGGTATTAATATCGTCAAAAATATACTGTCTTAATGAACAGGGTAGGGTTTCTACTCGTCCAGAATACATATAGAATTTTTCATTTCCCATCCAGTAAGTGACGTTGTTTACTGTAATCATGGCATTTGGGGACATGATAGAAATATTGTCCATCAATATTTGAAAACCCCATACATATGGCGTACCAAGATACTGCATTGAATAAATGGCAGAATCCGTCCAAATAAGAATCTCTTGACGGGTAGCTCTGGCTCCCATAATGAATGAGCCATTAGTTAGTGGAAATTCACCTGATTGATTTGTTACCGCAGGAACCCATTGATAAGCATTTTGCTGGTCTGACCAGCGGACTAACATTGAGTTAAATGTGCCACTTGTATAAGAGTTAGATCCAAATGCAATAACAAACTCTTGGATTGCTGAAGTAATGACTTGATATGTAGCTGATGGAACAGCTGACCCTGTATAGCTTGCATTGTTTGCCAAAGTAGTTAAAGATTGAGCACGGGTTCCTACGCCACTAGAATCTTGCCAATAGTATATTGGCCCACCACGAGGAGCAATAACAAGGTCTGCACCAAAGTTATCGTTAGACCATAACCTTAATTGATTAGCTATACCTGTGGTAGCACTTGTACCCCAGCCACGAGTGCCATATTGAGGATAAGCAATAACCGCAGATCCTCCTCCAGATCCTGTAGCAGTTGCTACAAATGAACTAGGAAGTGGAATACTGTAAGTGCTGGCAGTTAAAGTAGTAATGGCAAAGGTATTATTCAGCATAGGTGCTGGAATGCCATTAAATGTAGTAGCTCCTGAGAACGCTACATATTGGCCTGTTGCCGTAAATCCATGCGCTGGCTGGGAAACAATAACCGTTCCGCTATTACTTGTAGATGCAAATGGGTTAGTTCCAAGGGTAACTGGAATAGTAGGTGACCATTGACCAGCACCCCATCCTGTACCAGAAGTTTCTACATCTAAACCAATAGGGTATTCATATTGAACTACTACCGCAGATCCACCTCCAGTAGTTGTAGCATTGGCTGTAGATGTAGCTGTGATGGCATAAACAGTAGCACTACTAATAGATGTAACAGTATATTCACCAGATAAAGTTACACCAGCTACAGCTGTTGCACCAGAAATAATTAAATAATCACCTAAATTTGGGCTATAAGTTGTATCTGTAATTTTAAATATAGCTGAACCATTAGTAGATGCTATAGGACTAGCACCTAACGTAACAGTTTGATAGATAGGTGTTACATCGTTAAATGTTCCACCTTTTTCAATGTAATACTTTTTACTAGTTCCTAATCCAACATAGCTAGATCCAACACCAGAATCGCCATCTAACCATGCCCATATAGAACGGCAAATACCAATAAAAGTATTGGTAGATTGCTTTACCCAACCACCAATTTTTTCTGGAAATCCAGAACGAAAACGTACTTTATCCCCGTCATACCAACCACCCTCGTTTGAGTAATCAGTACCTTCTCGGTTAAGCCCTGGCCTAAATTGTAATTTTTGTAATGGCATTTAGATCATCCCAAGTGCTGTAGCTTTGACTTCAAGAATACGTCTTTCCCAGCCAACTCCAAAAGTATTCCAAGTTGGCAAGGTTTCTAAGAATTTTAATCGATCATCGCAGTATTCTGCAATCAAAGTTTTGAGTGAATCACCTTTAAATTGGCTTAAAGCAGCCATAGTAACACTACCAATACCACCATCAGGAGTAACACCAAGGCAATTTTGAAGAATTTTGATTCCTCTTCCGACCCCAGAATTGACAGCGCAATCAAAAACACAATAATCCAGTCCGTTGGGAAGTTCGTCAGCTCGTATAGCATCCCAATATTTCCTCTTGTAAAAAGGTGCGACATCAGAAGGGGTTAATGCTCTCATTTGTTTTTCATTAACTGGGTGTCCTACCCACATAGCCCAATTTGCTGCTGTAACGCCTAAATTAGTCATTCCCCCAGGATCAGATGGGTGGTTAACAAAATTTCCTTCATGCTCTAACAAAAGAAACAAACACTTTTCAAAGTTCATTTTGCTGGTGTTGAATCAAATAACATTTGGTCTTTAGCCCTAGATCCAGCAGAAGATCCAAAGTAAAAAGCAATAATTCCTGTCCAAGCTGTTCCTAGACTACCTAACATAATCATTAAGGGTGTGTTCGCAGTATCCGCAGGAGTAACCATAAGGTAAGCCAATATGCCAAAAAACCCAACGGTAACAAGCAGACTAAGCAAAGGAGGGATAATGCTTTGAGTAGTCGTTTGCATATCTCTAGCACTTTTACGATCCTCCACCGCTAGTTGTTCAAAATTTAAACCTAAAGCTTGGGTTTGTTCTTTAAAACGTATTTCTTCTTGTTGAACTGCTGCAATTTGATCTGCTGATAATTTGTTATCGTTAATCATGGACTGTACTTGGTCAGGTGCAACACCAAACAATTTAGATAAAGCTGTTACTGCAAGACCAGCAAGCGGACCACCTAAACAAGTGGCAATAGTAGGAGCAATTTGAGTAAGCCAGTTCATTTTTCGTTAATAATTGCTGTTGATGTTTCTCTGTCTAAAGTCAAAAATCCATAACAAACTACATTCCAATCTGTTCCACTTGGATCTATTTCACTTTGTGAAGGTACATTTAATTTAAAATTTTTAACCAAATACTCTTTATCATTTTCAAATACACGCCAAACATGGTCAATAGTACCTCGCCCTTCTTGACCACGGGACTTGTTAAACCGAATGCGGTATTTGTTCATATTACTTCTACTTGTGGTTTACAAATATTTTGCGTTGTTTGTGCTTGTGCTACTGCAATATTAAAATGTATAAACCGAATCGGTTTTTTAGATTCATTTTTTGTAAAAGAATGTGGCAACCAAGAGTTGGTAAACATTAATTGGCCTTCTTTTGGTACAAAATTAATCATATTACTTGCATGAGTAACGTCTTGTAAATTTCTTTCTGGTAAGTTTGTTATTACTTTGGCATCGTTTGGATGGTGAAAAATTACTCGACTTGAATCTTTTGGTACATTAAGAAAATAAAAACCAGAAATTACTGCGCCATTCCCATGAATATGTTTTTCCATTAAAGACATTTTATGGTGTTCTTGAGTCCACATTTCAGTAAAATAAGTTGTAAATCCATCCATTGCATAACCTTGACTATCCAAAATATTCCACGCTATCTGGGCTATAAAATTAGAAAATTCTTGCATTTCTAAATCAAAGTTAATCGATTCTGTCATATAGACTGGATAAATTGGATTTAATTCACATTGCTCTTTTCTTCTATCAATAAATTTTTTAGAAGTTTTTCTGGCTATATCTAAATATTCTGGCTTGTCCATCATAAATACTGGACAAGTAAAAAGAGGGATCGCTTCTAGTTGTGTTTGTTTTTTTTCCATTATGTCCAAGAATTCATAGTTGTATATGCGTTCATATTGGTAAATGCCAAATATGTTTGTTGAGTTTGTACAAATAAAGCATTTGCGGCATCTAACCCAATTGCTTCTGTATAAAGACCCGTTGTTGGATCTAATATAAAATATTGCTTATCTGTGTTTGGTTCTTGTTGGCTTAAATCAACAACAGTCCATACCACACCACCTTCTACTACTGTTTGAAGGTTAACAACAAACAGACTTGACTGTTGTGTTAGCCATGTTTGTTGATTAGCTAAAAGCATTGCATTAGCTTCTGGTTGTCCACCAATAGAACATAAATTTTCAGGTGGGGATTGTTGTTTATTTGGTGGAATTATTGGTCGTGAATCAATAGTTGCTTGTGAATCACAAATATATTCTGAATTAGGAACTATTGCATTAAAAATTTTATAAATTAACATTAGCTAATGCTCCCATATCTAGTTCCTGTTCCTGTCCAAGTAATGTATGTACCAGCACCACAAGTAGCTTTACCCCCGCTACCTCCACCATAACCACTTTGCCCTGACCCACCACTAGCTCCCCAATTTCCGCCATTCCCACCTGAAATAGGAGCAGCTACTCCACCTCCACCTCCGCTACCAGCCGAAGAATATGTACCAGCAGTACCATTTCCACCATTGGCTCCAGAATATGAAGTACCACCGCTACCACCGCTAGAATTAGACACATTACTACTTCTTCCACCACCGCCACCACCGCCAGCACCCCAGGTATAACAACTGTCTTGACCAATACCACCACCACCACCGCCACCGCCACCGCCAGCAATTGTTCCGACATTGTTAAACGTAACGGCAGATGTTACCTTTAAAGCTGTTCCAGCGCCAGCGCCAGCGCTTCCCCCAACTGGAGTTACACCACAACAAACAACGCAAGCATTTGTTCCACCGCCACCTCCACCACCCATACCTACAATAGTGCCATTGTTAGTTACAGTAACACCGCCTGGATATGAGCCTTGAATAGTCATGGCATTAGCGCTTGTGCTATTAGAAGAAATAATAACGCCACTATTAATATTTACTACTAATTTAGATGATCCATTCCATCCAGCGGAAACTGCACCAGCTCGCATACAGAAATTGGTTTGATTCGCAGAAACTGTATAAGTATATTGATTTGATTTTCCATAGAAATTAGTTGGCATAATAATTGTACCGCTAGGAACGCCAGCTAAAGTTCTAACAGCCGTACAATTTAAACTAATTTGAGTTGTACCATTGCCGCCATTTTCTATTTCAATAGATTGACCTGCAGTAGTTCCTGCAAGACTAATTGGTCCAGATGCGTTTAATGTCATTATGGTGTTCCATATGCAGTTACGTTAGCTAATGTAATTAAATTACCAGAAGAATCTAAAGATGCTACATTAGTCCCATTATAATTAAAATAAAGTTTTGTACCAGAAGGAGTTACATTCCAACCACCTGAGTTTGTAATAGCTGCTGCTGAAGTTGCTGTTGTAGCTGTTGTAGCTGTTCCTGCAGTAAAACTTGCAGCTGTTCCCGTTAAACCTGTTCCTGGACCAGTAAATTGAGTAGAGGCAGTAATTGTTGTTCCACCAATAGTAGTTGCCGTTAATGGACCTGTATCTGTAATAGATGTTGCAGTCAAAGTTCCATTAACATTGAAACTACCAGCCGTTCCAGTCATTGCAGAGTAAAAATTAGAGCCGTCAGTATAGACAGTAAGTACTACCCCACTTGGAATTGTGGCTAATGTGCCAGTTGGAGCACCAATTGTTATGGCATAACCACCAGAAGTATTATTTACTATTGTGTAAAGTTTATTTTGACCTTGCGGTGCAATAATTTTACGAATAGCTGAGTTAGTACCACCTACTACTAAAACAGCATTACGAGCTTCATCCGATGTTCCGTTATAGTTTGAAAGAGTATAGTCAGCATTACTCATGGTAATTGATTGAACGCCAGTAATAGCTTGCTCAAGCAATGTACCTAAATTATTGTTTGTGGTTGTTCCCCAAGTACCAGATTGATCTCCGTTACCGATAAGTTCTAGTTTTAAGCTAGTTGAGTATGTAGAAGACATAGTATTCCTTATTGACTATTATTTGTATTGGTCCAATTTGGCGTTTGAGTATCATCTAAACTAACCCAAGTAATTGTTTGATTGTCATTAATAATGAACCAACCACCACCAAGTGGTAAATCATTAATAGCAAAAGATTCATTTATTATAGAATTAAATGCAGCAATTGTTGTTGGTTTATCGGCTGGGTTTAAATTTTCTGTAATAGAACTTACAAAAGCTGCAATAACTGTTTTGTTATCAATAATTGATGAATTTTCTAAAACAGATACATTCCAACCACCAATTTGGGTATTTGCTATTGTGCTACCTTCAGATACAGAAACAGCAAATGTAGGTAAACCTAATGAATTATCTGTTAATGACGATATAGCTTCCAAAATAGTAACTGGAAATGATCCTGTTTGAGTAATTTTATCGCCAAAATTTGATATGTTTTCAATAATTGAAAATACAAAAGTACCAAATCCAGTAGGCAAATCAGACAATGTAGAATTTTCTGTAAGAGATACATTCCAACCACCAATTACAGAATCATTCAATGTATTTGACTCAGATATTATGCTAACAAAATTAGCAATAACTGAATTTATATCTGCAAAATTTGTAGGTTCAGAAATAGATCCAACAAAATTACCTACTCCCGCATTTACATCATTAGATGTTAAGTTTTCAGTAATTGATACAACTCCTGTATAAACAGGAAAATCTGACATTGCAGAAATAGCTTCAGTAATAGCAGTTATAAATGTTGCAATTACTATTTCACTATCTGTTTCAGCAATAATACTTTCTGATACTGATCCAGTATATACAGTACCTAATCCTGCATATGGAACACGAGAATAGGAATTTAATCCGTACATTATTTATTCCGCTTTAGTTCTTCTATTTCTTTGCGTAATTCTTTAATTGCTTCGACAAAATAAGGTGCATATCGTTCATATCGAATAGTTAAATATTTATCACTAATAGGCGCTGGAGCAACAATTTCAGGCATTTCTTTTTGAGTAGATTGTGCAGATAAACCAACTTCACGTTTAACTTCATAGCCAAGTGCTTGTGCAGTTTCATTGGCTTCATAATAAAAACCCTCCAAAGCGCAAACTTTGTCCAACGCATTTTCAATTTTACCAAGTTTGGTTTTTAAATTATCATCCGAATAATAAGCAGTTACGTTATTAGTAGCACGAATTTCACCACCAGTACCCGATGCCGCAGTACCTACACCTAAAGAAGAAATTTGAGTAGATCCAAGTGAACCTACAGAAGTTAAACTAGATGCAGTAACACCTGAAGCCAATGTAGCACCAGCTAAAGAACCAGCATTAAAACCACTACAATTTGTTAACGTACCAGAAGTAGGAGTACCTAAAACTGGAGTAACTAGAGTAGGGCTTGTACCAAATGATGTAAGACTTGATGCAGTTACGCCAGATGCTATAGTAGCACCAGCTAAAGAACCAGCATTGTATCCACCGCAATTAGTAAGCGTTCCTGAAGCAGGAGTACCTAATACACCGCCTTGGAAAACAGTAAAGCTTGTTAAATAATCAATCCAAACAGAAACAGTTCCAGAAAATGTAACTGCAGTATTAGAGTTGCTAGATTGAGAAACAGTAGTTCGAGTTAACAATGTCCCAGCACTTGTATAAGTGCCAAGACCTGTTTCCCAGTTAGTTCCATCTGTTGCAGCATAGTAAGTAGTATTAGCATTACCTACTACAGCAAATGACTGGTAGCCAGTTACTGTTCCGCTTAATGAAAAGCTTACAGTAGTATTGGCTGTACCAGTTTGTAATACTCGGTCATAAACTACTAAAGCCATAATTGGCTCCTAAATTAAGACGTTGCCGTGGTCGTGTAAGTAACCGCTAATGAATCACCGTTAGCTACAATTTTGCTACCACCAGTAAAGTTACCAGCAGAATACAAAATACCAGTAGTACCAGAATCTTTGGTAGCAGAAGCACTTGCACCAGAGTTAATAAAGCATCCAAATACAGTACCAGAGCTAGTCATTGAAAATGTCAATGCAGAAGCTGTTTTGGTAGCAATATTAGTTGGTGTTGTTCCACCATTGGTTGCAGCTGACCAGGATGGTGATTGGCGATTACCTGAGTAAGCTGGAGCATTAGTTCCACCAACTTCAATCCAACCAGTATGGGCCGTCATTGTATCTGAGGCTGCATAAACAGCAGTTGCAGATGCACTACCTACTAAACCAAGGTAGTTAGCACCAGCAGATGTACCACCACCAGTACCAGTTGCGCCAAAATAATAATCAAACAGAGCTTGTTTGCCAACACCTGTAACTAAGTTAGGAGCAATATCTTCCCATTTTAAATCACCATTTTTGTCAAAACATTTAACATAATAATGACCTTGAATCCCTAAAGATTCTTGACCATCGCTTGCACGGGTAACAGAAGCAATGCTGCTGTCACCAAAGTTTGATAATTCTTTGCTCATAAAAACTCCTTAACTAATAGTAAGAACAGCTGTTGTTGATGTTGCTGTTGGGAAAGTAACGGTAAAATTTGATGTACAAGTAATATCGTTACCAAAATTTAAAACAAAAATAGATGCGTTTGTGGAACTATTGTAAATTAATGCTCCCCTGGCAGTAAAACTAACTCCTGACCAGACTGCATTATTAAACGATATCCAACCAATGTTATTAAGAGTATCTCCAGTTGGAGGATTAGAAATAGTTAAAGCTTTTCCTCCTGCTGTATATCCTGACGATACAACTTCATTGCTACTAGTGTAGGCTGTAGTTGAGTTATTTAAACTAGCTAACCCAGTATACAAAGCAATTTTGTATGTATATGGAGAAGTTAAAGTAAAGTTTTCTACTCCACTAAGCAAATTGGTTTTGAAGGTAGTTGTTTGGCATTGAATAATAGACATTAAGAACGCCTTCCGCTAACATCCAGCTTAGTTTGACCATCTCTATAAGCATCACCACGCTCAAGTCCATCACCAAGACGTTTAGCCATTTCAAGTGCTTCTGTGTATTTATCTTCGTAATATTTCACTAAATCTTGTTCACCCTTCATAAAGAGCATAGCTTCACGCATAGCTCCATAAAGTAGTACTGGATCAAAGTTATCACCAAGCCAGCTATGTCCATCCGTATTATTAACTGTAGCTACAGTAATTGCGAATCCAGATCCTGATCCACCAATATAAGTATTAGATACTGATAATATATCGTTAACAACATAAAATTGACCACCACTATTTATCGTTACACCAGTAACAGATTGACCAGAAATAGTAAATGTCGCAGTTGCACCAGATCCTGATCCACCATTTAAAGGTACGTTTTCGTATGTACCATTGGTATATAAAGATCCTGGAGTGTAAGAAACATTAAAAGTGGAAATAATACCTTGCACAATTGATGGTGGATAAAAGAAATAATGTAATTCAGTTGTATAGCTTGAATCTGGTGTTGGTCCAAGTATGCAAGATAATTCATTTGGATAGCTGTATTGAGGTCCAAAAAGAGCATAGTATCTAGGAAGTCCATAATAAGCCGATCCAGCATTTGGATAAGCTTCACGGATAAAATTGACATCTTTATTAAGTAAATAACTGTAATTACCAGATGTATCTACTACAGCAATAGAATAGTTTGATAACCAATCATTTGGCAAAGATAAATATTTATTTCCAGATGTAAGTGTTCCAGTTACATTTTTACGCAATGACGGAAATTGAACAGTATTAAAAATACGTTCTTCCGCTTGTTGAACAAATGTAGGGATATTAGCAACAAATAACGCTTCCGTATTTTCAGAATAGTCTTGTATTGCTTGAAAAAGTTGGACGTAATTAATTTAAACCACCCTAACTAAAGTAAACTTATTAGCTACTTTACCTTTTCTTTTAATTGCTTCCGTAATAGTCGATTTAGCAAAACCAAGATATTCAGAAGCAAACTTTTGATTCAAAAATGATACTCCAAGTTCTTTGCAAAATACAGGCTTCCATTTAGCTCTTGCTGTTTTTTCTACTTCTTCTTTAGGGTGCTTTCTACCAATCTGCGCTTGTATCCATTTGTTGCGAATAAAAGGATCTTTTAAAAGGTTTTGCATAGTAGCACTTTGTTTTTTAACAGTTTCTTGCGTAGGTTTGTATCCTCTAAGACCACAACCGCCTTTGGTCATATTATATATGGGGATAAACTCTTCAACTAATAGTTTTTCTGCGTCATTAAGTTCATCTTTACCAAATGCAATAAATAACTCTTTAAATTCAAAACTTTTAAAACCATGATGTTGCATAGCTAAAGCAAACTTAGTTTTATATTTACCAATAGAAGCTTTATGATTAGTTACCCGCCTTGTTAATTTTTTACAAGTCTGACCAATATACTGTTCCCCAGTAATCTTGTTAGTAGAAAGATAAATAACCCCAAATCGTTGCATATTAGGCCATTGGTCCTCTAGCTTTAATGCCACGCTCGGCAGCACCAGTACCACGAATAACAATACCTTCAGTTTTTTCTCTGCCAATACCATATGCTACGCCATTAGATAATGGATCTGTAATGCTGGCATCTTTAACAGATTTAGTTCTGCTATATTCACCAGATTTCATTGGAGCTTCAGCAGCAGCAACGCTTGTGCCATTTTTAGCATATTTTACAGCTGGACCATTATCACGAGCATGACCTGTAATCATTGGAGAACTATTTTTAGTAGTAGGTTTAGGGTATTTCATATTAACGACCTCTTTGGTTATTAGCACGAGCCACATTACGGCCTACAGCTCTCATTGATTTGCCAGTTACTCCGCCTTTTTTAAGAGTAATTTTTGTACCTTTACCGCCTTTGTGCTCTTGAGAATCATGTTCTTTAAAAGCTTTTTTAATCATAGCAACGTCTTGTTTTTTATCCATTGCCATTTCTTTTTTTGATTCTGATTTAGATTCTTTTTCCATCTTTGCCATTTTTAGCTCCTAAGTTACTGATACTGTTACTGAGTTAATGTTCCCAACAGCAACTAAGCTATTAGGTGTTAATTTACGGTCAAAACCACTTGAACCACCAACTGGATACCAACCCCATTGAATCTGTCTACTACCATCAGTAGGATAACCATTTTGGGCTGTGGTATTTGCATTTCCATTTACAGTCTGCAAACCAGTTTGTCCAGCACCATAATAACTAGTATCAGGTCTTGGCTCCCTTACCGCTTGGGGGTCATTGACAGGATACATACCCAATTGTAATTGAGGTTGGTCTGGTTCCCAACACTCTGGACATACTTTAATGCTAACTTGTTTAGTCTTAATTGTTAACTTTTTTAACTGAACAAGTTTGTATCTTTGACCACAGCGGTCACATTCGGCAATTGCATGTTTACCAGAAGCAAAATTTGACGGCATTACTTACCTCGAATAGAACAAGTTTCGAGGAACCCAGCGAACTGGGGCTGTTTCTCGGTCTTCTTGCGCTGCAAGATTAAACTGGTCTTCATAGTCTTGTTTTAAGAACATGACCCGTTGTGGGTCAATTCCTTGCAATTTAATGCATAGGAAGTAGGCTAAACCAGCTGCCATGCAGTTAATAAAGCGGAATGGAACATCCTGTATGTTTACACCATTGCCAGCATCCTGGACTCTTCTCATGCGCCAGTAGACCAAAGTATATGGTCCACCGCCTGAGTCTGGAGTAGGCCAGATGTTTACACAGGGTAAATACTGAGCAATTGCTGTAGCTCCAATAGCATGACTAGTTGCTGTTGTACCGTTTTGACCACGCCAGCAGTTTTGTAATTGAGTACCAACAATGTTGGTATAAGCAATAACTTCGTTATCTAACTGAATAAAACCAGTAGAACGTAATCCAGTTAGGGTTCCTGCAGGAGATCCAAGAGTAATCGTGGTATCTGTAGAGCTAATTGCGCTACCAGTTACAGTATAAGTAGTGACATCAGCGTTACCAGACTGGCGATTGTAATAGACTTGTACAGGTCTTCCTGTTGTAAGTTTATTAGGAATGGTAGCGTAAGTGGACTCAGAAATACGGCTAAGATTAATATCTGTTTGATTCGATGTACTAGCATTACTGGTTCTGGTTTCTAAGTCTAAGATGTCAATTGTATCGTTTGGAACGGCATAAATGCCTTGGTTAGTCACCAATGGAATAGAACATTCTTCTACTGTCCATAGATTAATACCACGGTTAGCCCACTCAATGCTCATTAAATTGAGTGATCTACGGGCTGTCCTTAAATCATATCCAGAACGTAATTGTGAACCGCAACGCTCATACGCTTCCTCGACTAGCTCGGAAAGGTCTAAGTTAAATACGGTTGTACCAGAGGTATACGCCATTATTTTTTCTTTGCTCTAGTAGTAGCTTTTTGTACAGTTGGTTTTTTGCGAACAGTTTTAGGAACAGGAAAATTAGCTACTTTCTTAGTTTTAAAAAATTTAGAAAACCAAGATAATAGTTTCATTTTTTCAAACCTTTAAGTGTCTCAGCTAATCTAGCACGTTGCCCTACTTTACCTGGCTTTTTGGCAGCAGCAGCTAACTTTTTAGCTGGTATCTTTTTGCCTTGAGGTACGCCAAGTTCTTTGTGCAATGCACCAGGCTTTTTAATGGCTTTTTGGATCCATTTTTCAGCCATGATTATTTGTCCTCTGAAACTTCAGCAGGAGCTTCAGCTACTAAAGCTTCTTCAGCAGGAGCTACTTCAACAGGCTCTTCAACTACTGTTACTGGCTCTTCAACAACAGGAGCTACAGGAGCTTCTACAGGCGTAGTTGCAACTACATGAGCTTCTAAAGTACTAACAATGTGAGCTAATTCTGGGCTAGATGCTCCAAAAGCTTGTTCCAATTGTTGAGATCTTGCTCTAACTGCATCAAGAATTTCAACTGCGTATTCTTCTAAAGTGGTAAATAAACTCATTTTTTCTTCCTTGTTTTTGCGGATTTAGTAAATGCTTCTTCAGTTGGCGCACCTTTACTATTAGGTTTACGCATTTTCTCACCAGAGCCAGCTGCAATACGAGCTTGCTTTTTATGAATGTTTTCGTATAAACCACCTTTGGCAAACATATCTGAAGCTGTTAATTTGCCAGGTTGTTTAAGCATTTTTTTGACAATAGGAGCCATACTCCCAGGAACTTTAGATACTTGGATTGGTCCAGCGTGTCTAATAGTTCCACCTTTGGCGTATAAATCTACGTCATTAGGGTTATCTGTTCTATGAATAACCCTTTTCTTAGGCATTTTGGAAGGGGCTATATCACCCATTCCACGGCTGGCTCTCATTATTTAACGTACTTTCCACCACACATTTTTTCAACCATATCCATATGGTGTGTATGACCAGCAGCGTGTTTTTTAAACTCATGCTTATGGTGTTTATGAGTGTCAGTCTCATGTTCAGCGATAAACTCATCGTGACGTTCCATATCTGGACCCATGCGTGGTTCCATTGATTCTTTAACTAATTTATTCATTTTAATGCTCCTTATGCTCTAGTTTTACCACGAATTGCACAGCCGTCTGCACGGGCTGAAGCTGAAGAACGAATAACACCACCCTTTTTCTTGCCTTGTGGTGCTGGTTTTATTCCGCCCATATTATCTGGTGCTGGTTTTATTCCGCCCATATTATCTGGTGCTGGTTTTAGCCCACCCATATTATCAGAATCTGAGGTTTTAGCATTTGGTGGAGTTTTGCTCCATTCCTTATAAATGGGGTTTCCACCCGCGCTCATTTTTCTAACTTTACCGCCACGCTTCATTCCTGTAGGTGCAGCAGGTGTAGTTACATCACCCGTAGGATTTACTTGAGGAATATTTTGTTCAGTTGTACCAAACATTTTGTAGTCTCGTTCTGCTTCTTGACGAATACCACGTTCTTTATTAGCCTTGTAATAGGCCTCACGTTTGGCTTTTTCTTTACCAGTTTCTTTGTATGGCATTATGCCCTCGTCTTTCCACGTTGCGCTATACCATCTGCTCGCGCAGATGCTGATTTAATTTTACCGCCTTTAGCCTTATTTAATGGTTTAAAACGACTACCCATCATGCCTTTTTCAAGATCTCCGCCATCACCACCTATACCGCCAACTCTGGTATTTCCAGAATAGTTTTTGGTATAAGCATTTTTAGCTTCATTAATTGCTTTACCTTCATTGACTGACTTTTCAAGAAAATCAGCAAACTGTTTGGCCTTTTCTGGATTTGCAGTAGGATCGTTAGACATACCCCGCTGCATTCTTTCTAAGAAAGATTTTCCATCCCCAGTTTTTGAGGTAGGATCAACAGGATTTACTGGATTAGCCACGCGTAAAGCCTTTAGTAGCACAACCATCAGCGCGCTTGGATGCAGAAGTTCTGCCACCAGATGCCATTTTCTTAATAGCTCCACCTTTTTTAACGCCTAATTCAAAGTCTTTACCGCCAGTACGTTGACCTTTAGCATTGAACTTAGAAAGTGGATCAGGAAGACTAATCTTCATTGAAGGCATATCAGCTTTAGATTTAGTAGCTGTTGTATTGCCACCAGCTTCTTTAAATGATTTAGGTAATGAACCTACACCAATAGATTTTTTGGCTTCTGATACAGCAGAACGCATCTTAACATCAGGATTAATGGTGTCATCACCAGTAATTCTTGGAGTAACTTTAGTTTTAACTACAGTACGTTCTACTGCTTTAGGAGCAGATGCTGTAGGAGTCGGATTTGGTTCACGATCCATAGACATATCTTCAGCTGCGGGTTTTGTAAGATCATTACCTTGTGCATCAATCATGCCCATGCGATATTTAACGATTGGATCATCACCTGTATAACCACCATCATCATAGCGTTTAGTCTTTTTCATATTGTGCGTCCTTTCATTTTAGGCATCATTGCACGAGTTTTACCTCGTTCTGCAATTCCATCACCGTGTGGCTTATGGCCTCCAGAAGTTTTTACAGTACCCATCTTAGAAGCTTTAATAGTGCCGCCTTCAGCATATTTTTTAGTCCAAGATTTCATGTTTTTTTCAGATTCAATTTTTTCTTTAGAACCAGAATCACCTAAGTTAGAACCTTTAGTATGACCGCGTTTTTGAACGGCTGATTCACCAAACTTAGTTAGTTTGTTTGAACCTTTTTCTACATCATATTTCATAGATTTAGGATCAGCTGAACCACCTTTAGCCATTTTTTTCATTGCACATCCACCTTTTTTCATTCCTGGCATACCACCCATTGGGGCTGCTGCTGGAGGAGCCATCATTGGAGCTGCTTGAACTGGGGCTGGTGTGCGTAATGCACGAGCAGCCATCATTGCCATTGCTGGATTAACTGATTTTTTCTTAATTGCCATCGCATCACCACCTTTTCTAAATGTTTTGCCTTTATCGGCTTTTGCAAAATCTTTGCCCACGGATTGTGGGATACCTACCTTCTTAGCAAAAGCCTTATTGTGGGCTACTGCTTCCATTAAATTATGCTGCGATTTTGATTTACTTGGCATTATTTAAACCATCTATCCAAAATCCAAACACAAATACCACCAGATAAACCTGCAAGAACTGTAAATACACTATGCAAAGTTTTTTTACTAGCACCTTGTTCACTAATCATTCTTTGAATATCTACAAGTGATTTCTTTACTTCTTCCATATTACGAACAAGTTTATCCATATCTGCCTGTAAATGGTCAATTTCACTTGCATGAGTTGCTAACTCTCTTGCCGTTTCAATTGGATTAATATTGTTCATTAACATTTCCATTTTTTTAAACTTTTGTTTATTCTGCTGTCAGGATCTTTGGCTGTTTTTTCAGATGTTAACTTTGATTTCATACCTTCCATTCGAGCACAGAATGATTTTTTCCTAGAGCCACCCTCTGGTTGAGGGGGCTTTAGATTCATTCCTTGCTTTTTAGCAGAAGCTCTCCCTTTGGCATTTAAACCGCCAGTAGGACTTTTGCCTTCTTTGCGTTGCCAAGCAGGAGTTTTAGCCATGTTATGCCATCGCTTCCTGACAAACTACGTTAACCTGAGTTACTGTAGATGTAGAAGTAGTAACAGCTACTGTTAGAATATCAGCTACGTTACCTTTAATGTTTGTTAATACAGGGAAGAAGCTTGATAGATCTATTTGTTGCAATGCATTATTAGGTGTAGAGAATGAATAAACAACCTCACCACCAGTAACGCCAGTACTAGATAAATCTACTTCGGCAAATGAGTTATATGAACCCAATGTATTAAGAGCTTTAAAGTTTGCGGCTTGTAATGATGTCTGGTTAGTTGGAGTACTTGCAATTAATTCAACCAAAGCTGTAGCACTTGTATTAATTAGCAAAGTTTGTGGCAACAACTGACCACGATCAATTAAACCAATTTGATACGCACCACTAGCTGTTGGAGAATTCATTAATGGCAAGCCAGTAATAATGTCTTGGAATGTTAAGACGTTTACTGTATTGCTTGTAATCCTTGCTGTGTAAGGAGAACTTACAGTTACGCTACCAGCAGTAAATGTTCCAGGAGTTACGTTAGCAAAATAAATTATCGCTCCAGTAGTTGTTGTACTTACTGATACGTTATAAGTACCGTTATAAGCAGTACTTCCAGCATTAGCAATAGTAATGACGTTACCAGTTAGCAAGTTATGAGCTGCTGCAAATCCTAAAACTACTGGGAATTGAGTAATACCGCCAATAACTGTTGCAGATCCTGGAACAGCAGTACTTAATGCTGGCAAAGCAGCTTGGTAGTAAATTGATTTACCAACAAATTGATTAACACCCCAATAAGTTGCTGTAGGGTTTGTAGTTGCTGTTACACCAGTTAATAACTGGATTGGCAGAATCATTGTTGTTGTTGTTGGCACAGATTGAATCAAATAAGTGCCAGCTGCATAAGTCGTTGTTGCAGTCAAAGTAGCAGCAAAAGTAGTTTGTGCAGAACTTACTGTATATGTACCAACACCGCCTGGAGCATAAGATGTAACTGTGCCAGATACTTGAGCTGTAAATGCTTGGCTAATGGTAATAGATGCACCATTTACACCAGTAATGAATGATCCAGCAGGAATGCCTGTACCAGCGATTAACTGACCTACTGCAAATGATGTACCAGCTGCCAAAGTAACTACGCTTGAACCAGCTGCACCGCCACTTGAATAAGCCTGTGAACCAACGGCAGATCCAGTAGAAGTTAATTGATTAACAATGGTAGGAGTACCAACAATACCTGTTCCAGATAATGTTTGATTAGCTTGGAAAGCACCTGAAGTTACTGTAGTAACTGTTAAAGTAGTTCCAGAAAAACTAAAACCACCAGATGCTGATGTTCCAACTTCAGTAAATGAACTTAATGTAATGTATTGAGAAGCATTATTAGCATTAGCAGGGTTAGTTACTGCATAACCATGAGCACCGCCAAAAGTAAATAATGCTTGACCGTTATTAGATTGTCCAACTACTGAAGAAATAGTTGTACCTCCAACCGTACCTAAGTTACCAATAGTTAAGGTGGTATTAGTTCCTGCGGTAATCGCTGAGTTTGTGTTATCAAATTGATCGGTACCAACGGTTCTCATACGGAAAGACATCATTGGATAACGAATCGCAGATGCTGGAACTGTACGAGATTGTTGAGCAGCATAGTTACCATATGAATAGGTAAATCCACGTTGTTTATCAATACCACCTTCAATTAATACTGAAACACCATAGTGGGTCATTACTGAAAGGCCAGTAGAACCATTATCACGTTGCTCATAGCGAGCTGGCAAGTTACCAGTACGGCTCCAAGGTTTAACTTGAGATACGCCATTTACTGTACCGTTACCAGTACCAACTTGATGAACTACCCAAGGTTCGCCATTAATAACCACACCAAAGCGCAGAGCACCAGCTCCATACCAAGCGTATTCCATCCAAATCATTTGAACTTTAGTCCAATCAAGTGATTTGATAATGGCTTGATTACCGTTCCAAGCGCCCATTGGGAATACTTGATCTGTTGGCAAACCACCAGAATCTGAACGGATTACACAATACATTGCATAAGGATTGTCTGGTGTAGGCGTTCCTTGTTGCATAAAGAAAATACCGTTGGAATCATCAAAGATACCAACACGCTGAAACTGACCATTTAACGATGTACCAAAGTTGACGTTAGAAGCCATGTACATTGTTTTGCCAGGCTGATAACGATGATATGGACGTGATTGACGAACAGTAATATCACCAGGTACGTTACCGCCACCAATAGTCATAGTGACACCACCTAGACCTGGATTTTGAACAATAGAAGCCTGTCCTGATACGTTAGCAATAAAGTTTTCCCAACGCAAAGGCTGAACACCGTACTCAAAGTCGGCATCATAAATATTTTGTGATTGTGAAACTTTAAGCTTACCTACAACGTCACGAAGTCGTTGAGGTGCTATAAATTGAGCTGCACCATCAATACCAGTTAAAGGTGTGCTTGGAGTTTGAACTCCCATTGCACCCGTTTGGTTATTGGGCGAGAAAAAGTTTAATAGATTCCATCCGCCTGACATAATTTCTCCTTAAATTTTAAAAAGGGGGGCAAATACCCCCCATCGGATCATTAGTCAAAGTTACCATAAGGGTACGTTGTTCCGTTACCAATATTTGCATCGGCTTGTGTGTATCTAACGATAAAGTTAAATTGACCAGCCGTTGGTGCTGCTGTAGCTGTTCCTGCAATAGCAATCGTAAAGACTACTTGTGAGAAAAAACTAGGTTGTTGACCGCTTTGTGGATTCTGAATATCAGATGTTGTAGCAGTTAAAGAATTTAACTGAGCAGCAGTATAAGCAGTTGTTAAACGACCAGCAGTACCATAAGTTGTTGTACCAATTGCTGCAGTAGCATATGTTGCTCCAGCGGAAGAAGTAGTAAATTGATTACCACAATAAATATTAACAGCAGTAGTAGTGGTTGTAGCAGCTGTAATGGCAGTTGGCATGTCAACAATAATGTCTTGAATTGCACTATTAATTGGCAAATACATAACAACACCACGATATACAGCAGTACCTGAGTCAACTGTTGGAGTTACAACTGTTGGTCCAGTTGAACTAAATGCTGAACTTGGTGTATACAATACGCCAGCTTGGTTAGGGATACCATTGCCCCAAGCAAAAATACCAGAGCCACCAGGATATCCAGCAGCACTAGGAGTAGTTTTTGCAAAATCAACATAACAGTTTTGAACCAATCCTGCGTAACCTACATCACGCAATGGACCAAAACGATTATCACCAGCTAGAACTGGACCTTCAAATGTGCTACGTCCCATAATGGACTCCTTATGCAAAAGTACTCATAACGGATCTTTGCATCGTCTGCTGGGGCAGTAGTGTTATGAGCGAATTCCCAGATAACATATTTATACACCAAATTTACGTTGTCCACAATAATTTTAAAAAATACTTTTACTTTTTTTTGAAAGAGTATAGAATCGCAAAATGAAGAAAAAAATGAGTATATCCGTACCCCCACACATTATTAATAAATTTGACAAAGCTTTGCAATGCTTCAGTTCTGGTAAGGCTCAAGAGGCAGTTAACATTTGCCAAGAAATTATTAAAATAGTTCCAAAACATGCAGATGCATATCATCTTATTGGAGTAATTTTAAGTAATTCTGGTCAGTTTGTTAATGCTATGGAGTTTTATAACAAGTCTATAGAATTTTTTCCAGCTAATCACATGGCATTTTGTAATAGAGGAAATGCCTATCACCAACTTAAACAGCCAGAATTAGCATTAGAAGATTTAACTCAATCTATAAAACTAAAACCTGATTATGCAGAAGCTTATTACAACAGGGGAATAGTAGTAGGTGCGCTTCATAAGACTGAAGAAGAAATAGAAATGTACAATTTAGCTCTTAAATACAAGCCTAATTTTCCAGAGGCCTATAACAATAAAGGTATTGCGCTGCAAAAACTTCATAGAATGGAAGAAACATTAGCCAATTATGATGCTGGAATAGCCCAAAATCCGCAGTTTATTGAGGCTTTTTACAATAATCGTGGACTTGTTTTACAAAATTTAGGTCGTATAGATGAAGCTTTAGTTGATTACAACAAAGCAATTGAGATCAAACCTAACCTTGAAGATTGTCGTTTTAATCGTTCTATGTGTCTTTTACTTAAAGGTCAATACGATACTGCTTGGAAAGAACACGAATGGAGATGGAATAGAGCTTCATATCCTAGAAAAGAATTTGCAGGAAAGCCTTGGTTAGGAGAAGAAGATCTTACTAATCAAGTATTGTTTATTTATGGAGAACAAGGTCTTGGTGATATGTTGCAATTTTGCCGTTATGTAAAATTGGCAAAAGAACGTGGTGCAATTGTATTGTTGGGAGTAGAAAATCCATTAGCTCGTATTTGCACATCATTAGAAGGTGTAGATGGAATTATTACTCCAAATGTACAGTTACCACATATTGATTACCATATTCCTATTATTAGCCTTCCTTTAGCATTTGGAACTGATAGTTTAGATAAAATCCCAAATAAACCCTATTTATCTGCAAGCCCAGAATCTATAGCTTATTTTGCTAAAAGATTGGGAAAAAAAACTAAAAAAAGAGTGGGTATTGTTTGGTCTGGTGGATATAGGCCAGATCAACCAGAAGTTTGGGCTGTTAATGAAAGGCGCAATATAGCTCTTGAAAAATTAGTTTGTTTACAGCATCCTGATATTCAATTTATTAGTCTCCAGTTAGGAGAGCCAGCAGTAACAGAGTTAGCTAATTCTAAAGATTGGGATTCTTTAATTAATTTAACCCATGAATTAAAAGACTTTGAAGATACCGCTGGTTTAATTGCAAACCTTGATTTAGTTATTGCAGTAGATACATCTACCGCCCATATAGCTGGCGCAATAGGAAAACCAGTATGGTTAATGAACCGTTTTGATACTTGTTGGCGTTGGTTAATGGATCGTTCAGATAGTCCTTGGTATCCAAGCTTTACTATTTACAGACAACCTAAATTGGGTGACTGGGATAGCGTAATAGAATCCATCAAAAATGATTTACATAAGGACTTAAAATGAAATTTTACGAAGATGTACGGCATATGCTTGGAGAAAGAGCCGCTGGATTTGATGCGGCTTTTAATTATCTTAAAAATATTAAAGATCCTTTGATCATAGAAACTGGTTGTGCTAGAGAAGAAAACAATTACCTTGGTGATGGTCAAAGTAGTTTGTTATTTGATCAATATATATCAGAATATGGTGGGCATTTTATGACTGTAGATATTTCTGATATTAGCGTTAACTATTGCAAAAGCAAAATGATTAGTAAAAATAGTTTAGTTATTAAAAATGACAGCATACTATTTTTAAAAAAACTAAATGAAAAGCTTTTAGCAGATGGTAAAAAAATAGATTTTCTTTACTTAGATAGTTTTGATGCCCCTAGAGATCAACCAGATGTGGTTTTTAGAAGTGCTTTGCATCATATGTATGAGTTGGCTACTATCTTGCCATCTCTCAATCCTGGAGCTTTAATTGGCGTTGATGATAACTGGGTGCAAGACTATAGACGAGCTGGAAAAGGATGCATTATTGCTGATTATATGAACAGCATAGGAATTACACCTATCTTTGACCAATACCAAATTTTTTGGAAACTGTAAACTTAAAAACGTAGCACTATAAAGTTAAAAAACCCCACCTTTTGAGTGGGGTTCTTCATTACATCTGATTAATAAGAACCGTAAAGTCCTAGTGGATCAGACCAGCCGAAGCTGTAACGCTCACGAGACTTGTAACGTACGTTACCAGTATCAAAGTCACCGTCCATGCTGTTTTGCAGCGGAGTACGAACAAAGTGCTTCAAACCGTTAGGTACATCAGTTGTCAAAAACCAAGCATTGGTAGCGGTCAAGAAGTGGTTAATTGTGTAACCTTCTGGAACTGCACCGTTGTTTTTGATTGCGTTGATATCGTTGTTGTTTGTACCAACACGCAATTCAGTTTCGAGCAAACGAGTTGCAACGAACTGTAATGGTGGTGGAACAACCAATTTACGAGGTTTAGCAGCGATTAACAAGCCGCGCTCATCGGTCCAACCAGCGATTTGAATAACAGCATTTTCCAATGCAGTTTCGTTCAAGTCAGCAGCTGTAGATGGAGCATTGCTGTTAGTACCACCGTTAACCAATGGGTGTGAAGCGTTGAGTAGTGATACGCCATCGCCACCTGTGTAGGCAGCGTTGAAAGCGTTATTCAATACAGCAGCAGCTTTAACTTGCTTGGTATAGGCCATAGCACGAGCCAGGCCTTTGGTGTAGCGAGCTGATAAAGAATCGTAGAGGTTGTCTTCGATTGCTTCTTCAGTCAAGCTAAAGCCAAGGGCGATAGTTTCGTGGTTGTAGCGAGCTGTCCATGCTTCTTGAGCATTGTCATAAGCGATGGCAGAGCCTTCGTTTTTGACAGGAGCTGCAGAGAAACCTGACAGTTTTGTTTCTTCTTCAAAAGAACGCTCAGAAGTCTCAGTTTCGTAGATCTCTTTGTGTTCTTCACCGTAGCGAGCATACTCAAGTCCGAACAATGCGTTCAGTCCAGGGAGCAACTCTTTCAGTAGTTGTGAACGTGAAATAGCCATTTAAAGCTCCTTAGATTAAAGTGTCGATGCCTGACCAGCGGTGTTGTAATACTCTTGAATACCGAAGTTGAATTTAACAACAGCTTCTGGGTATTGAGTAAATACTAACGTGCTAGATGCAGGAATAGTCATTGTTGTGGATGCAGTACCAGTTGGGCTGTTTACTGTTACAGGTGCGCTATTTAGAACAACAGTAGTAACACCAGCAGCTGCAGCAGCTGCAATGTAAGAGCCTGTACCAACGTATTGACCGTTAGTGGCAACATAGCCAACTTCTGTACCAATTACCAAAGCTGAAGGAATAGCGGAACAAGTGATTGTTACGTTACCAGCAATAGAAGTATAAGTAGCAGTAGAAGCTACAGCTGTATCAGGAACTACGTCAACGATACGCAAAGGCAACGATGCTGTATTTTCAACAGCTACTGATGGAACGATAGCATTGCTAGAGTTACCAGTATTTACGTTACCAGCCAAGTTGGAACCAGTTACGTTCAAGCCAACCATGCAAGTTGCAACAGAACCAACAGTTGTACCAGCAGCGGCTGTAACAGCAACTACTTTAAACAATGTGTCAGGATCATCACAAACTACAGCAACAGCATCACCAGCTAAAGTGCTTGCTGGCCAATATTGGCTGAAAGTCTTTTGCTTAGTAACAGGGTTGGTGAAAGAGCAGCCTAAGAACACGCCAATAGTACCGCCAGTTGCATAGCCAGTAATAGCTGTAGCACCAGTAGTAACAATGGAACGTGTAATGTAGCCACGGGAAATACCTACGACATCACCATAAAAAATATTGGTTCCGAAGTTGTACTGGATCTTGATGTTACGAGTAGAACCAGCAAAAACTTGACCACCAATAAGGTTTATAGGCTTAAGACCGTATGGGGCAGAAACGGTAGGATATGCCATTTAAAACTCCTTATTAAGATTGATTACCTCTGCCAAAACTTGTCGTAGATTTCCGTTCATTAAAGATCGGCATCCGCGGGTCGCTTTGGCGCATCAAATTATTATCTACAGCTTCCGTCTGTTTCCGTGTCATATCAGCATAGTAATCCTGCTGCTGTTGTACGAACTCTTCTGGAGTCTTGCAAAGTAATAACCCGCCAATCTCGATGTTGTCTTTAAAACGTCCATCGGGATCAACTAACATTTTAAATTTCGGTTGCTCTTCGATTCTTACTGGCTCCCAACCCTCTCTGAGTTTGGCAGATAAATTGCGGGGGTCAGCTTGATTCAACATAGAAACACGAATCCAACGATAAGCAAAACCAGCCTGTTTATCAGGTTCTGGCAACAACTCAGGCGGTCTCCATGCTTTAGGACGTTCTGCTTGTTGACGATTGCTTACTTCACGGGGAACTCTATTTTCAGCCATTTTGGGACTCCAATTTAGTTAATTCCATAGCATATTGCTCTGGAGAAAGGTTAAATTTCTTAGCCAGAGCCATTTGTGTAGGCGTAAGTCTAATCTTTTTTGGGGATGTTGATCTTGTTGCCGATGCTACAACCGTGCTTGATTTCTTTTCAGATTTCTCAGGCTGTTTAGTTCCTGGCTCTTCCTCAAATTTCTCTGGGAAGCGTCTCTTGATCTCGGTGTCTACTACGTTCCAGTAATGATCGGAGCCTAGTGGGACTCCTTCTTTCTCTAGACGTCTATGTATACCTTGAGCAAGAAAACTCATATCTTCATCAACACCGTACCACTTGTTTTTGTCAAGCCACGCTTGGGTTTTTGAGTCCAGGCGTTGAGGTTCAGGTTGCTGTTGCTGTATTTTTACTTCATTTTCTTGCCGTTGTAAAGTTTTTTCATCATATTGTGGTGTGTATCGTTCAATATCACGAGCTTTTAACTTTACATCTGTCAATTTATCTTGAGCTTCTGCTAATCGATCAGAATCTCCAGACTCATAGGCTTCTTTCATTTCCCGCTTTGCCATTTCTAGCTCGCGAGTAATGCCTTCCTTGGCAGTACTGACGTAAACCTTCTCCCCATCGGACAAACGCCCTTTGAGTTGCCTGTTTTCTTCAATAATAAGGTTGGCAACGCGAATTGCTTCGCTATGTTCCCTTAAAGCCTGATCTTTAGCCCTACGCTCATCGTGCATGAGCTTTTTCATTTGAATTAAACGCTCTTTTGCCTCTTGTGAGTAGGATTCTAGGTCATCATTTTCGACTTCATCAGCAATTTCCCGTGGCATAGGTTTTGAATTGACGCGATCTTCCTCTGGAACATCCTCTTCAATCTCAATTTCAAACTCTTGCGTTGGTTGATTGTCAATTTCATCAGGAAATTTAAATTCGTTTTGTGCAATAGCCATCACTATCTCCTTTAAACGCGAGTAATTCCGCGGGGGTCTTGAACAATACCCTCAACAGAATCATCATTGATTATTCGGAATTCCCTACCGTGGATTTTTAATCTAGTTCCCGTATTTGGACGGGCTAAAATGAAATCACCGACTTTGCACCACGGTCCATTTGGGAACCTAGCCTTGTCTTGGTAGCAATCAGGACCCATTTTGACAACAAAAAATACGGTAGAAAGGACTTCTTCCATACGCATAGTGTCATCCGCTTTAAGAATACCGCCAGCGTGTTCTTTTTCAGCGTCTGGAATAGCGCACAAAATGCGATATCCAGAAGGTTCTGGTAGTTGGTTTGCTTTTTCTTCGGGTGTTTCTGGTAATACTGTTGTTGCGGTAACGTCATCGGGGTTTGATCCCAATATCAGTTCACTCATCTGAGTTCTCCAAGTTTTTACGCAAGTCTAATATATTAAGACGGGCGGTGAGCAGACCTGTAATCTCTCCACACATCCTTTGGTATTCAGCGTAGTCTTTGGCTACGCCTGTACCAAGGGCCTCTTCCAAGTCCCTAACTTTCCCTTCTGCCTGTTTGAGGAGAAGGTCTAGTATTTTGTCGTTCATTTAGTTCCCTTTTTTTGTTGGGTTGAGTTATGTTTGAGTAAATCAACTCCCATACGGATTTTTTCCGTATTCATTTGCGCTTTAGCTTGACCAGTTTGCGCGCCAATTCTTAATCCTTCTAAGCGTTGTTTAGCCTCAAGATCTGCTTTATCTTTGGCAGTCTTAGCACCAACTTGCATACCAGCAATTTCTTTTTGGGCCATGATTCTGGCTTTTTCGATCTCGATTTGGTCTGCTTTAGCCGAGGCATCCATGACCATTTTTTGCTGTTTAAGCTGAACTTCTTGCTGTTTGAGCTTGAGTTCTTGCATCTGCATTTGGACAATAGGATCATTCTGAGCTTGTTGGGCCTGTTGAGCAGCCATCGCGGTCTGGTTCTGGTTAAGCAACTGCTGGGCAACAGGAACAGCCATACGAGCAATCTGCATTTCCATTTCTGGAGACATATTCTCTTCGCCATCTTCTGAATATGGAATCTCGATACCCATTTGTTGTTGCATCTGCCGTCTATATTCCATGCCAACGTGCTCTGTAATGTGGGCTTGCATAGCTTGCATCATCATTGGAGCCTGTGGATTTTGACCAATAACCTGTTTGATCTTAGGATCTTGCATCGCAGCCATATGAACTTTGATATGGGCTTCGTGATCTTGGTACATAAACGCTTTTAAAGGTTTTGACTTTAGGACGTTCATGTTCTCTGTTACTGGATCGCAAGGTTTTTCATCTTCTGGCATAGGAACTAACTTAGATGCATTCTTAATCCCAATAACTGCCAGCATTTGACGATGTAAAAATGGTAGGTTATACAGTTGAGGCGCAGTTTGAGAAAGTTGTAAAACAGCCTGATACTGAACGACCTTTTGAGACATTGTTGCTGCATTAGGGTCTGAGACAGGAACAATCGTCACCATCCCATAGTCGCTCTTTTTAGCCTTACGACTGCCTTCTGTAGGTTCGTATGGATAATTTTCTGGACAATTATTTTGAATAATTTCTTTTAGAAGCCTAAATTCTTGCTTCATTGAATAATGGATACGCGCTTGAATAGCCGACATAACTTTTAAAGTACGTTCCAAAATTGCCAAAGTTGTGCCGACTGGAGAGTTTGCAGACATATCTGCTACTTTCAAATCTCCTGCAGAAGCAAATCTTCTGCCATCTTCAATGATTTGATTTAACAAAGTAATCAAGGTTTGGCTTGGTTCTTTGTATGGTAATGGCATGATGTTATCTTTCATCGCGCCACTTGGTACATCTACATCTCGGAATTCGCCTGGGGCTATTGGTGTGTCATCGCCTTTGACTCGCAACCCACGGGTCTTAAAGCCGCCTGGCAGATTTGCAAGTGACCCTGCATCAACCAGCTGCCGAAGTATGGAAGTGCCAGATTTAGCAAAAGCACCGAGAAGATGGACAATACCAAAACAGTAAAAACCGAAACCAGGAATATAGCCATAGTGGACGAAATGCTGTCTCTTTTCATGTTTTTCATCATCTTCCTTCCAGTTACGTCTAATTGAAAGAATAGTCGCGGTATTCTTTTCAATCGTGACAACGTAAGGTAGAGCGATACCAGTAGGTTCGCCATCTTCATCTGTATGCTCGAAACCTTCTAAGTCAAGGTCAACGTGCATTTCCAAAATCTTAAAGCGGTCATCTGTGGACGCTTTAAAACCTAACTTCTCTGCAATCTTTTTTTCAATTTCATCTAAAGTGTTGATTGGATCACCAAGATCTACGTCCCTGTAAAAGCCTGAGACTTGTAGTTTTCTCATTTCATTCTCTGTTTTACGCATTACATGGGTAATGCGTTCTGCAGTTTCAAGGTTAGACGCGCCATAAGGAACGACTAGATCATCGGCTGGAACGTACATTGACACTTGACGGCCTAATTGAGGATCTTCATAAACCTTTTTAAAACCGTTACCTGATAAGCCCATACCCCAGAGCATTCTTTCATGTTCTGGGCGGAACTCTACCATTACATCTGTTATTTGATAGTTCATGTCTTCTTCGACACGGGTAGCTGCTTCTTTTTTTACAGGGGTTTCTTTGCCAATAATCTGAGTTCTTACAGGACCAGATGCTGGGAAAGTCTCCATAATCGTTTCGGCTTGGAACTTTACGACTGCTTCAGCTAGGATAGGATGATAAACACCGCAAGCTCCTTCCCAAGGTTCAGACCGTTCTTCAATCTTTAATCCCAAAAGTTCAAGGCCATCTACATAGGTCTGAATCCAATCTTTGCGGGAATCTACGTCATCTTCAAAACTGTCAATTAGCTCTGATCCCAAAGTTGCTAAGACGCGTTCAGAAATAATTTCGGCAAGGTTCTCACCAAAGTCTTCATCAGCTAAAACTTCAACATCCATTTCGCCTTCGGGCGCGAGTTCAATCTCAATGTCTGGAGCCTCAATTGCAGCTAGTCCTTGTGGGAGTTCGTATAGAGCTTTATCTACTGACATAAATTTTCCTTAAATTAACTTCATTCCACCGTTTAACGGTTTATCTATTGTTCCGCCAGACGCTTTGGTTGTCATATACGTCTTTAGTTCTTCTAACTTTTTGGTTTGTTCTGGCCTGTATTTTAGTTCTTTATTAATACTGTTAGGCCATTGTTTTAAAGCGTATCCGCGCATGGCTGCATCAGTAGCATTCCGAATGGCGTGTTCTACAGGACGGCCTTCTTCTAAGGTTGCGTTGTAATCTAATGCTCGTTTTTCCAAAACCTTTAACTGTTTAGGACTCCAAGTTCCCATTAAATCTTCACGGATCTGGTTTGACATAGGATCAACGTGCAGAAGTTCACCAGCTAAATCATGGTGGCTAAATTCCCCTGGCCTTCTAATCTCAATAACATGGCGATCAATTGGAAAATGTTCTGGGCGCGGAGAATCTGGTGGGCCAATTTCACCTACAGGCCAAGTTTCGGCATAGCCTTTTCCTTCACCTATTGTTACCATAGGATCATGCTGTTTAATAAAAGGATACTCTTGTATCGCTTTATTAAGAATATTTTCAGAATAATCCATTAGTAATATGCTACCTTTCTGCGAAATTCTCTTGGTTCATCTCGTTCATCCGAAGGCAGGGGAATAAATCCTCCCTTACGGAATCTTAATAGTGCTTGGGTAGTCGAGTCCACTAAGTCATCGTGGTCTGAATTTGGGAACGCAGCAAGCTCTTCCACGACTTCTTCAGCCCATCGTTTTCGGGGACACCAGACTTTACCTGACGCGAATAAATCGGAAATTGCATTAACCCTTGAGATCTTATCATTTCCTCGCGTTGGTGTATATTCCTGCACGGGAACTCCCATCCTTCGCATTTCAAAGATGAGGGGCGCGCCAGAAGCTTTGGCCTCCACGATACACGCATCAGGCTCCCATTCACGGTACATTTGTAATGCCCGTTCCTTTAATTGGGGAAATTCCATGCGTTCTTTAAAAGCATCTAAAAGAATAATGTTTACGTCATTTACGTCTTCGTCTTTATAAAAAACTCCCCAAGTCGTACAGGCAGAATAGTCTGATCTTTCATTCTTAGTAAAGGCGGTATCCCAAGACTGAATAATGAAGTTACATTGGGGCGGTCTTTCGTGATCCCATTCCTTCCACCATTCCCTTTTGACTATCGCGCCCTCTTCCGAGGTAGGATCTTGTTGGTACTGAGCTTGCCATTTGGGTAAAGGAAGTTCGTCCCGTAGAGCGTCAAGTTCTTTAAAACTCCAGAACTCAGGCCATAAAGGTCTGCCGTTAGGTAGGATCGCTGGCAGACTAATCATGTCCCAGACTTCCCCGTCCCTGTCGATAATTGACTGACAAATCTTTCCCGTAAGGTCCCTTTTAGCCCAGCGGGTCATCACGATAACAATTGACCCTCCTGGCTGGAGACGTTGACGCGGACCAGATGTATACCATTCAAAGACCTTATCAAAGACCGATGGATCGTTAGAAGCTAGGGCTGCTTCTTGTTCTGAGTGAGGATCGTCAATAATGAGTAGATCCGCGCCCTTACCTGTGACAGTACCCCCAACACCAATAGCGAAGTAATCACCATTAGCATTAGTGGCCCAACGACCAGCAGCCTTGGAATCTGACCTAAGAGCGACATTAGGGAATATTTTGGCATATGGCTCCGAGTCAACTAAGTTACGAACCTTTCGTCCAAAACCTACGGCTAGTTCAGCCGTATTAGAACATTGGATAATCTTACGATCAGGGTAACGCCCAAGATACCAAGCAGGAAGAAGATAAGAAGCAAACTCCGACTTTGTGTGACGCGGTGGCATATTGATAATCAGTCGTTTGGATTTTCCATTTGCGATGTCCTCAAACTTTTGAGCCATTAAAGCATGGTGTCTGCCATAGATAAACCCAGGCCAGACGGATTGCACAAAGGATAGGAAGTCATCCTGCCCTGCCTCGCGCTCCTCCGCACCTGTAAAAGACTCAGCCAAAGGAAGAAGGGGTTTTCGTTCCTCTTCTGGAAGAAGCTCAATTAACTGAGCTAGTATTTCTTCTACCTTCACTTGAGGTTTCTAAGCTTAATATGGGCAGGACGGATAGATCTTGCTCTACCAGCGATACCTTTACAGACTCCAATTTCAATCAAAGTCCTCATCTTCCTTGCTACATTCCCGCGACCTTTCTCGCCAGTCATTTTCATAATATCGTCAATAGTTGGGCCAAAACCAAAGTTCTGCCAGTATTCATCAATAATCAGAAACGTCTCTTTTTGCGCGGGACTCATTTCTCTTTTCTTTCGCATAATCTTTCCAATAGTTTTTCAGTCTGGATTTCTGCACTTACCCTACGACCCTCTTCAATCTTTTCCATTAAACACTTTTTATGGATAAGCAGATTTAAGTAACTGGCAACTTCATTAATCCGATAATCTAACTCTTCCATAGTCATTTGCCACAATCCTCCATGCCAGGTTTATAAGAACTAGCTGGTTCTCCTGATACCCAGTTGTCAAAGGGTTGTTTCTTACGGATACCTAAATTTGAAAGCCCCCCTGGATAAGACGAAATTGCAGCTGCATCCCTGAACATCTTAAGGATATCCATTACTTTATCCAATGCCGCTATTTCCATATCGTTTTGTTTTTTCCAGTCCTCGAAGTTCATTTAAATCTGTCCCAGACATATTTAGGCCAGCCACAACGACAAATCCATTTGCCAAAATACTTATTAGCCAGTAGGTGATACCACACGCCAAACACAATACGCTTGTTGCAATGGTTACAGACCATCGGTTTTTCAAACCTCATAACTCCATCCTTTCAATAAAGACGGGAGTAGACTCTCCTACCCACGCGCCAGCAATATTAAACTCGTAGTACTCCCAAGCCTCTTCCTCATCCATCCCATCTCTGGTCATCAGAATCTCTATTACCTTATGTAGGTCATAACAGATCACTTCTAAGCCAATTCTATGGGCTATGCCAATAACAGCTTCATCAAAGCCATCTGCCTTAAGTAGGTCTGGGTACTCTTCAGAAATTTTCATATATTTTTTTCCTCATTTTGTTTTAAATTGTTAAGGGGGGTGTTTTCTATAGATTCTTTACTGTTACTCTGTGGATTTTTTATACCCCCTACCCCCTCTGAATCATCTTTAAATGAATGCGGGTTTACCCCTATGGACACGGAAGTGTTTGATTCTAAAGGATTTGTCACTATAACAGGTGTTATAGTGAGATTTGAAGAAATGGGTACGGAATCGGATTGATTGTGTGGAATAGTATGCATAGCCCCAACCTCGGAATCACTAAAATTTGGGTGGGTCGGGGTGGGTGGGGTCGCGGTTTCTGCGATTGTTGGCGGGTCGGCCTCGATTGTTTGCGCGTCTTCTAGCTCTATCAGTAGGGATTGCGCCTTGCGCTTGGCTAGATCATTGATGGAGCGTGAACTCTGGAAGGCCACGCGTAAGGACTCCAAGAGCTTGCCCTTTAGATCAATGGAAGAGTGTAAGTGGATATGCTCCTTACGCTCTGAGAATAGCTGGACATCGTTTAGCTTGCCGATTAACTCTAAGGCCTTGAGCTGTGCCGAGTGTTTAGCGTCTTCGCTTGTGGCTATCTCTACCAGCTTTTGTATGGTTAGAGTTCGTAATTGTTCGGGTAAAAGATATTCCCTAGCACTATTAGCCACCTTGAAGGCATCTATCATCGTGGATATAGTTGGGTGCTTTGCGAGCTTGTGGCCTTCATTCGATTGTGTAGATGGTTTCGCCTTGCTGTTATAACTCTCTCTATACGCTTGTGCCTTGGGTAATCCATCGGCAACTTTACGCGCAAAAGCCTTTTGTTTTGAGGTGAGATTAACCTTGGCGGGATTCCCTGCGCCTAAGAGTATCTGCTCTATTGGGGTTTGCTTTAGGCCTTCTTTGATCTGAGCGCGGGTCAGTTTAATTGGTTTTGTCATAGGGTATAAGTTAAGTATTCCCCGAAGTTTAGGACATTCTGAAGAATAGCGCAATAGTGAGGGTTATATCCCCTTGTATTAGATAAGCCTATGGGCTGTTTCCCTTCGGGACTACTTGCCCGCTTTTAGCCCTTGCCCGCGCCATTGATACCCTGATATCTAAGGGTAAACCATTAAGGGTATGTCATAAGTAAATAAATGATTAAAACACTTGACAAGCAAGTATAAGAGCCTAAAATCACGCATATAGTAGGTGGTTAATTAGCTTTATACCTACTATGATTATAACCCGCTAACCCTTATAAATAAAGGATTATCACAATGAAATTAAACTACAAGGCCTTTTGCTTTTCCTGTAAGCAAGGGGAACAAGATAACATTCCCGCACAATGGCATATAACAGGGCATGACGGCCTTAAACCATTTCGCGGATATGTATGTGGTGATCATTACGAAATGATGGCTAATGACTGGAATATCACTACCGCAAAATGGATTGATATAGACGCTATCACAAATTACTACACCGCTTATAGTAATTTTGACCGCATGATCCGCGCTTACATCGGGACACCTTATACCCCAACCCTACGCGCTGAAGTAGAGCCTGATTTAGCTATTCTAAAGCGCGCATTTAATGACCGCATGGCAGAACTAGGACAGGAAAACCGCGCATAGAGCCACCTTTAAACCCTTTACGAGGGTTTAGGGATTGCCTCTAGGTAATCATTTAATCAACTGCTAGGAGTTTAAAACCATGACAAGAAAAGAGTATTTAATCGGAGTAGCTGAAGATTTTGGTATTAGGCGCGCTGACGTGTTTGCAATCGCTGATCTACTAGGGGAGAGTGAAGATTATGACGGCCTTCTCTCTATGCTTGCTGACTATTCAGACGATTTAGAAGATTTTGACGAGTGAAAGGGGATAGGCCGAGAATATCGGCCTACTTAAAAAAATGATCTATTTAAACCGAAAATTTACGCAATTAGAACTAAACCAAATCACTAGCGCGCTTTTTAATCTAGTGCATTTAAAGGCCGACCAATTTCAAGAGGATAACGGGGAAAACCTTTATCTAGGTAGTGAGGCGCATTTAAAGGCCTTAAACCTTTACGAATACTTTAGCGATGTCGCTAGAGATGAATTATTGATTGAGGAATAAAAAAATGAATACAACCGCAATAGTAGAAATTCGCGAAGTTTACGGAAATAGGACTATTTACCCTGTAAACGATACCGCGCTATATCTTGCCCGAATCGCGGGGACTAAAACGCTCACAGAGCCGACTATCCGCCACGCCAAGGGATTGGGCTTTACTTTTGAAATTAAACAAACCGCAACCATATAAAAGGCCTTTTATGTTTCCAAAATTCGATTTTCTTTTTAATATCGCGCTTGTTTGCGCTTTTGCTTACATCGGCCTAGTGCTAGGGAATGCTCTATTCCATTTTGCTTTAACTATCTTGGGAGTATAAAAAATGACTACTTTTATCGTGTGGGTGGGTGGTTTTGCTGATTATGAGGGCAACTCATTAAAAGAGGCTAAGGCCATTAAATATAGCTGGCTCGCGCTAGGTTATGACGATGTAATTTTACAAACAATCGCGGGGGTTTAAATGGTTAATTCTGACAGTTTTACAAAAGTAAAACACGACATCAACGGCAACCCGCGCTATGTTATCCACTTTTTACATTTTGTAAGGGATAACGAGGTATCACGCGATAACCCCGATTTTGTAACCAAGAAATACGAAATAGCCCTAAAGCGGGCTAAAGGTGCGCCCTTTTATGGTCGCAAATTCCACAATAAACAATATGGGGGCGGGATTGTATTTTGCACCTATAACCTAAGCGGCCTTATCCGCGATATCAACGAACTAATGGAAGAGGTGACAGTATGAGCGATAGACAGAATCTAAACAACGCGGGATTTTCCGATTATCGCGCTATTGAGGCCAACAACGGCATGAAACCTATTGAAGTAAGCGAGGCCTTTTATTGGGAAATGCTCGAAGTTCTCCCGCCTTGTAAATGGACAAGAGGCCACGATAACGAGTCATTTTATGTAAGTGAACCATTAACAGGGGTTTTGCACGAATGGATTGCTCGCGTAGGCAAAAAATACTATGCCCTGATCGCGCCACGCTCTAGCAACCATGAACAAATTATCAACCAAATTAAAGAGGCCACCGCATGAAAACCGAAGACTTAACTCTATCAATAACTCACAACGGCTATGCCCTGATTTATCAGGGTTTGCCATTGTGTAACGATAAGCAAACACTAGACGAGATATTCCTAGTCGCGAAAATGTATAAATGCGACTTACCCGCTATCGCGTGGGACGGAATGCGCGGGACTTGGGTAACAACTTTAAACAATATTCCATTAAACGAGGCTATCGCATGAGAACCTATCTAATTGATTGCTTACAGGGGACAGGCTTTTGCTCATGGTCTTATGACAACCCGCCAACACGCGCCCAAATACTAGCGCATTTTAATTGTTTACGAGAAACCGAAGGAATGCAATTCCCTAGAAAAATGCTTAATTTGCGCTTTATCTCTGAATTTTGGGAAGTAAGCATAAACCCAACTACTAAACACGAGGCCACACAATGAGCTTATTACAAGAAATGCAACAGCATGGGCTTGCCTATTGCCCTTTTAATCAAGCCCTCTTAGCCGTAGATCAAGGCCTTAAAGAGGGTATTTTCAAGCAATACTACATAGAGAAGGGTTCGATCATTGTTGAATCAGATCAAGGCTTTTCTGTATTTTATAGAGATGGCGAGGCCGAATAATGACATATTACCTATACCGCAACACCACCCAAAAGAGCGAGGTAATAGCGCAATTTTCCGACAGGGAAAGCGCGCTAGAACTAATGGAGCAACTAGCCACACGCGAGAATGACCCGCTTGTGTCGGGTTATTCTGTGCGCGATTATTCCCTAAAAGTTTATGCAGATTTTGAAATTTAAGAGGCCGAACAATGAGAGCATATAAGTTAGAAATAGAGATCAACCTAGATGACGAGGGTGATACTCTCGAAAATAATTGGATTCTTAACGCAATCCAAGAGCAATTAGAAGGTGACGAGAAAATTGTGCGCTATCGCATAAATCCAATACTTGAAAACGAGGCCACACCATGACGCTATCTTATGGAGTTTATTTAGGCGATAAGCTATTAAGGGCATTTTCTTATGACACGCGCATAGAAGGAGATAAAGAGCGCGCTCTTAGACTTGCAAAAAGACTAGTAAACGATAACAAAATATTTGAATGCGATTGCACCATTGAGCATTTTGGCTTAAGTGGTGTAGGAACAACTGTAAACCACTAAACACGAGGCCAAAAATGAACGGATATATAGCCCTATACAAGGGTAAACAGATAGAAGTTTACGCAAATACTAGCTATGAGGCGCAACAGAAGGCCAGCGCGCAGTTTAAGGCCAAGAAATCTTACGAGGTATCAGTTTACCTATGCGAATTACAGGGTAAGCAAGTTATCACCACATTAACCAATTAATACGAGGCTAATTATGCGAGTAGTAGAAGAGAAGATTTACCTATTTCACGAATTAAATGATGACGCAAAAGATAAGGCGCGTGAATGGTATCGCGATGGTATGGAATATTTTTGGTGGGAAGATAGCTTGTCTTCTATCAAAAAATTCTGTAATCACTTTAATGTAGGGATTAAGAATTACGAGGTAGGCGCATTTTGTAACTCTTATATGACTACAACGGCAGAAGGCCAACACTTTAGAGGCCTAAAGTTAAAAGATCACGACCCCGACAAAATGCAACAGGGTTATTACCTTGATTTTGATCTATGGCGGGAGTTTTACGAGGTCTGGAAGGACTCTAGCGACCCGCTAAAGGCCTTTAATGACGCAATAGATAGCGCGATTATGTCCATTCAGAAGGATTGGGAATACCAATACACCGATGAATCAGTAGATGAAAACATCACCATTAACGAATACGAGTTTACCGAAGATGGTAAACGATATTAACCACTTAATACGAGGCTAAAAAATGTATTCAATAAAGACAGAAGTTTGCGGGAATCCTGATTTTGGGCAAGACCCGAACAAACCACCTTATGGAGTGAAAAGCACTCAGCTCAAGGCTAAAAACTTTGAGGACTTAAAAACGAAGGTGCGCAAATGGATGTATGTAAACGATATTGGTGGTGGTAATTGGCAAGACCCGCCATTGTTAGTAGATGGTGAAGTAGTGGGCTATATGTCTTACAACGGGAAAGTATGGGCAGATCGTAGCTGGACACCTGAAACCCGTCAAATTTACTTTTATAAGGAGAATCAAGATGTCTAATATTAAAGACCCTGTATTGCAATACAAAACTGTAAACGCTACATGGATTGTTGATGTAGATGGTACGAAAATTGAGGTTGTCTATTGGTACAACTTAGATGACATACAAGAGGGTGGATGGGATTACGATCTGACCCCTTGTTATGAGGGCTTGACCGATGAAGAGATTGAGGATTTAGAGGAAGAGTTTGAACTTGTTATTGAAGATTTGGGAGTATGAAAATGAATAACTTAGATTGGGAAGATGAACTAAACGCATGGGAGGCCAAGTATCGGCCTATTGAGAACCATATAGATAAGGGTAATGATAAGTTTGAAACCTATGGAGAAGAACTTGAATTTGTGCGCTCTATACACGCGACTGAACCTAATAGAGTTTGGACTTTGATCGAAGGTGATAGCGGGAATTTATGGATTACCAATGGTTATCACTTTGTTAATAGACTTAATTACTTTATTACCGAAGTGCCATTCGAGGGTAGCGATGTAGAAATACCCTATTTTATGTTTGATGAAGAACCTGATGAAGAGGATATTGAAAATGAAAAGATATAAAGCCTATGCCACGATTAGTTACGATTTAGAGTGCGAATTTGAAGTCGAAGATGATGAAGATGCTTGGGATGTTGCTAGAGATCTCGATGGTGGAGATTTTAAAGAATTAGATGGATCAGGCGATTGGAAAGTTTATGAAGTGGAGGAATTATGAGTTATGACATGAACTATTACTTAATTGAGTATCACCATGATTCAGAAGGTTATAAGTATGAGGAGTTTTTAGCAGAGGATCAATTTGAGGCAGTTGAGTTGTGCAAAGCAATACCATTTTGCGGATATATCCAAAATGTTTATATGCAAGTTAAACAATGGGAAAGGGATGAAGCATGAAAGTAACTATTGAAATAGATTTGCCAAAAGGTGTAACTAAGGCCGAGGCCGAAGGAGCAGTTAAGCGCGCTTTTGATCCTGATTGGATAGCGTCATGGTGGCATATATCAGATGTCCATACGCAAGCAAATATTTTAGAAGATAGCGATAGCGATGAAGCTGAAGAGATCACAGATGAAGAGGCGCGGGAAGTATTGCGCCTAATGAATAAGTATCACGATAGCGAAGTAGGCCTTAATTGGGATGTAATCGATAACTGGATTGACCATGTTAAAAACAACGTGAGGAGGTAGCATGATTACTAAAGACGAAGTTATTAAGAATGGCTATACAGTTTTGCCTAAAGGCGGGTGGATATTCATTAACCCTGAGATCATGCCAAGAGATTGGGATGATGTTTGTAAGGATTTTGGAATTGATCCAAGCGCGAGAGGCGCATATCTTTGCGTAGTGGGAGTTAAAGAAGAGTCATGGGAGGATTCTGATGATTGATAAATTGGGAATAGCAAGTGATTTAAGAATAGCTATTGAATACTATACAGAACTAACAGTTAATGAGCATTTAACTCAAACTTTAAATAAAGACGCTGATAAAGCATGGAAAAAAGTTGATAAGTTAATTAAACAATTAGCGGAGGCAAAATGAATAGCGATCTATTGGATGAGTATTGCGAGGCAAACTTTGGTCATACAGATTGGGTAATTTCTTTTGATGAAAATGAAAACATAACAGTAACCTTTTTGAAAAATGCTAGGGTTGAATATTTGGTCGATCAAGAATCAGAGGAAGAACCTATGCGAATGAGAAAGGATCTGGCTAGGGAAGGAATACAAATACCAGCTTGTTTTTCATATTCAAACTATGACACGATGGACGAGCCAGTTATCTACTTATCTGCAGAAGATATGGACGGAGCCGTTAGTTTTGACAATGGAGTAGATACCGATGACCATGCGTTTTGTGTAGTTAAGTTAAAAGATGGCAAGGTAGTTTATATGCTTGGAATTGATTTAGATTGGGGGGACATAGATTGAATAAGAACTTCAATATTAACGAGCAAAAGGCAGTATTCAGTCTGTTATCAAATGCCTATGGAATATTGTTAGGAGATACCCATAAAAGAATGACTTTAAAGGAACAAGATCGAGTGCTGGAGATGGTTCAGACTGCCAGAATGATAATGATCGGAAATTATCAAGAAGGTAAATATGACTAATGTAGAACGCATGGATTTTGTTATATGGGCAAGCCCAAAATACCCAAGATTTACAACTGACTATAGAACAGCAGTTCAAGCACGATGGGACTATCGTAAACATTTAAGGAGCCAGAAATGAATCAAGCAGATAAAGATGCACAGAAGTGGATGGAAATGAATCAGAAGGTTCAATATCGCAACCTGATTAAGGCTAAAGAACTAGGCGATCTGTATTACATAGACCAAAACGGGGATATTATTATCCATAAAGAGGAAAAAGATGAATCTTAAAGACGGGGACGGGCGCGTTCCAATTAGAAATAGCACTCAGCATGAGGCCACGCCTTATTTACTTGTGGACTTTCCATTGGGAAAAGACTTTGATGCCCTGTATCCACGCATAAAGCTACGCTCTGTTATTGAAAAGTATTGGGTAATCCTATCGGATCGTTCTGCTGGTAAAACTTTAGCCGAGTCTGGAAAAAGGTTTGGCCTGACGCGGGAGCGAGTCCGTCAAATCGAGGCCAAGTTTCAACGATTAGTAGGTGAGCAGTATTGGCGCGGTGTAGAAAAAGATTTGGCTAGGATATGTGAACTCCAGCATTTAGCAGAGCCTTTTTTAAATTCTGAGAAGCCTTGAACTTCCCTACACGCTTATGATAATCATTGAAGTCTTCCCCAATTGTGTCGGAGAGCCAATAAGGTTTGCCTGTTTCTTTGGCAACAGACTCTCCGATATGGTTGGGGTCATTGTCAGCAACGATGATCCCATCCCTGATGTTCCGCGCTATGAACTTCATATTACTTGCACTAAAGCAAACATAGATCGAATACTTGATGTTGTTGGCCTTCATACACTCCCGAATGCTGATGCCTGTCGCGTAACCCTCGCAAAAAATAGGAATGCCTTTTGCATTCATGCAGAACGATGCGCCTTTGGTCGTTTGTCCATGCAAGAACTTTTTATTCCCCTCATTATCGATGAGTTGCACTCCCACCAACCTGTTATCCCGCCTCATTGGTATAACTAAGATATCTTTGCCATCCTTAGTCCATACATTACCCTGTTCGTCAGGGAAACCTTTGCCTACTAGGTATGGGTGGGTCTTTAACTCAGTCTGATGCAAAATCCAGCCAGCTTTCTTAGACGCTCTTTCAGCAGACTCCAAAGCCTGATTCTTGGACTGCTCAATCCTTTGCCTGATGTCAGGGCTATCCATAGTCTTACCATCTTCAAACCAAGTAGCGGGCTTATCCATCGTAGCCCAATTCTGAACCCATCCTACATTACCAAGAAACTTATATCTCCCGTTGCTACTTCGCGGTTTATCTTCTGTTGGAGTTGGCATCCAGCGATCTAATTGGATACCACTCAATATGAGGCCATGCGACCTAGCGAAGTCTTCAAATCTCATTCTTATTCCTCTTAGGATTATCTAGTAGCACCGCCTTCATACGCTCCTCGTATTGCTTCTTAGGAGATTTGAATATCTCATCCCAATTCTTTTCAAATTGTTCTTTATCAGGGATCGGTCTTGGCTTATGCCCTTTTCCACCATCTCTCATTTTCTTTTCTCCATTCCTTTAACCCAGCGTATGTTCTTATGCTTTACCCAATTGATCGTAGTCAATGAGGGTATGCGCGGTGTATGGATCAAGCCTTTAGGCCAGACTCCAAACTTCTCACGATACTTATGGCTTGCCCAATTAGGGTTGTAGTTCTTGTCATTGGCGATATGCAGTAGCTCAGAGTAAAAGAATTGCTTCTCTGTCTTTTGTGCATTGTGAGTATCACCCAACGCGACTAATTCACCAGCAACTGCACCTACCTGTTTCTTTAGTTTGACATGACCGCATTGAGCGCAAGTGTCACTATGTCTAGGCCAAAGAGAAGCGCATACAGGACATTTTTGTTCTGTCTTTTCTTTATCAGTAGGTTCTTTTTTAGTTTTCTCTTCTTTGTTGTGAAGGTCTTTAACTCCATCTGCGTAGATCTGCTCCCATTCGTCTCTGAAACGAATGTAATTACCTGAGTGATCTAGCCATAGGGCAAACTCTTTGCCTTCATATGGACGCATGACGCGCCCTAGCTGTTGAATATGTGAACTAAGAGACTTAGAAAATGGCCTAGCTGATACCCCAACCATAACATCAGGGACATCAAACCCCCTAGTAAGAATATCAGTAGCGATAAGCCCATGAATATCTGTATCGGGCTTGGCGAAATCCTCGATGGCAGCTTTCTTAAATTCATCATTGTCCTTATAAGAAATTGAAACAAAGTTATAACCTTTATTTGCAAACTGTTGAACGAGGTCTGCTCCGTGTGCTACACCAGCGCAGAACACAATGGTTTTGCGAGGCCGTCCATATAATTCATGGCATTTCTTTATCCATTCCTCAACGATATCGCCTGTGATCTGCATCCCGCGCTCTGTTACTTGGTCAGGACTCCATTCACCAGCAACCTTCTTTACCCCTGTCATATTGATCTCTTTAGCAATATAAACTTTAAGAGGTGTAAGCCATGACTTATCAACTAGGGCTTCAGTTGTAGAAGCGCAGACTACATTGGAATAGATGTTTCCTAACCCTTTGGTAAAAGGGGTCGCGGTTAGGCCAATGACTTTGAGTTTAGGGTTATCTTGGATTAGTTCTGTAATCTTCTTACGGGCTATGTGGCATTCGTCCACAATAAGAAGGTCGATATCTGGAAACTTGTTACGCTTTTCTAAGGTCTGCGCGGAGCATACTTGGATACGCTCTGAGGTATCGTACTTCCAATGGTTAGCCTGATAGACTCCATGATTGATTCTATATTTAGATAGCCGTCCGCTAGTCTGATCTACTAAGACAATCCGATCTAAGATCATGGCTGATTTTTTGTAGTTATCTGAGGTAGCTTTCATTAGAGAGATAGCTACTTCAGTTTTACCAAATCCTGTTGGTGCGTAGAGTAATTGCGCCCGATGCCCATCTTTAAATCCATCCCTCAAAGCACCAATTACCCATTCTTGATGCTCCCTTAATTCTAATTCCATATCTCTCCTTAACTTCCGCAAACCCTGCGGTGTGGGTCAAACTACTTGTTTTTGTAATTCCTTATTTACTAATGATTCATAAAGCATTTCAGATAACTCTTTTAGAGCATAAGAATAATCGGCTGCCTGTTCATAACTTTGTTTGTTTGCTTCTTCAAGAATACGATTTAATAACTTTTGTGCTTTGATTAAATAGAGTGAATGGTCTTCCATTATTTTTCTTTTCTTTTCATGGAGTTGATAATTTTAACCGCTTCCGCGTGGCGGTTCTGATACATATCGCGACTTTCTCGAAGTGCTTTATTGTCAATTTCCAAAACACGGATTTGTTCTCTAAGATTCGCAACAGTCTCCTCGATGTCAATCTTCTCGATCTCGGAGGCATTCCATTGACCAATCGCGATCTTATCTCTGAGAATCGTATTCTCTTCAGAGAGCTGTTCAATCGTGTGGCAAAGTTCGCGAATTTTCTCCTCGTCTTCATCGTAATCATCAGGCACTCCCGTTGGTTGAGGATTATCTGCTGGCTTGGGCTTTTTACCAATGTTAGTGGTATCCATCTTAGATTGTTTGCCATGCTTATCTACATAAGTCGTTGGGGTTTTTACTGGTTGTTTTACTGGTTCTTTTTCTTTCTTTACGCGCCCGACTGTCATGGCTGAAACGCCTATGTGCCTAGCTATCTGCGCGTTAGACCAATTACTCCATACTGGATGGCCTAACATGATCTCTACTGATCTGCGATAGTCTTCCGCAGTCATGTTAAGCCCGTGCTTATTGTCTCCCAGAGCAAAAAGCGTAGCTTCTTCTATGGTTCCTTGCTTAACATCGGCATCGATTGTTTCGTTGCCAATCTTTTGAGTTGCAAAGTAGCGGTGAAATCCTGACGCAAGCCAATAGCTTGAGCCGTCAAAGAATACGGTGATTGGAGGAAACACTTCTCCGTCCATCATCTGTGCCGCGTATTCGTCTACTTTGTCTTGATTTAATTGTTTGCGGATTTGAGTCCCGCCATCAATACGAATGTCTGATACGTTAAGTTTTTTCACTTTCTCTCCTAGCAGTTGGACTTCTTAGTATAACAAAGTTGTAACGCGGTTTCTACAATTTTCTACATAGCGCGGTAAGTAACATTGCGCGATGTTGAGATATGAAGCATGATGCTGATTGGTGAACGCACTCCAGCCTCCCAGAGTGCGCCTTTAACTGTATGCTTATTGGAGCCACAGCACTCGCCAGACTTTCGTAGAATCGGATCTAAGCTTCGCCACCGATTTGTGCGCTGTTACATCTACTATCCCCCAGTTGCGCTTGTATCTATATCGCTGATGTTTTTAGCCGTCCGATATAAACCACCGCTAGGAGTAACTCCTCTTTTGAAGAGGACACAATACACACCATCTGATGGTATGAATAAAACTCTAATTGTGAAGTAGGGAAATTTCTTTCGCTACTTGGTTACTCCTAGCAGTTCCGTTAGATTAAATCAGAACAAAATTATTTGCAACAGAAATTTAATAAAGGAAAACCCCTAGTTTTTTAGGCTAGGGGTTTTGGGGATCGTGGATCCGTGGGCTTGCTTTGCACAAGTCAACTGCTAGGCTAACCAAGTGCGTGTCAGATTGGGCAATCGACCTACTAAATATACCACCAGAAGTCAAGAAAAGTCAAGATGTAGTATTAATGTGGTTATTTTCAAACAACCAACCTATGGTGGCGCGGTGAGCTTCTTCCCACATTTCTACCCTTTGTGCTTTTGATAGGTTCTTGCCTTGATCGAGTTCCGCGTGGCAAGTAAAGCAGAGGCTCGCGACTCGGTAATCATGGCACTTAATTCCTCGGCCTTTACCGTCTCGAAGCTGGTTACTGTGCGCTGCAACCACCGTTCCATCGTCTCTTCCACAATGCTGACAGGGGGATTGTCTAAGGATTTCAAGTAGTTTCCTATTCCTATACATTAACAGCGACCATCTATGTCTTCATCATCTTTATTAAAACGAACACTTTTGGATATATTGTGGTTTAGAAGCGCGGAATAGGCCATTTGATAGGCATCGCGCTCTTTTTCCACAACCAATATCCTACCATTAAGACGGTCTATCTCATTTTGTTGGATACGGATCTGCTTACGAAGGTAATCATCGGCCTCTTCCCGATCATCGGTAGTAAATGTAGTCATTTCTCTTGTGCCTTTCCCATTGGTTCAATTGTTATTGTTCCCCAT
>Ga0214206_1000016_pt1 | contig 42628 bp, 52 predicted proteins | sample TroBogEpilimnion_26_FD_153044 | JGI IMG/M metagenome (GOLD analysis project Ga0214206, IMG submission 153044) | Freshwater microbial communities from Trout Bog Lake, WI - 07JUL2009 epilimnion | ecosystem: Environmental > Aquatic > Freshwater > Lake > Epilimnion/Euphotic zone | place: Trout Bog...
TCATACAGATGAGGTTGATCAATATGGAAAAGAATTAATCACAATGAAAACAGAAGCCCGACTCACCCCCGCGCCAGAGGAACCCGTGAGCGAGGGAACCCGCATTGCCGCCGAAGCAAGATCCGCTTGCAACGACCTGACCGAGGAGGAACGCAAAAGATACGCCTCTCTCGCCGAAGATGTGCTCGGCTTGTGGCGACGAGATGGCCGCGCATTGGAAAGAACGAGCCGAAAAAGCCGAGGCACTAATCAAGCAACTTCACCACCTAGCAAAACTACTACCCGAAGCTAACTCACAGCTAGTATGAACCAAGACACTTTTAAAAAAGCACTAGACGCTTGCGTTGAGTACAGAAAACAACTCGACGAGAAAACCAACGAGGTCGCAAAGCTCCGTGAGCTTCTTAACCGAGCGATTGAAGTCGCAACGGAATACCAAAAACACGCTTGTAAAAATATCAACGAGGATTGCGATTGGTCTATGCAGGGCACTCACAAAAAACTTGATGACTTGCAAGATGCAATAGCCCGACTCGCCCCCGCGCCAGAGGAACCTGTTTTCATTCCTACTGACTTAAACCAGCAAAATAAGGAAAACACACATTCCTTAAACGACTGGCGAGAGCTTGGCCCTGACGAGGTGATCCAAGAGGGGGATCAGGTTCAGTTAAAACACCATAATCGAAAAGGAGTGTGGATTAAGGTATGGAACCACGAGATCGGAGCAACGCCAGAAGATCAAGAGGCCATGCGATATCGCACTCGTCGCCCGTTGCCAACTACTAATCATAAATGTTTTAGTAGTAAATTAGTAGATGAGACAAAGAAAGAGGAGATGCCGCTGGAGGATGAGATTGAGAAATCACTTAAATGGATCGAAGGAGATGGGAAATACCCACTAGATCACGATGAAATGTTTGGAGAGGTGTGCAACTGCCTCCGCTACCTCCGAGACGAAATCCAGAAGCTCAAGGAATCTTAAAACTACTTGAGTTTGATAGTTGCAGATGGTATAAGGGGGCTTGATGAAACGCACCCTCCTATCCCTAATGCTTCTTACCACCCCATCAATGGTGGCTACCACCATTACCAAGGCAGACATCATTTCCACAGTAGAGCATCAGAGGAAGCTCGTACACCAAGCACAGGCTGACGCTGACCTTGCCAAGAAAGAGCTTATCGTAGTGCAGGACGCTATTAATGCCCAGACTGCCAAGCTACACGATACGGAGAATCGCCTTGCAATAGTAACAAAAGAGCGTGATTCAGCCCTGCATCATCTCCACCTCCTCCTTTGCATCTGTTCCTCCCTAGCCGGGGCTATCGGGTTTCTGGTAGCTATCCGCTTCGCTTCATTCCTTCCACCCAATTTGATTGCCTATGAGTTCCTCTTCGCTAGCGGTATCGGAATCGTCGTTGGAGGACTCGCATGGGCAATTCTCGGTCATCTGTAATCAAGGAGAAGCTGGAGCAGAAGCCTCTGGATTCCAAAAAGTGTGTCTATGCGATATTCGGCTCTGCCTGTGTCCTAATTGTTTTTGCTACTTCTGCGTTCCTAATTCTGAGCCACAGCGAACAGGCAAAGGAAATCGTAGAACTAGCCAATTTGGTTGTGATGTTCTTTGGTGCGGTTGTGACGACTCTCATCACAGGCACAGCAGTCATGGACTGGAAAGCAATCTCAGCTATCCAGCACGTTGACGACGACGAGAAGATAGACTCCAACGAAGAAGCTCCAGAGGTAGAGGTGAATCAGCGAGTGGTTAAGCCACGATACTTTGATTCAAATGACAGATAGGTTCAAGAACGAGATCATACCTTGGATCTTTAAGTGGGAGGGAACAACCTACGAGAATGACGAAAGCGATCCCGGAGGAGCCACAAAATACGGGATCGACCAGCGTAGCCACCCTCATGTTGACATCAAAAACCTAACCGCTGAACAAGCTACAGGTATTTACTGGACGGAGTATTGCAACCTTCATTGCAATGAGTACGCTCCTCAGTTTGATTGGATATTTTTTAATTGCTGTGTGAATTGTGGAGTTGGAAGAGCTACAAAGATCAAGGCTCAGTCTGGAATCAATGGTTCTAAATTTTTAGATATACAAGAATCATTTTATAAATCACTTGCTGAATCTCGTCCTTCATCAAAGAAATACTTAAAGGGATGGTTGGCTAGGACTGAAGATTTGAGAAAAGTTACAGGATTAGCCTAGTTAGAAGCACCTTCGGTGGGAATTTTACTCACATTTGTTTTTACGTCAAGACTATTTGTGTTACAAAATTGTAACAATTCTTTTATTGCCCTATGACCATCCATGCGTATTCTCATCGTCCATGACCACTCCAGTATCAGCACCAATGAGCCCAGAGGAGAAGCTTGAACTTCTTCTTGAAACTCTTGAATCACTCCGCTCAACTTTAGACGAAGCAATTTCCTCTATCGACGACTCAATGATTGAGGTGGACGATAGAGGATAAACCAAAACAACAAAATGGAAACAACCGCACACATGCAGTATGCATCGGCACTCGTTGCCGCAATCGGGGAGTTATCAAATGTTCCCAAGACAGCCAAGAACCCTTACTTCAAGAGTTCCTATGCACCACTAGACGCAATCGTAGAGGCATCACGACCCATTCTTCTCAAGCATGGATTGGCTATCAGCCAGACTCCAGTGTTTGAGGACGGCCTTGCAGGGGTGACTACTACCATCATTCACGTTGGTGGATACTCCACATCTTCAACTCTCCTCCTACCTCTCAAGGATCAGTCCAGTCAGGGCGTTGGGGGATGCATCACGTACGCTCGGAGGTACTCACTTGCCGCAGTTCTAGGCCTCGCCACCGAGGAGGATCTGGATGGCAATGATTCAAGTGGCCTTCTCAAGAAGGAGGATCGTCCTGCCATTGCCAAGTCTATTGACAGGAATCCTACCACATCGGCATCGACATCGGCTTCCACAGTCTGGAAGGGAGTATTGCCATCAATCACCAAGATTGCCGCTCAGAGCAAGGAAGGCTCTGCCAAGAAGTGGACTCTCTACGGAGTTGAGTTCAATGATGGCGGCAAGACCATTGAGGCACTCACGTTCGACAAGAACCTCTACGACCTAGCTACGAAGTGTGGCAAGGAGGGCATTGTTGTTGATGCAGGTGTTGCCCCAAATCGTAAAGATCCATCCAAGTGGGAGCTTGTTTCCATCACTCCTAATGAAGCCTAAATCCAATAAAAAGGGGGTGGCGAAAGCCGCCCCCAATATTGCAAAGAAATATGAAAGATTTATGGCAGTATCCTGCTCCCACGGAAAGTACGCTGATCCTACGGCTGTATCTGCCGTACTTACCATGCGAGACAAGTGGAATCCGACGATATGTGTGCATTTGGGCGATTGGTGCGATACAACCGCATTCCGATCAGGTGCACATGGAACTTCGGATGAATCGGAGCCAGTTGCCCCAGACATTGACGGCGGAATTGCTTTCCTTAGAGAGTATAGACCAACTCATGTGCTGGACGGAAACCATGAAGACCGAATTCCCCGATTTCTCAATTCAAATAACGCACTCGTTGCCTACGCCGCACAGCAGGCTACAACATTCATTGATGAGTCTTTTATCAAGATTGGATGTAGGCGTATCCCATACGACGGAGTTTACCAGAGGCTTATTATCGGAAATGTCACCTTCACGCATGGGACAATCTATAACGAAAATAGTGCAAGGGATATGGCAGAAATGTACGGAGGCAACGTCATTTTTGGTCACACACATCGAAGCCAACAGGCAGAAGGCAGAACTTTTCGAGAAAGCACAGGCTATTGCGCTGGAACGCTTACGAGAAGAGGTGAAATGGATTATGCAAAATGTCGCCGAGCAACACTCGGATGGCGGCAAGGAATCGTGTACGGAGAGATCGGACCAAAAGACTCAGCCGTGTGGCTCCTCACAAGAAGCGAGTTCAACCAAGACTGGAGGTTGCCACTATGAACGGAAATAAATGGGCAGACATTATTGCCAGAAACAAATGTATTATTGAGGAAAAGGTTGAAGAAGGTTTTTACCCACGAAAAGAATGGGAAAAAATATGGGGTCTTGCCACGGCAGAAACCTTAAGAAGAATAAAAAAACTTGTTGATGCAGGAATCATGGAAACCAAAAAGTTCCAAGTTAAGAAAAGCTATCAATCCACTTACCCAACACCACACTATAAGCTAGTCAAATGAAAAACATCGAAGGACACACTATTGACCCTAACTTCAACACTCTGGCTGGCCCATACAACATGGCCCTTCCGCAGGAAGTTCAGTGGCTTAACAACGTAATTAACGACATGAAGCGGGGAAATATCGAATACATGGTCGTTAGGAACGGAGACTTTTGCGATATTCAGCGCAAGGGAATGATCGTAACAATCCGATGAATAACACTCTAGTTCTGATGCTAACAATTATTTGCATAGGCATAATGATTGAAACGTATAAACCAAGATGAAATTTGAAAACATTGCCATAGCTGAGATAAATGGAGAACAATGGGAAATTGGATATGGACACACAGGAGTCACAAATGGAAAAATCAACGATGGGCTATGCACATACAAAACAAGGCGCATCACAATCAATCGTGGATGCACTTGCAGTCTCTTGTCTGTGTTGGCCCATGAGCTTCTACATGCACGAGTTCCTGACCTCAAAGAAGATACAGTTGATGAGTACGGAGAATTACTCAGTCAAGCATATGATCTGTTTTCCCAACGAACTGCCGGACATGGACGAGGAGGCTCCGTGGTATGAAACAGACGATGAATAGCGTGGATTACTTTGAGGAGTGGTACAACTCTGTAGGAGTGCGTACATTTAGCCGAGCAGTGGATCAACATCGTGACTATATGAGCGTGGCATTCCTGGCTGGATGGTATGCCCACGATAGGAACGATGCTTCTAAAGCCGAGCTTGTAGAACAGATTCGCCGACTAAAGGACGAGCTTAACTGCCGATTACCATGATCTTACAGAAACTATCAATAACTAATCAGAATCCCCCCGGTGGGTTCCGCTTTACTGTGCCTGAGAATGGATACCAGATGAGCGGATTCCACACGATGGCTGACCTATTAGGGGCTGTTAAGAGGCACTACGATGATAACAACATTCCCCTTCCAGATAACTGGCAGGACTTGGTAGAGAACCAGTTATGCCAGAAAATGCCAGCAGGGTGGTGTCATTACACTGATGGAACCCCCGCCCAAGGCATCACTCCTGTCCTTTCATTCGAAAACATCTTAAAGGGCATCACATCTCTGTCCAAAATGGCTATGGAGGCCGTTAAGGGGGAGGATGTGTATGTGGATCAGAATGAGGCTGAAAGAAGGGCTGACATCTGTTCTAGGTGCTACTATAATATGAATGCATCCTTTTGCATGGGGTGTGGAGGTGCTAGGGTTATTTTGGACTTGGTAGGAGAGGTAAGGGGCAGTAGGACAACAACTAAGGACTACATGCTTCAGAACTGCGGTGTATGTGGGTGCAGGAATGATGCCATCGTACATGTCAAGAAAAATATATTGCTCTCTGGCGAAAATTCCGATACTACTAACAAGCGTCCCAACTGGTGCTGGCTTAAAAATGACAGCTTAGATGAGGCGCAATCCCAACTACATCTTTAATGAGTACACAGCCATACGGACTAAACGATCCAGAACCAGATGAGGCTCCTCCTAAAACGAGGATAGATGATGCTAGTTCTGCTCGTTCGATGCTCTATACTCTGGTTGATGACGATCAGATAGCTTCATATCGCAGGGCTCAGATCCAAGGAATTATTGATGGCAATGCTCCGTTTAACGAGCAACAGCTTCGTGAGATGGGTCAGTCAGACCGCATTAACGTGAATTGGGGTCATGCAGAGGCAAAGGTGGAGAATGCAGTTATCCCTTACTTTGACATCCTCACCTCCGTTGGGAACTATGCCACCATTAAGACCCAGCATGGGCCAGATATGGGCAAGAGGGAGGAGTGGAGCAGAATCATCTCTGATGAGTTCCATAAGCTACTGGATAAGACCAATCCCAACTTCTTGGCTCAGCACCAGATCTGTCAGAAGCAATTAGTTATCCACGGACAGGCATGTATGTTCTGGGGGGATGGAATGGACTTTAGGGCTAAGGCCGTTGAGCCTTGGCAGTTGGTAGTTCCCAAGGGTGCTAGTGTGGATTGGAATGAATGGGAGTTTTGCTACGTGCTGGACGACATCTACACTGAGGAGCTCTATCGTTATATTGATGACGAGGAAGCCGCAGAGCGTGGTGGATGGGACGTAGAGGAGTGCAGGGATGCCATTATGCAGGCTCGTATCGACGAAGCTGATCAGCGTCGTCCTTGGGAGTGGTATCAGAAAGAGCTTAAGAACAATGCCCTATACTACTCTTATGCCAAGAGCAAGGTGATTAAGATCGCCCATATGTATGTCAGGGAGTATGACGGCAAGATCAGCCACTACGTATTTGACCGACTCAACTCTACTGAGTGGCTCTGTGCAAAGCAGTCCTGCTACAAGAACTTCAGCAACGCCTTCACAGTCTTTTTGAATGGCGTAGGAAACGGATATTATCATGGCGTAAGAGGCCTAGGGCAAAAAGTTTACAAGTATGCCGAGGCCATGAATCGCATCAACAATAGCCTTTGCGAAGGTGTTATTGTGGGCTCCGCCATCATGTTCCAGCCCCAGACTGCGGCTGATGCTGAGAAGCTTAAGACAGTCCAGATTGGGCCTTATCGCATTCTCCCTCCGGGGCTTCAGCTAACTCAGGTTAACGTCAGTGCTAACCTAAATGCCGCCATGCAAACGGCTCAGATGTTCCAGTCTCAGGAAAGTGATGAGATCGGATCATTCCTACCCACTGTTGCTGGTGGAAGAAAGAAGGGCAACAAGGAGGTTGAGGCTGAGATCGGAGAAAAGAGCAGGCTCACAAATACTCGTGCTGAGATTTATCTCCAAGCTCTGGACGTTCACTACCATGAGGTTTATCGTCGTGCATCTAACCCAAACATCGTTGAAGAGGATCAGGGAGGGCCACAGGCTCTCGCATTCCAAGACGCTTGCATGAGGCGTGGTGTTCCAGCGGCGGCATTGCTAGACATTGAGAGCGTTAAAGCCACCCGATCCATTGGTCAGGGAAGCTCTGCCGCTCGTATGCAGGCAATGAAGATGATCCAAGAATACTTGCCACAGCTACCAGAAAGCAATCGTAAGCGTGTTATTAACGCCAATATTGCCGCTATTGCCGGGCAGACCGGGGTGGAGACGTTTGGTATCCCAGAAGAAACCAAGCCAGAGGGTCAGGATCTTTCGATCTCATCCCTCGAAAACAATGCCTTTGCATCAGGTGGTCAGGTGCTTATCGACCCAGATCAGAACCATTTCGTCCATCTGCAAGTTCACATGCACTATGCTAATGACGTGGTGGAAGCCTTGCAGGGTCAGAGGCAAGATCCTCGTCAGGCCGCAGGAATCTTCCAAGGGCTTATTCCTCATGTGCTTACTCACCTCAAATATCTTGAGGAAGATCCTACACGCAAGGAGCAGTTTGATAGCATCAACCAGCAAGTCAGCGAGCTTATGAAGATTGCCGATCAGGTTAATCGCATGGCTCAAGACCTCCAGCAAAGGGATATGGAGCAGGCGCAACAACAGCAGGCTCAACAACCCCAAGATGCCAAGATGCTGGTTGCTCAGAACAAGATCATGCTTGATAGGGCTAAGTTCCAGAACGATGCTCAGATTAAGCAGGCCAAGGCTCAGCATCAGATGATGTTGCAGGATCAGCGTACGGCTCAAAGATTAACAGTTGACAAGATCAAGCTGGCTAGTAAGTATTCAAGCCTAGCACCCTAAACCAAACCAAAACATAAAATGCAAAACCAAAGCGGCGGGGCTAATGACCCTGCTACGATAGAGTCGCTACGCAATCGTGTGGCATCCCTCACCGCAGTGATATACTCTGCGATAAATGAAGATACCTCGTCATTGGCTTCACGCTACATGGATGAGAAAATGAAGAACATGGATATTGAGGATCGGTTCCTAGCTGGCAAGACAGAGGCTACGGAGCAGATCATCAGCCTCATCTACGAGAAATACTATCTGCTTAACCGCACTTTCCACGGAAAGGATTCAGACCAAGCCCTCACCTTTAAGAACTTGATTCATTCCATTAGGGATATTCAGCACGACGATTTGAACAATGTCTAAATGTCTAGTAATTGATCACGGCCTCTTTACGGCATTTGCCGTTAGGTTGGCTGAAGAGCATGACGTGAGGTATTTTGTGCCTTACTCTGATCGCTCATTCCCAATTCCCGGCCCTGCATTCCTAGGAGAAGGGCTTAAGGGCGTAGAAAGGGTGGGTAACTGGGAGGAAAACCTAGATGTGGACTTCGTGGTAATCCCAGACGTGGGATTCATGTATTTAGCCGAGCATATCCGCTCTATGGGTATTCCTGTATGGGCGGCTGGCCTAGGCGAGAAGCTAGAAGTTCAGAGATGGAGGGCTAAAGAAACCATGAGGGAGCTTGGACTTCCTGTGGGTAAATGCGCTCTTGTCACTGGCATGCCTGCCCTGCGTGAGTATCTGGAGCAAAACGATGACGTTTATGTGAAGATCTCTGGGTTTAGGGGCGTAGCAGAAACATTCCATTCTCCTTCATGGGCTCACTCAGAGCAACGTGTAAATGAGCTGTGGGACGCTCTAGGAGGCCTCTGTAATGTGTTTCCGTTCGTTATTGAGCATAAGGTGGAGTCTGTGGTTGAGGCTGGATACGATGGATATTGCATTGATGGTAAGTTCCCATCCACATGCTTGACTGGCGTGGAGGTGAAAGACTGCGGGTACGTGGGAGCCGTTAGAGACTACGCAAAGCTATCTGAACCAGTGAAGGTGGTTAATGAACTACTTACTCCCTTCCTTAAAGAAGCGGGATACAAGCAGTTCTTCTCCACTGAGATCCGAGTTACCGAAGAAGGTACGCCATATCTTATCGACCTTACCACACGTTGCCCAGCCCCTCCGTCTGCCCTAGTATGGGAAATGGTGGATAACGTGGGTGAAATTGTGGAAGCTGGTGCTAATGGCGTATTGGTTGATCCAGTATGGAGGGCTAAGTACGGAGCATTGGCTATCATCAAGTCTTCTTTTGCCGAGGAACGCTGGCTCCCAGTATCATGTGATCCAGAAGTGGAGAGGTGGATTAAGTGGCGCAATGCCTGCAAAGTGGAAGATATGACCTATATCGTCCCCACAACTGGAGTGAGGATGTGCGAGGTGGGAGATTGCATTGGCATGGGAGATACTATGGAAGAGGCAATCAAGAACTGCCAAGAACATGCCAAAGGAGTTAAGGGGCTAGACATCAAGGTTAATACTGATGCCCTCCCTGCCGCATTAAAAGAGATTGAAAACGCCGAGGAAAATGACATCATCTTCAGCGATGAAAAACTTCCCAAGCAAGCAGACCTACTAGACTGATATGGAAGAAAAAACAATTTACGAAAAATACGAAGAATTAGAACAAAAAATGATTGCATGGAAAGGAATGTCAACAATGCTTGCAAAGCAAATTTCGGAATGCCATGATTGCTGTTCTGGAGGCGTTAAGCCAGATTGCTACAAAGAATACGAAAAACTATATAATATAATATGACATTCACAGACTGGCGTTCAAACATTGAACTAGCCGAAGGACTTAGAAAGCTTCTTGAAGATCCCATTATGAAGATGGCTATTGATCTTCTTGAAAAGAACACTGCGGCATCCACGCTTGGCAACGGATCTGGGCTTTTACAGCTATCAGACAAAGCCACAGTATTGTTTGGATATGATGCAGGCAGAGCCTCCCTCATTTATGACCTTAAGCAACTCGCTAGTGCAGTTGAGGAGCAAGAAGTATTTGAGCCAAACTACACCAGCGAATTTTAATATGAGTACGCCCCAAAAAATGAATCTTCCAGACGCAAGGAGTTCAGAACAATTTAATGGAATGTTTGAGGAAGTTGTTAATTTAATTGATCTCAAAGCAATGAGAGAAGCTTATCCAGAAGGGTATAGTCCTTTTTCAAATAAAATTACTAGATTCGACTTTCTTGTTAGTGATGGCGTTAAAAGCGTTCCTATTGAGTCTGATATTTGGAAACAAAATCAAAGAACTATATTAAAAATTAAATTAAATAAGCTTATTAACGAAAACGTATTTTAGCATCAAGAATAATTTATGGACACCAACACACCAGCACCAACAACCACAACGATGCCTGCCGATGCAGTCATTGCAACTAGCCCCAACCTAGAGAAGCCATCTGACCTCTCGCAGTTGGAGAAACAGTTCAAGAATAAGCCTAAGCTTCCAGCTAAGACTGACTTCAAGAACCTTAAGGACATTCCAGATGCCGTGGGGACTCCCGCTCCTATCGGAGTGGACGTTGTTCCTGAGCAGAGCGTTAGCGACTTCCTTAGCGCAATGGAGGACAAGAAAAACACTGGCCCGGTAGAAGACCCGGTAGAGATTGAGAAGCCAGAGGATAAGCCAGAATCTAGCTCGTCCTTTGACCTGTCCGACATTGATCTTTCCAAAGATCCTGAGCCTGCATCTGAAGAGAAGCCAAAGGGAAAGAAGAGCAAGGATGACAACTTTGCAGAGCTTCGCCGCAAGGCTGAATCAGCAGAGCTTGAGATCAAGACTCGTGACGAGAAGCTTACTGAGTACCAGAACAGGGTGGATGCACTTGAGCAGGAGCTTGAGCGTACTGCTTTTGAGCGTAGCCCCAAGTTCAAGGAGAAGTTCCAAGCCCCTTATGAGGCGGCTGTGCAGGATGCCGTGCAATTCGCAAAGGACTATGCGGAAGATGGATCTCTTGCTGAAAAGGCTCTTAGCCTTAAGGGGAGGGAGCGCATTGAGTTCATTGATGAGAACATCCCATCTGGAGCGGCGGCGGCGGCATTCCTAACCAAGATTGAGAATGCAGACAAGGCTCGCAACAGCTTAGAGGGAGCCTTAACTGATTTCCGTGCCACGGCCCAGAAGATCAATATGGATGAGGCGGCTAAGTATGAGCAGACTCAAGCCAACATCCTTAAAACCTATGATCGTGTGACTGGTCACATTGCTCAGAAGCTTGACTACTTCAAGAAGGGTGATGACGAGGATCACAACTCAAAGGTGGATGCTCGCCTGAGTGCCGTTAAGAACATCCTTCTTGGAACAGCTTCCGAGAATGAGATGGCCTTCACTCCGTTCCTTGCAGTTATTGCAAAGGATGCAGTTGAGGAGAATGCCAAGCTCAAGGCCGAGATTGCCAAGTATAAGGCTCGTGTAAGTAAGGATGCTGCCATTAGCCCTGCGCCAAAGCGTGGAACATCTGACATTAACGAGGTTACTGGCAAGCCTAAGGGAGCAATGGATTCTATCCGCTCCTACTTCCGCTAATCCATGTCCGTCCAGACGTATGGTCTGGATCTAAGCAAATACCCTAAGGTGTCTCAACTTGAGGTTGAGCTCCTTATGGTTGCTGAGAAAGATCCTTCCAAGTTCTCAGGTATGTCTAGGGATAGGCATATCAAGCACGTTATCCAGTTAATCTGGCCTGACGTGATAAGAAGCTGGAATGATTGGAATGAGATGGCTTTATGGGCATGGACTAACTACAACGAGATAGGGGTGACTGGATGTGCCAGTGCAGGCAAGACTTTCACCTTTACCCTCCTCTCTATTGTGGAGTATCTGGCTCGCCCTATGGCAACCAGAGTGGCTCTGACTTCAGCCACAGTTAAGTCATTGCGTGGACGTGTGTGGGCGGAGGCTATGCGCTTCATTCGCCCTGTAAGCCCTTTATTCGGTCTTAATGTGGTGGACTCCCAGACCAAGATCCAGTTTCAGAAGGGAGACGATAGATCGGCTATTATGGCTCTTGCCGTGGAAAGCGGATCTATTGAGAAGGCCGTGGGAACATTGCAGGGCGTTCACTTGCCTCGCATGATTATCATGGTGGACGAGGCCGCACAGACAAACCCTGCTATCTTCTCGGCTCGTGCAAACTTGGCAGTGGGTACGGACTTCTACCATTTCATTGCCATTGCCAACGCTTCCAGCCAATTCGACTCTCATGGATTATTCTGCGAGCCACGCATGGGATGGAATAGCATCCAAGATGACGATGAGCATTGGGAGACAAAGTCTGGAATATGCGTGAGATTCGATGGGCTTAAGAGCCCCAACATCAAGGCTGGCAAAACCATCTACCCATATCTATTTGGAATTGACAACGTCAACACCATCCGCTCAGTATTCGGTGAAGGTAGCCTTGAGTGGAATAGTTACTGCCGAGGCATGTGGTCTAAGTCTGGTGCTAAAAACACCATCTTGGATCAAGCAACCATCAATGAGGGCGTGGCTAGGGATAAAGTAATTTGGACAGGTGGGGACTTGGTTCAGATTGCCGCCTTAGACCCCGCCTTCACTACTGATGGAGATGATTGCATCATAAGGTTTGCAACGATGGGCAAGGCCGTGGATGGTGAGATGATGCTATCCCTAGGAGACATTATCCGCATTCAACTTATGGAGAGTGATAACTATCCGCTGGCATATCAAGTGGCTGATCAGACCATACAGGAACTTGTCAAGCGCAATATCGACCCTGAGAACTTTGCTATTGACGCAACTGGTGCAGGAGCCGCAATAGCAGACATCATTCAGCAAAGATGGAAGAACGGATTTAGGAGAGTGAGCTTTGGTGGCTCCCCATCGGACACCCCGATAAGCATGGAGGACTCTCGTTCTGCAAGGGAAATCTATGCCAATCGTGTGAGCCAACTATGGGGGCAAATCAGGACAATCATCATGGCAGGGAGATTGCGTGGTCTGGATGATCTCACTGCAAGAGAGCTATGTGCTCGCATCTACACACTTCGTAATGAGAAGACCTTGCTGGAATCAAAGAAGGATTTGAAGAAACGCACAAAGGGAGGATCTCCAGACAGAGCCGATGCCCTAAGCCTTCTAGTTGATCTCTTCGTCAACAACAATGGTCTAGGCAATGCCGTCGGATATGGTGGAGAGGACGATCCAGAATGGGAGAATTTTATTCTTGATAACGATTTGGAATCCGACTACTCGTGATTGTTGCGAGGCACAACCTCCTCGCACAACAACATGGAAAACACCAAGAAGTATTGCGACATGCTTGTCTGCAATTCATGCGGAGAGGAGAACGAGTTCATCGTCACTCTTCTAGGACAAGAAGCTAGTATTGAACCAAGTCAATGCCCTAATTGCGGCATTGAGATCGAAGGAGAACTTCAAGAGCCTGCGAGGGCATACTAAAATGGAAAAAGTCAAATTGGTGCGTAATGCACCTCATCAAAAATATCACACCAAGAGCGGAGAAGAAGTGCCCGGAGGGTCAACGATTTGCAAGATCGGTGAATCTCCAGAGGCTCTCATTGCATGGGCATGGAAGCTCGGAACGGAGGGCAAGGACTATCGCAAGGAGCGTGATCGTGCCGCAGACATCGGTACAATCGCCCACTTCATGTGCGAGGCATTCCTCAATGGATTTGTATGTGACCTCTCGGACTACGAGCAGGACAAGATCGACAAAGCCTTGGGATGCTATTCCAAGTTCCTAGAATGGTGGGATGGAGAGGGACTTGAGAAAGTCGCTACCGAGACTCAGCTTGTCCATGACGCACTGCGTTATGGGGGAACCATTGACCTTGTTGCCAAGAGGCCTAACGGAGATCACGTGCTGATCGACCTAAAGACCAGCAAGCGCATTAACGATCCTTACTGGAGGCAGGTGGCTGGCTATGCACAGCTATGGGATGAGAATCATGGACAACTCAATACCATGAGGATCAAGGATCATGCCATTGTCAGGATTGGCAAGGAGGAGGAGGGTGACTTCCAAGTGGTATGGAAGACAGAGCTCCTTTACGACTGGCTCGTGTTCAAGAAGCAGTTAGAGCTTTATTGGGCAATGAAGGAGGCTAAGGATGCCAAGCCAAAGCGTACACGCAAGAAGAAGAATGACTAAAGCCACTCCATACTCTGAAGAGGCGGAGAAGGCCTTTTTGTCAAGCGTTATTCAGTGTGCCGGTATTCTCAATGAAGCCGCAGACTATGCAACGCCCAAGCTATTTCATCACCCTGCTCACAAGAGGATCTTTGAATCTGTTCTTGAGCTTTGGAAGGAAGGCAAGGATTGCGACCTCGTAACCCTTACAGAACATATGAACAACTCCGGAACCCTTGAGATGTGCGGAGGGGCGGCATTCTTATCCGAGTGCTTCATCTTCCCATGCGTTCCATCCAACTGGAAGCAGTACCTAGACATCCTTCGCCACAAGCACACTGCTAGGCTTGCCGTGAGTGCCGCAGAGAGGATCATTCAGTCTGCCAGCAATCCAGCAGAATCCGAGGATTTGTCCGAGATCGTGCAGAAGGCTCTTGTAGCCGTTGCCGCCGATGCGGAAAGCAAGGGGAGGATTGAGACAGTCAAGGAGGCCGCTCACAACCGATTGTCAGTCTATGAGGAGATGGTGATGAACCGAGGCAAGCTCATGGGCATCACGACTGGAATTAAGCCTCTGGATGACATCACTGGTGGATTCCGTAATGGTCAGGTGATTGTGATAGGGGCTCCAACAAAGGGTGGTAAAACGGCTCTGGCCTTAAACATGGCGATGAGAGCCGCCTTCACGGATGTGCCAGTGGGCATCATATCGCTTGAGATGGGAAGCGGAGAGCTAACGGATAGGCTTGTGGCATCATGCTCTGGAGCCGACATCAGCGAACTATCCAAGAACCCCACAAAGGGACTCATGGACAAGATCAGGTGGGGCATTGGACAAGTCAGCAAGCTCCCCATCTTCATTCGTGACGAGAGCAGTATCAACCCCCTGCAACTGCGAGCCGCCGCTCGTCGCATGGTTGCAGTGCATGGCATCAAGCTCCTCGTGGTGGACTACATCCAGCTAATAGAACCGCTCAACCGCAAGGACAGCAGGGAACAGCAAGTGGCTGAATCATCACGCACGATAAAAATACTTGCAAAGGAACTAGGCATCCCTATCATCGCTCTCACCCAACTCAATGCAGATGGGGCATCACGTGAATCAAGAGGCATCGAACATGATTGTGACTTGTTCCTCAAGATCCAGCGAGATGAAGAAAATCCTTCCGATTGGTGGTTGAATATTGCCTTGTCAAGAGCAACCGCAACTGGAAGAATACCTCTCTCATTCCGATCCGAATACCTTCGGTTCGATGAGAGGAACTAAACAAAACAAAACACAACATGCCATACGACAATAAAAACAGCTTCGTGCTGTTCAGCAACAAGGGAACCAACCCTAAAGCCCCTAACTTCACTGGAACCTTCACCGACCTTAATGGCAAGGAGTGGGAGATCAGTGCTTGGAACAAAACCAGCAAGAACGGAAACCAGTTCCTTTCTGGCAAGGTGTCCGAGAAGCGTGAGCGTAAAGCCTATCCTTCCAAGCCAGCCCAGAACCAGTTTGAGGACGAGGACATCAACTTCTAACACCCATGACTGAGAAGAAATTCAAGAAGGTAGTAACCAACCCCAAGACTGGCAAGAAGAAGACCGTTAGGTATGGGGCAAAGGGCTACAGCATCGCTCCCGGCACAAGCAAGGGAGATTCGTATTGTGCACGTTCTTATGGGCAGATGAAGAAGCATCCTGCCGCCGCAAAGGACAAGAACTCCCCTTTGCGCTTAAGCCGTGCTAAGTGGAAGTGCTCAGGCAAAAAATCACGTAAATCTTAATCTTGAGGGCATAGAGACGTAGGATGGCTACGTACTGGGTTCTTCGGTACACCCATGTTGAACACCTCAACCCAACTAAAATGGTAATATTCGTACTCGCAGTAGGATTCTTCGGAATCGTCTTTAGCCTAGCATTAGGCGCATATATCCTCGCTGAATCAGTCAGAAAGAAGACTGAGAAGGCAATAGCCCTTTTCTACAGGGATCACCAAACTGATTGCGTTATGATGCTCAATCAAATCTCCCTAGTGGAAACCAAGAAGGAAATTGAGCTACAGAAGCAACGCAATGCAATCGCCTCAAATCTTTAATTCAATCATGGACGAAGAAGACTTGGTGAACAACCTCCGTGCGGAAATAGACCTCATGCTTTCCACACTTAAGAAGATTGAGGAATACAACACTCTCGGTAAAACAAAGCAGATAGCAGACCTAGTCAGACCAATCCTAACAACCTATAAACGATGATCGTAACAGATAACCCCATTGAATTCACCCTCCCATTCGCCGCAGATGCAGACCGAGTTATTGACTCGGAAAACAGGGAGATCTGCCAAGTTAGCTCCGTTTGCTCACCAGAAGAGGCTCTCCGCATTGCAAAGCTGTTTGCAAGCTCTTATCAGGCCTTCACGCTCCTAGCTGGAGTCAGGGCCCTTATCTACGCCTCCACCAAGGATGCAGAAGGCTTTAGGCACGGAGCACCAGACGAGGATAAAGAGGCTTGTATTCTCTGCGCCATTGATGAGTTCCTCGACTCCGTATTCAACGAGCCTAAGAAGCCATCAGCCATCATTACTGAGTGAGCGATAAGGTAGAATACTCCAAGCTGTCTCCACGCATGTTATCCATGCAAAAGAAGATTGATGCTTCTTCTGAAGGCCGAACCCGGCCTCCATCCCAGAAATACAGGGATAACTGGAGCCTTATCTTCGGTAAGAAGAGGAAGAAATAAGATGCCAGCGCACAAGAACTACGTCCCTCATAACGAAATTCTACACATCGAAACCCGCAGATCGCAGGACGACTGGGATGACTACCTCAATAACCTCTCTAAGATCGTCGGTGAAGCTTGCGACAAGTGGCTAGCAAGCCGTGGCATTGAACCGATGCCTTTCATACAGATCCCGATAAGAGATCCTAATAAGGGCAAGGAATAATTCTGGTCGCCCTAACAAGTTAGGCTCTGGTCGCCCTAACAAGTTCGGCGCAAAACGAGGCGAGGCGGAGCCGAGCCGATGCAATAAAAAAGGGGAGCCCGGCGTTAGCCGGACTCCCCTGTGCATTTTACTTATACTTATCAGACCAGTAGGCAATGAGAACCGAGCAGATCAAAGCAATGATTGCTTCGACAAGCGTTTGGCGATTCTTCATTCCCCCATGTAGTCAGGAATACCTGACAGTTGGGCATCAATGATCTCCTGCTCGTCAGGATCTAGCGTGAAGTCTTCTTGGACTACTCCACGCTGATGATCGGCTTGCTCTGCCGATAGGATCGTTGTCGGCCTGTCATACGGACTACGATAGCCGTAGTTGCTTGAATAGGCCTGATACGTTTTGCCAATACTGCGAGATGCGAATCCAAGCTGATGACTCGTAGCATCCTTGTGCTTCCATTCTGAAAGCTCAGGATCAGACAACTCATTAGCGTTGAACTCCATCCATGTCCAGTTATCAATAGGATAAGCCTGTACGCCTTTAGCGTTCCATGCATCTGCTATTGCCTCCACGATGGCTTTGGTCGTACCAAAGATCCAACGTCCCTTGCTAGTAATGCCTGCATAGAGCGAAGCTCTATCATCTACGGCAACGACCAGCTTACCTTGTGGATTCAGAGCCAAGAATGCGGCATAGCCAGTTATGTGGTTAAGTGCCTCCTTACGCTGAAGCATAGGAGTGTGATCTGCCATACAGATGATAAGATGCTCAGAGTCACAACTAACCGATTCGTGATCCTTAGACTTCTGACCTGCCCAGTTAACAACTCCGTTATGCGCAAGCGTCCAACCTTTACGGCGGAAAGGATGCACATTCTGAAGATTAACTCCGCAAGTTGCAGTGCGACCATGAACGATCATATGCTTGTTATTCACATATGAACCTTCCTGAGAAGTACGATAACTGGTTGAGAATGCGGAAGCGGCGTTCCCGGCTCTGCGATACAGATTAGGAAGCGAGTCCATATTCTCGAACTCTGACGGTTGGACGAACTTGGCACGAAGCCCAGTTGATCCTGATTGTGCATATCCGAAGCCATCCTTCTCTGAACGGATGATGACTTCATGAGCGGCCTGCAGTGCTAAGTCTGCGGCCTGCTTGCTAAGTGGCTGATCTTTGGACGATGTCCATCCTGCTAATTTACACATATGATTAGTTTCCTGTTATCCAATTTGTTACGGGTTGAGCGATACCTAGCGAATTGCCGCTGATATCAATGGTTGCTGGCTGACTGACTGGCTGGCGAGTGCGATAGCCTCGGCAAGTGCGGCCTGACTGCTCCCATGCAGTGAGGAATGCTTCGCAAGCTTGCTTATCTACCGATGGAGTGGAAGCCATACGCAACTTCTTACGCATAGTCTTAAGAGCATAGCACAGACCCTCGGGAGCATGCCTGCATGCCCAAGAGAAGAACTGAGGCCATGCAAGATGCGCCGTGTCCATCGTGATAGGATAAGGCGTGTCGTTCGGAGTGCAGTTGAATGCCTCTGACCACTTGGCAATAGCCTGCATGAGCTTTGCTCTACCAAGCCACTCTTCTGGCTTGTTAGTCGTACCCCATACACGCATCTCGACAGTGCCAGTGCGATGCCATGTGTTGGCTGTCACTGCGGCCTGCTTGTGACCGATAGCACGATCAAATGTTTGATCCGTACCACTCACGGGAGCCCAAGTATGATTACGTCTGACACCGCTGACAAGCCAGCGAGTCCAAGACAAGTGATAACGCAATGCGTCAAACACACGCTTACCAGTGGCGTAGTCATACTTGCAGTTGATGTGGATGTGACCACCATTACGGCGATGCCCACCAAGTCGAGTGACTAATCCGCAGACGATCTTGGCACGTACAGGATCAATGTGGAACTGAGTCTCACGCTGACCGCCACCATCTCTTGAGAAGTTAAGCTTGTCGCTCTGCTTCCAGTAACCGGTTGTGTTAGATGCGCCACGAGATAGCTTGATGATCTTGTGGTAGTTCATCGCATCTGCTTCAAGCTCACCAGAGCATGCATACAGAGGTAACTCATCATACAGAGGCTTCTTACCCTTCTCTTTGTATGGAGGATTAGAGTTAAAGAAACGCTTTGCACGATTGCCAATGAATATCTGGATCTCCTGCCTGCCTTTTCCAGCTATCATGTCTTCTAATTGTGCTTTCCCTAAAGTCCCGATGTAGTCATCGAAGTGACTCATCAATTTGATGAACTTGCGATACTTGCGAATCTTACTCACACTTTTAGCAACATTGAAGAACTCAAGCATTGCCTTCTTCCTTAAGTCTCCATGTATCCAAGGATCAACCTTTTTGCTCATCAAGCTAGACCATGCTTTATTGATCACCTTCTGCTCTTTGTAAGAGAGCATAGCCATGATTGCTGTGCCCGGCATACGATGCGTTAGCATCATGCCAAGGTATGCTGATACGAATGCAGGAGAACGATGGTGCGACATTCCTGCGATTGCTTTGCTGTCGAGTGTTTTATTCATGGATTAGAACGTGTTGTTAGCTTCTGCAAGCTGGTTGATAACATCCTCAAGCAGATAGCTGAGCTTTAGTGCCTGTTGGTTGTCTTCACCCTTTGCGTCTTGCAACTGGCGATCAACGACTAGTATAAGTCGTGATAGTTCTGATTTACTGATTAGGTTATCCATACTGCGATTGGTACAGTTAACGAGCGACCAACTCGGTTTTTATGTGTGTGTACTAACTGAGAAGCATATAGGCGATCATTACCATCCATGCTTCTACAAAGATGATAGTGATGATGTTGACGAAGAGAAGCTTGAAATTGTAGTTCATGCTTCATCCTGTTTGACGATTCGACCTGATTCCAGATCTACTACGTAGTTATCTGCTACCCACTCTTGATGAGCGATAGCGTCTTCGGTGTTTATGTAATCGGACATAATATTTAATGTTGGTTGTGTGCTCACGCACGAGTTTACTAACGTAAAAAAAATAAATCTAACTAGAACTGACTTCCTCTATCACTCACGCCGTCTAACGTAATCTGTCAAGAGGAAGCTCTCAATCTAATCTCCGGCCGCTCCCTAGCGTGTCCTTCGATTACCAGCGTCGATAGCTGGAAGCCACTCTACCGCAATGGCTCGATTTTCTCGTTTTTCGAGGGAGGATCTCGTCAAGGTTCACCCTTGATCGGCTGGTGCTCTGCACCAAGTCTGCTTTATGCCGATTTGCTACGAAACTACGGGTGCGTCTAAACCCATCGGCGACGGTGATCTGCTGTCTCACCCATTTGAGCTGGACTCTGCCTTCTTCGGGATTCGGAACGTCGTTACCTCCCATCGCCGATCTGGCTAGGTGGGCTACTTTTTTCCTCATCACAGATAGGCGTAAGCCGTGAGGAAAAAATAGAACGCCGACGACAGTAGGCATGGGCTAAGGTAACAGTGACGATAATCCCGTAGGCAGATACAAGCAAATGAAGGTGAACAGCTAAGAGATCACCCAGACATGGATAAGCACTCGTTTGCAATAGGCATAAACAGACGATGCCGTATCATGGAGAACCTAGAGATCCAGAAAAACAGAAAGAGAGCCTTAATTGCGAAGTGGCGAAGCTATAGCTGGAATACAGACACGCAGGAAGGCAAGGAGATAGAGAGAGCTGTAACGCAGACAGAACTGCGTGCCACAACTCTGGCAACGCCAGCTACTTACATCATGCTCAAGGCGACGAAGGAGCTAGAGCCAAAGGATTGACATCGTGTAACTCATATGACAGAATCGCTAAATTCAAATGGCTAGCCCACTAACAATCGACAAAGAAGAAGTAAGAGCTACCTACCTCGCTACAGGTAATCTAAAAGAGACAGCTCGCCTGCATGGCATGAAATATACCACAGTAAGACAGTGGGCAAATCGCTACCATTGGGAGACTGCAACCAATGCCGAAAAGTTACGCAGAAAAGCAGATGCTATCGTAGAGATCAAAAGAGAGAATGCACATAAGGATGTAACTCCTGTAACACGTTCTAGTGATGCATTGGCACTCGCTTTGAATTCCCACGCTTCTACATTCAGAACCAACATGGCCTCATCTCTAGCTCGCTCTAGCGAAGCCCTAGCTGAGATGGATGGCTTTACAGCACTGGATAACTCTAGGAGGATGGTTGATCTAGCTACAGCGGCAGGGAAGATATTTCCTGATATGGCTGATGAGAGTGGTAGGCTACAGGTGAACATACTTGGGTTAGGAGCGGAAGCGTTATGGGCTGGCGTTAGCCAGCCTAGCCATTAGACACTGACTGGCTTTAGCCAGCTATTGATTAAGCGGAGCTAGGCCGATAGGCCAGTGAGTTATCTAGTAAGCAAGATGGTTAGTGTCCCGGCACTAAGCAGATTGCACGACGATAACGAGCGGTAGCGAAGCGTAGGTAAGGGCTTGCGTAGCAAGGAATCTATTATTTGGGGAGAAAGGGACTGACGTGCACCGGGTGTTTGCCCCAAAGTGTTCTAGCCTATTTTGAAGAATCCTCCCTAATAAAATTTTCCATAAAACCCCTGTGACACTATCCTTATTCCCTCGTTTCCATCAATTTGCGACAAAAGCGAACTAAGGAAACGAATAGTGAGATAAGACAACTTTATCTGGGGTGAATAGAGACTCTGGAAACAAGAAACGAACAATGAGATAAGACTCCCTTAACTGAAGGGAATAGAGATTCTGTTATGACTTGCGTTTAGGTTTGGCTTTGGGAATGGGTGGATTGGCTCTTCCGAAGAGGGATAGCTTTCTGACATTCTCAGGCAAGTCTTTGACAAACACTCTTAGCCTCATGGAGTATTCTGGATCTAGGTGTTGGACTAGATGAGAGCAATCTTCTCCGTTGAGAGCTAGTTGGGAAGCTTCTTTGAAGATTGATTGTTGATTTATGAGGTGAGAGTTTTGGTTGAGCATAGAATTGTTGTAAATTTATGTATGACTATGAGTTTGATGTAAAGGAAAGTGGGTTTTGTTTACATCAAGAGCTAAGCCGTTCGCTGGAGCTCACGGAGAATCTCATCCTGCTCCCAAAAAGAAAAGAAGGAAATGATTAAAAGTAAGAAAAGAAAAAGACATAAGAAGCCCTAGGCGAGACTAGAGCTTCTGCACTCCCTCGGCTTCAAGTATGACCTATGGAGCCTTATCTGCTGGGTGGATTGGAGTGAGAGGAATGGCACAGCCCCTAGGAATCGAACCTAGCGCAGATGGATTTGGAGTCCTTCTCGCCTAACCTTGGAACATGGGACTGCTCATTCTCAAATTAAGAACAGGCGGCAATTCCTGTTCTCTTGACCTTCACGAGTGACCCGCCCGGAGCGATCTTCAGTCGTTACACCGATTCTGTTTTCCAGAATCAGCTTGCATGATTGGGCAGGAGTGTGTAATTGTCAAGCCTTCAATATGGCAACCAGTAAAAAGTCAAAAGTGAATGCGGCTGGTAACTATACCAAGCCGACGATGAGGAAGCAGTTGTTTAACAAGATCAAGTCTGGGGGAAAAGGTGGAAAGCCGGGGCAGTGGTCTGCTAGGAAGGCCCAGATGTTGGCTAGGTATAGGAAGTAATGAAGATTCTCCCCAATGGGATTGCAGTATTGGAGGGAGACACTCATATCTCTTCGTGGGTGGAATCGTCAGGGAGATTGGATCACGACGAGTATGCCATTCCTATCATTCTTGAGCACATTAACGAGGGAGATGTTGTGGTGGATGCCGGGGCTTTTATAGGCGACCACACTATTGCTTATCTGAATAAGGTTGGGGAATCTGGCACAGTGATTGCATTTGAGCCAAACCCTAAAGCATTTCAGTGCCTTGTTCACAACTGCCCCGATGCCAAAGCATTCAACTACGGACTCTGTAGCCACGGAGGAGAGGCTTTCTTGGAGACTTGTGAGAACGTGGGCGCTAGTTCTATTGGAGAGAGTGGCGAGGCTATAAAGCTTATGTGCTTGGATGAATTGAATCTTGATAGATTGGATTTTATCAAGCTGGATGTGGAGGGATATGAGCTAAAGGCTTTGCAGGGAGCGAAGGGGCTGATTGAGAGATTCCGCCCCAAGATGTGGATAGAGATCAATTATTATGCCTTAAAGAAGCAGGGTGTTGAGTCAAAGGACATTATGATATTTATGTACGATCATGGATATGATGTTACTTGCTATCCAGATCCAGATGGGATGCAGTATGACATCCTTTGTGTTCCAAAATGAATGTAGATATTTTTATCCGCTCCTATCACGGAGATTTTCAGTGGCTCAATTATTGCTTACGTTCTCTGAAGAAGTATGCAAAAGGATTTGGCAAGATTCATTTATGTATTCCGTCAGGAGATCTGGACATGCTTCCAAAGGGAAGCGAGGAGGTGCATCTGGTTAATAGATGGGGCGATGATTATATCGGGCAACAGAATGACAAGCTCCATTGCGACTTATATTGTCCCTCAAATTATATCTTGTGCTTGGACTCTGATTGCCTGCTTACTAGGGAAATAACTCCAGATGACTTGTTTGATAATGGAAAACCAATCTGGTTATACGAGGCTGTTCCAGAAGAACACACTCCTTGGTATCCTGTAGTGCAGGAAGCTATTGGATGGAGGCCTGATTATGAGTTTATGCGCCGTCATCCATTTGTTTTTGACAGGAAGTGCTTGAGGGAGTTTAGGCAATTCATGTTTGGGTTGCATGGCGAGCCACTTGATTCATGGTTAAGGAAAAGGCCAAAGGCTAGATTCAGTGAGTTTAACTCTTATGGTGCATGGGCTTACAGAGAAAGGAATGATTGTTATAGCTGGAAGTTGCCTTCTGAAGTTCCAACATTCATCAACCAAGAATGGAGTTGGGGAGGATTAAAACCTGAGATAGTGGAGAAAATGGAGGATATTTTAAGAGATAAATAAAAAGCATGGCTTGATTATCAGCGTTAAGGTAAAGGGGAGACATGCCACGCAAAAAGAAAGAGCAGAGTCCTAATTACGGCCCTCAGTAGGATTTGCAAAGTGAGCAAACTCAGGCGGCTATGTCAGTGGTTAGTATGCGGATGCTGGCGGCAGAGTTCTTTGATGCTGGAGTGATTATCCTTACTAGGGAGGATGAGGGACAGACTCGTCTCATCCATACGAAGTTTGGCAACCAATTTGCAATCAGGGGGATGCTAGACACCTACATGGATGAGCATGTGTGTCCCGAACTTAACATTGACAATGGAGAGGATAGGGAAAGTTGGAAGGAATCTAGTTGACTAAAGCATTGGTTAGTGAGTAGATAAAGCCGATCATGGCATCTCTCACCTTTTCACAGGCCAAAACATTACTTGCGCCTTATATTTCGTCGATAGGTGCGACTGATCCTGTTGTAGCGAGTGCAATCAATTTTTGCAACGAGAGATTTATCACTTCTGGTCAGTGGAGGGGGAATAGATTTATTTATTCCTTCACCCCCCAGATTGATGGCGGAGGAAACTACTATATCGACACAGTTCCGGGGATTGAAAGCATCTTGAAATGCGTGGCTATTGATCCAACATATCTTACTGGTGAGATTGGAGACATCATGTCTGATTGGTTCCCTTGGATTGAGGGTGGACTTGGGTGGCTTCCAAACACGTATGTGGGAGACTTTCAGATTATCAGACAGGGCAACACGCCTGTTTCCCCGCTTCCCAGTGGCAATACTTCCGACACTCAGCGTTATAGGCTGATTGGGAAAGTGCCAGAGGATCGAACCATGTATTGTATTGTCAGGAGGGGATATGTGCCTCTCGTTAACGACACTGATCTTCTCATTCCATCCAACAGAAATGCATATCGGTATGGTGTGCAGGCGTATAACTACGAGAACATCAACGAGCTTGAGAGGGCGCAAGTCTATTGGGACTTGGCCTATCGTTGCTTGAACGAGGAAACAATTTCAATGGAGGATGGTGAACAGGCCGAAGTTGACATTCAAACCAAGGCATTCTCGCCTTCCTACATCCAAAACCTAATCTAATATGGGCGAAGACTTCGACTACTCGGAATTTCTACAGAACCTTCAGAATAAGTATTCTGGAGAAAGGCCCATGGACATTAACATTGGTCAGCTTTCTTACCAACCATCCCCCACCACTGATGAGTACGTGGCAAAGGGATTTAACGCATCTTCCAGTGGCGTGGTTGGCAGGCCTAGTGCCCAGAATGCGGCTCAGAGTGGAATGGCTGGAATGAATGATTTGATGGATGCATACAAAGCCATCCACGAGATGACTACTGGAACTCGTGGCGTTCCCCTCCCCGGATCTACTGACATAAAACTACACTATGGTGCTGGAGGACAACAATACTATACGACTGATGTGTCCCCTAAAGAACATAGAGACATTAGCGGAAATATTGTGAAAGATGCACCAGAAGAAGGTTTTAAGATGCGCTCTGGAATTGATGGTGCTGGAAGCCAGTGGCAAGGGCCTCATAGCTGGGAGGAGGGATCTGATTATACTCGTGACGTGAGGAATGCTACCAATGCCGCCGCCGAAACTACTCTACCACAAATCAGAAAAGAACAAGAAGCTAGAGCCATTAAAATGGCATCTATGGGAATTGATGCTAAAACTAGAACAATGGAATGGAATAATTTAATGTATAATTACAAGCCAAATGGTTTGGTTACTGGTCGAAATCCAGAATATGGATATGGAGTTGGAGGCCCCGGAAAAGTAATGGGGCTCAATGAAATGAAGATTAAGTCAAAATCACTATTTGATCAATAACATGGCTACCGAAGGCATTCATCCAGTTTTCACAGTAGGCGGAGGAGGATCTCGTTACGGAGGGGCATTCCTAAACGTGACCGAAGCCCTCAACACCCAGCGTGAGGCATTCCGAGACACTCTCGCCATGCATCAGCAGATGCGTGAAAACGAACTGGAGAAGCTTAGGGAAGAAGCATCAGAGCGTGCCGCAAAGCGTCAAGACTTCCTTGAGGAGCTTAAGACCAGATCAGAAGCTCGCAGGCAAGGCCATGAAGAATGGATGGAAAAGAATGCCGCTCAGGTTAATGAGATGAGAGAGATTTCAGAGCAGGAAAAAGAGCGTCATAACCTAGAGCTAGAAAAACTTCGCCTCACGGCAGAAACAACTGCAAGAAATGCACAGGAAATGAAAGAGAGGCAGGAGCTTTCAAGGGCAAGTGCAATCGCAGGCATTGAATCACTTGATCCATCTAGCCCAAAGTATCCAGAGCTTAAGAAGGCTCTTATGGCTACTAAGGACTACAGGGATGCATTTGCTGGAACTGGTGCTGGTCTTGTAATGAAGGCTGAGAAGGAAAAAGACATGGAGCATCTTAACCATGTGAAGTGGTGGAACAAGTATGCTGGCGATCAGGGGGCAACCAACTTTAACTTCTATGCACTCCCCACTGATAAGAGTGGAAATATTGACTCCGAGAAAGCAGAAGAAACAATGTTTGAGCCTGCTCGTCAGGCGGCTCCAGCACTTTATGAGAAATTAACGGAGGAAGGCCAGAAGAAAGCTGATTTGCAACGCACGACTGTGGGCGTAAGGTTCCCATATGGCACTGAAAGGTTTGGCCCTACTAAAGACGTGATGGGATACGGAGGAGCATCTCCATCACCAACTCCGCCACCAACTCAAACACCTAGCCCTAACCCAAAAGATCTGCTAAACAGGTTCTTGCCCAAACCAGCAAGCACTAATCCCTAAAGCAGATGGCCCTAGATTATTCCCAGATTCTTAGCGGAATCTCAGAGTTAAAGAAGAATAATGTCAAAGATGATGACATTTACGATCATCTTGCGGGTATTGATCCAGCTTTCAAGGCACTAAAAGACAATAAAGTGCCTTTTAACGAGGTAGTTGAACATCTAAAACAAACACAAGGAGGTGAAACAAACAATGAAGTCAAAAATCAGCCAAAAGCCAACGAGGATCGCAATGCGGGACGAAAAGCCGACCAACAAGTCGATGCTGAGCGTCGAGAAGCCAACGTACAAAGTCCCCTGCAACTGCGGCCCCAAGACCAGCAAGTCAGTGGAGGGAATGACAACGCCAGTAAGCGGGAAGGGAACGGCGATACCATTCAACTGAGTGCTATTGCACCAACGGAAAAAGGAGGTGAGTTAGATGGCGGCAAAGAAAAAGATGCCCAAGCAAAAGATGGAGATGGAGGCCAAGGGAAAGAAGATGGGAAAGGGCTACAAATCCAAGGAGATGCGGGGAAGCAAGCGCAAGTAAGTGGTGAATCGGGGGCAGTTCCACCCTCCCCCGCTATTCAGCACATTGCAAAAAACAATCTCCCTATAACGGCAGGCGTTATAGAGGAGCTACAGAAGGCCGTAAGGGAGCCTGCTCAGGCCGCTATTGCAGTAGGGTCTGAATTAGTTGAGCAAGGTGTACCTATGCTGGCGGCAACAAAGGCTGGAGCCGCAGTTGGAGAAGCCGCAAGCGTACCACTCACCCCCCTTGGGGGAGCCGCCGCTGGAATTGCGACTGGAGCAGTGGTTCAGCCTCTCACTTCTGCACTTGTTAAAGGATCTGAGGATCTACTTGGCATTAAAGACCCGATTGAGAAGGCTCAAAAAGAGTTCCCAACGCTTACTAAAGCCGCAAATGTGGCAGTAATGGCTCCATTTGCCTATCAATCGCTCAAGAATCTTGGATCTCAGTTCTTCAATACGATGGATGAGCAAGGTGCATTGCAGGCGGCAATGGATGTGGCTAAGAAAATTGGCGTTGCAACAGGTGTGGGAACGCCAATCATGGCGGCAACACAATATGCAACACAGGCGGCTGAATATTGGGGAAAACTGACCAAAGAAAAGCCAGAAGTTAAGCTTAGCGATCTCCCAGAAATGGCTCTCATGTCTGCAATCATGCAGGGATACAAAGAAGCCAAAGGGAAAGCCCCCAATCTTGAGGGAATTGAGGGCGAAAAGACCATAAATATACCAGCGGCACAAGAAGGTGGAGAAGAAAGGCTCGACCATGCGGCTTTTAATGCAAATGACCAAACATTCACTGGTGAGAACCACGATGAGGCATTGGAAAAAGCCAAGGACGCTGGCCAGATTGACGAAGATTTCTACAACAAGCACAAGGGCAACAAGAACAACGTGCAAAGAAACGCCCCAGAGTTTGGCTACACAACGAACAAGGGAAGGTTTGTAAGCCGAAGAGAGGGGTATGAGATTGCCCAAAATGCCAACCAACTCAACACCGATAAGTTTTTATTTGCAGATAAGGATGGCGTTGACCTTCACTCGCATGAAGTGGATTTGGACTTGTCCGAAAATCAACCCGGCAATAGCGGAATATCAAACAGAATAAAGTCAAACCCAAGCATAATTGCTCTTGCCGCAAGGGCTCCTAGGTCAACTGACCCTAGGGAACAGACTGCATGGGGAAGAATGATCCAGAAGTTTGACCTATTCCAAGATGACCTAAGGGCAATGGGATTCAGAGGGGTTGCTGAGAACATTAGGGATGTTGGTGCAGAAGGCTTTTACAGGGTAAAGGAAGCCACAACGATGCTCATGGACACTCTTCAAGGAAGGAATGTGTCCAAGCTCAGGGATGCAGGGGTTTTCGAGGAAGCGACTGCCCATGCACAGGCAAAAAGGGCTATTGAACCTTGGGTGAACACTATCATCTCCGAGGTGTTTCCAGACAAGTACAAGGTATCGGAACTTGGAAAGAAAGAGGTGGCTGATGCAGACTGGAATTTGATGGTGGCTGAAAGGGAGCTTAACAGGATCGTAAAGTATGGTAAAAAGAAGGGGGAATCAGACCCTATCAAGCTTGCAGAATATGGAAAGGCAGTAGCAGATCAGCAAAAGATCGTTGATGACCTTGCCAAAACCTCCGAAGAAGTTAAAGAAAAACACGATAGGATTAAACCAACTATCGACATCATTGTTAAGGACAACATCCTTGGCGGAGCCGACGCAATCCAAAACCAGATTAGCGACAAAACCGCTGAGTTGCATGACCTTCAGCAAAAGTTTGACGAAGGGACTGCTCCGAAGGGAACAAAGGGGGAAATCAAGGCTCTAAAGGAAAACATTGATGATCTAAACGAGGCACTGGAAGAAATCAAAAAAGTGCATGACTTGGATCAATATTCCAAAGACGTTGAGGCGGCTAAAGGAACCGACATTGAACAGGACATTGAAAGATGGAAGAAGATTGTTCACCCAGAAATGGATGAACTTTACAGAAAGGCAAACAACACAACCAGCTTGCCACCCACCGAGCGTGGACGTGTGTTTGGTGCTCGTATCAACCTTCTTTCTAAAAACGATGCCAGCAAGTTCCTAGCTTCTGAACGTGAGGATGGGCCATATAAGTCCGTTATTGCAACGGAATACCGCAATCCTGACATTAAGCAGGATATGCTGTCCAAGAAAGCCGCATTCAACGCAGATTACTCAACTGACGTGGAGGCTATTCTTAAGAAGTCTTTTGGAACACGTTACAACGAAGGAACCAAGCTTGATTTCTACAAAGCACTTCTGAAAAATGGAGTTGCAGTGATGCCAGAGAAAGGGGAGAGGGTGGAGGAACTTAAAGGAAAGCCAACAGCCATGATGGACATTGAGGATTGGCCTGAGTTTGACCCAAAGACAGGAAAGGTGACTAGGTCTAAAAAGTACATGTACATACAAAGGGATTTGGTTTCTCAGGTTAAACAAATCCTAGACACTACTGAGCATCCAGAGGCAAACCCTCTTTTTTCTGGATTCAACGCAATTCAGCTGGCGGCCCCAACAGATGCCATCGTCCACTCAAAAAACCTTCTTTCCATTGTAACCTCTGCGCTGGGCAGGGACTCTGCAACAGCAGATGTCATAAATAAGATTCCATTCTTAAATACAAAGAATGCAATCCAAGAAATTTACTCTGTTCTTAAGGAAATCGAGGCAGACACCCCCAAAATAAGAAAAGAAAAGGCAGAAATAGCAAGGATGTCTGGATTGCGGCCTCATTTTGATCAAGGAGGAATAATGAAGCTCCTTTCAAAGCCACAGCACGACTTCCTTTACTACACAGACATGGCATCTCGCATTATTATGAATCGCAGATACCAGAATCTTGTTGATCGTGGACTGGTTGAAAACTCCGCTGAGGCAAAAATAGATTTCATCAACCAGATTGGTGAATATAACCGAAGGATGATGAGCAGGCTTGAATCAAACATGAGGGATTTTGGGATGTCCCCATTCGTTGTTGCAGGAAGAGCAATGAATAGGTTTTCAAGAAGGCTTGTGCTTATGAGCCCCGGATTCAAGCCAAAGGACGCAGAGGCTCAGTTAAAGGCTAGGTTATACCAAGCCAGCGGCCTTGCAATGGCTACTCTTGTTCCAGCATTAGTGAACATGATTACTACTGGTCATTTCTGGGGCAGGCCGGGAACTCCTATTGGAGCAATCGACTTTGGGTCTAACTTTGACACATCTGACGACAAGCATAGGGTGTTGGACTTCTATCAGTTGATGAATATGCGTAGAGGCTTTAGACAGCTTGGATTTGATGCCGCATTCAATGGCTGGAGAAATGGAGATTCATTCGCCAACATCTTCAACAACATCAAGGAGGATGCCAAGACTGTTTCAATGCATCCATTTGTTGGCCCTGCCGCTGGATTCACATACGCATCTCTTACTGGTCAAAGGCTAGACCTTAGATCTGGCTTCCAGAATGTGTATCTTACCAGAAAGATTGAAGGGCCTGCTGGCCTTTTGGAAAATGCACGAGTTGCATTAAAACAACAGAACCAGTTTGTGTATGACCTAGGAGTTGGTGCGGCTATTGAGAAAGGAATGGAGATGTATGGCATACCAAAACCAGTTGGAGGAGATGAGTCTGAAACACTTAGGGATCTTGGAATACCCCAGCACGTTCCCATCTTTAGGCAACTTTACAACATTGGAGCAACTGCCGCTGGAGCCGCAGGAGGAAAGCTGGTTGTCTCTCCAGCCATGAAGTTGTCTGCGCAGTTGGGAACAAAAGAGCAATATAATCCAGAGCAGGACATAAGGTTTGACTATCGCAAGAGGATCAACGAGCTCCATCGTGCAGGAAAAGAAGATGAAGCTAGGGCTCTTTATGCCGAAGGACTTGAAAAGAAGATACTAACCACGGCAGACAAGAAGGCTCTTAGCAATCAATACAAGCATCCTAACGTGTTGTTCCAGCGTGTAGAGAGGATGAAAGATCCATCTGACAGAATTAGCGTGTTTAGGGTTGCCACTCCAGAGGAGCAGGATAACATCGGGCCTCTCATCTGGAAGAGAATCTCTAACTCAACATCCATATTAAAAGAGCAGAAGGACAAGCTTCATAACGAAATGAAGTCCTTTGCGAAAGAGGGCAGTGTATTGTATAAAACAATCCACTCCGAGTCAAAATAAGCATGGCTACCCAAAAACAACCAAGATTTCCCCACCCACCCCTTGAAACAGGAGTGGCTCAGTATCCTACGCCGCTTGTCCCAAATTACAACGACAAGAAGGGAGGATGGGGGTTTACTGACCAAGGCCATATCATACTTGTTGAGAAGGTAAGCATTGAGAAGGGTAGCTTTAACCCACAGCCGCTAGATGGAACAGTAACCTACACAGGTAGGGACGCAAATAAATGGCCTTCCAGCCTCTACCTAGTTGCTGAAAAGCCAACCGAGGATGGCGAGTTCTGCTACCGCTACTGGGCGAACTCTCGCACATATTCAAGTCAAAACCCTTGGAACTACAACATCTCTTATAGCTTTGACGATCCGGGGTATCCGATTTACTCCCGCACATACATCATTAAGCGCACTGACTATTCAGCAGTAGCCATCCTAGCTAAAGACCCGATATTCAATTCAATCGTCGATGGGGGATCTTATGCCTACATGGTTCAACAGGAGATGCAGGAGCTACCAGAGGATAATCCTCTTAGGTCTTTGTTTGTGGCTCACAAAGTGGTTTATGAAACATTGCCCGGATCTCCCAAGGGCAGTAATGAGAATAAGCCCGGTCTTATGGGCACTCAGGTGGTTAAGGATCAGTATGTGTTGCCTTCTGCTGTCCCAGACTCACTCACATTCAATAGCGGTGGAACATCAATTCTTCAATCTGAGGTAGAGGCACTTTCATCAACAAAGTCCGAGTTAAAAACAATTTCAACTACTGGCCCTTATGAACTTGCGGGAAAGGCATTGGGTGAATTTGGACTCATCACAACAGATGAATCAATAGTTGGATATGGGAGCAATCTTCCAACTCCATCTACCACAACTGTTAAACTTGAAGAGTCACCAATAGATTCTACCAAGTCAAAGCTAACAAATTACAATTATTCATCTCTCCAGACACTAACTGGTTATCAGTATGATGCAGATCTAAATCTTGTAATTACCAACACAAAACAGATAGTAAACCCCAGCACATCTCTTTCATTTACCAACGGACTTATCTCATCCAGAGATGAGCCAATAGATCCATACAAAACAGTTCGCATTCAAAGTAATATTACTGGCCTTCCAGACAACCGTACTGAGTACAAGACAGGATCTTATGCTAGTCCTAATTTGATTACAGATTATCAAGTTAGCTTCCTAAACACATCAAACGCTGAAACTGTTACTAAAGTTCAGCCTATAATGAGAGCCAAGAGAAGCTATGAAACTGTATTCAAGTATGTTACGAGCTATCAATATGGAAGCTCAACACCATCATACACCCTCTTTGACCCATTGGCAGTAAATATCTATGTGGACACATTCTTGTTCCAATTAAACATACCAGACTCTTTAACAGATGCCTACGGCCCATACAATCTCACAACCCTTCCGAACAATCCAACATACGGATACATTACAGATTCATTTCAGATTACTGCCACATCTCCGACTGCAACAGAGTACCTTGCTTTAATTTCAGCAGGAGCTCCGCAACTTATTTCATATGAGCTAACTTACTGGAAAGCCAACATCTATAGGCTTTCAGAAGTATATGTATTTTTGAAGTAATATGGATAAGGCTCCTATTCCAATATCATTTGATGGGTTTGGCCCCATAACATCACCCAAGCCATCTTTTGCACAGGGCGTTGGAAGGGATGGATCTTTTGCACCCATATGGACAACCGAGCCAAAGTTGCCAAATCAGTTCAAGTCATCTGGATCTAACAAGATACTATCTCCATTTGACGCAAACATCTCTGTAATTTCCCCATCTACGGCAACAGTAACCATATCTCCGGGAACCGTTAGCGGGATTTTGCCAGCAAACATCTTATCTCCAATTTCAATAAGCCTTTCTTCCACGACCTACATTTCACTTGCTTGCACGGCATCAAATAATGTGGTTACAGGGGTGACAGTTGTAGCGTCCAGCACTCCATTTGTGGGTCAAACTCCCACATCTGGAATTGCGGCATCTTCATTTTCCATACCAGCAGTTGTAATAATTAATTTTCAATCTTACAATCTATTGGCAAAAAATTGGGTATCGGCGGTTCCCGTAGTGGCATTTATCACATATTCTGGCCCTACCAACACTCCCACTCCTTCCTATATCTGGAGCTGGTAATATGAGTTCAGTGGCTTATAGTTTCGATGGGAATGATGCTACTGGCACGACAATTATTACCCTTGACCCCCTTTCCTATACTTTTACAAATAGCATAGAGTATTACACAGCAAATGAACAATCAACGCATTTAGATAATTCTAACAATGTGGTCACAGATAATAGTGGGTTAACTTTTTTAAGTTCTGCCGTCACGTCATCTTCCACTTATGACAACACGCAATATTCTACCACAGTTTCAGATACATATGCTGGTACTGGTCAGCGTCCATTTACGCCTCTCACAATTATTGGAACATTTTTGAATATAGATTCTGGCTATACTGGGCCAATTTCTGATCTTGTATCAACAAGTAGTGTTTCTTATGGAACTTCAACGTATTATAATAACACATTTGCTACGGAAAGTTTTTGGATTGATTCTTTATCAACCTCTTCACAAATTACTACCATCACTGATTATTCATATGACACTTATTTTACATATACCACATATTATGGAATAGATCATACTGCATTAAATTATAATTATAAAATGGGCAATCATCGCCTAACGGACATAGGATATGATTCCGCAAGCATGGAAGGAAGGAATACAGATCTTTCACTCGTTGTTCCGGTGGAAATGTCTGTAAGGTGGAATTCTGCATCTTTTATTTCTGAGATTTCTTCTAGTTCAAGTAGTTATTCAACTGGGACTCACGAAGACACTTTGTATTCTGATACTTATGTTTCAGTATATTACCCATATACAGGAAACTCCACAAGTGATTCAAGTCAGGTTGATGGTGATTCTAGTATATATAATAATTTCACAAACACTAATGCCGCTAATGTGATTGCTGGAGAATATATCACTTGGACAACAAATGATAATTTAGGTGGCTTTGTAAAATTGGGACAATCTTCTAATAGCACATACAATGGCTTTACTTTTGGGCATGATGATCCACTATGGGTAGATGATAATGTGATTGGAGGCGCACTCGTTGGGGTTTATAGGGTTTCTCCTAGATGCCCTGCACTTATTCCAGCCACAGTAGCTCAATCTCCATTTGGATATATTCTTAATAATGCTTGGGCGGCATCTTGGGGAATTTACCAAATAGATGGTGTCTCACAAACTCAAATTGTTAATTATGACATTAGTGCTGGTCAAACCTTTGGAAGGCCAGTAAGTACCTCTTTTGTGAATAGTTATGGAAGCCAAACATTTGATACATGGTCAGTTCAACAAAATAGTTTGCCAGCCATATTTAATGGTTCAGATAGTGCTACTGTAACTGTCTCTGGAGTATTTGGCTTTACAAGCTATACAACTGGTTCTGCATCTTCAAGCCATAGCACTTGTTCATACTTTTCTAATGGCTCCCCCATCACATTAACTGGTGCTGATTTTATTGAGGTGGGTCAGGATGGATTAGTTGCCAACACTGGTGGGGCTGGTTGGATATGATTTCAATAGTTACCGCTGCTACCAAGTCGTATTTGTATTGCTGGCCTCAGTTGATCCGAGCCATTGCCACGGCTGGTTCACACCATAATGATTGCCACTTTATTTTTGCAACCGACAAAAGCGAAGAGAGTAAGGAAGCTGAAAACTTTGCAAAGGGGCATCTTCCAGAAGGGTGGAAAGTAACTGCTATTCGCCTTCCGATAACCGAAGATGCAAAAGATTACAAGGAGTCAGCGCAAATCAGAATTGCTCAACTTCAAGGAGCCGCATTTGAGTTTGCAAGAAGGATTAAATCAGACCTTTGTTGGTCAGTAGAAAGCGACACCATCCCGACTGCTAATTCCCTTAGAGTTCTGGAATGGACTCTTCAAATGCCCGATGCAGATGGTCAGAGCTATTACGACATAGCCGCCGCCACTTATCAGAATGGATTGTTCTTGGGAGGATTTGGAACCCCTCAGAACGCAATAGCTGAGGACTTCCTGCCCCATGAGAGGAAGCTAAAACCTAGGATCAAGCTAGTGCATGACAAATGCAAGGAAAGGATTGATGCGGCATCACACATGATCCACAAGGACTTCACACACGACCAAGAGAAGAGAAAGGCCATTCTTGATAAGGAAGGCAATAGAATGGCTAGGATTAGAGAAAGGATCAAGAAGTCATGCCCTCCAGATGGTAATATCTGGGAGGTTAATGCCAAGCATGGATGGAGGCGTAGGGGGTGGATGGACTTTGCTTATCCCGGCATTGGCGAGGGGGCTATTGTTCCATCCGACTGGTGCGGATTAGGTTGTACTCTGCTTTCCAAGAAAGCTCTTCAGCTTGCAGACTTCAATGGATATGAAGGGAAGGGAACGCAGGATCTATTCCTGTGCTGGCATAGGTGGCATCCAGCAGGGCTTAAAATTGCCTGTATCCCCCATTGCCCATGCGATCACATCAAGAAGCAATCAGATGGCAAGATTGTTCATTATAGGTCATTCCACGAACAAGTTGGAGAGTGCAAAGGGCATCTTAGAGTGAAGGCACAGCCTTTTATTTCCCTTTGACATAACAAGCCCCTTATAGTAAAAAGGGCGCAACGAAAATGATTGTAGCGATTGCATACCACGATGGTGACGTAGAGTTGATGAAGCGTTGGGCTAAGCGTGTTAAACAGCTTGGGCCTTACATGAATCACGAGATTGTAATTGCACCCATCCGTGGAGTTACCACGGAAGACATTGAGATGCCTCTGTCTAATTGCTTTAGGAAGGTACATGTTTTGCCATGCACTCACTCTGAACGTGGCTGGCCTGTAAGTTGCAATAGAGCATTTCAAGCTATTGCTTGGCATGCCATTCTAAATACAAGACAGCCATTTCTATTCATGGAGCCAGATGCTATTCCTCTTTGTGAGGGGTGGATAGATAAAATTGAGGCTGAGTACAGGCAGTGTCAGCGTCCATTTATGGGAGATTTTGTGGAACTTTCTAAAAGCGAAATCCCCGGAGGCATTGATCATATGAGCGGAATAGCTGTGTATGATTGCAACCTGTCTATAACTGCCCCTAGGTTGTTTAACTGCTCAAATGGGGTGGATGAATATGCTTGGGATGTATGGGCGGCATCAGACATTGTCCCTAAAATGCATAAGACCAAGCTTATCCAGCATGACTGGAGAGGAACTGGAGACAAACCGCATCAGTGGAGAAAAAATAATGTTGATCCCTCTTTCGTAAATGATGGTGCTGTGGTATATCATCCCGATAAGCGAGGCGTATTGCTTAATGATGGTCTTGCTGGAGAGGGAACTAGAGCGGAGGGAGAACCTTCGACGGGTGCGCCTGTGAGCGATTCCTCATTTGAACATCCTTCTCCAGCCCTGACTAAGGGGACTGAAGAATCAGAGGAACAGGCACTTCAAAATGCCCTTAACGTAGTATCCTTCTACCATAAACTAGATGCAAAATTCAAAAGAAAAGTCACGAAAGGGCTCATCGAAAGAGGCCTCATTGCCAAAACCAAGAGTTCCAAGCAGTCTCGAAAGAAAGTTCGACGTTCTGTGGGAGTCGATCAAGGGGCAGGAATTAGTAACTGAGCATAGGTTTCACCCTACTAGGAAGTGGAGAGCCGACTATGCCCACATGGGCAAGATGGTTCTCATTGAGATTGAGGGTGGAGCATGGGGAGGAAGGCACGTTAGAGGTGCTGGATTCATTAAAGACTCAGAGAAATACTTAGAGGCAAACCTCCTTGGGTGGAGGATTATCCGACTCACGTACAATTTAATTACCACAGAAAATTTACAAAGAATTAAAAAATACATTGACGAATTACCATCGTCTGATGTAGGGCATTGAATCAGCGTATCTGGGGTCGCTTCCAGAAATGATGGCGTAGGAGGATTCGCCTCTCCAAACAAACAAACAGGATAAGCATCCGCTTATCCACCAAACCCCTTATTCTTTAATCATCATGGCTTCTATTACCTGTTCTACAGTTAATGACATTTTCGAGCGCGAAACCGCTCGTTTCAATGTCGATATCTGGGAGCGTTACTCCGTTGACGGCCCTTGGGGTCGCCTCGTCCGTGTGGGCAAGTTCCCCCTCGGCATGGGTACGACTCTCTCCGAACTCACAGTTGAGCGTGTGCTCTCTGGTGGGTTTGAAAACAACTGGGCAAACGTCTCGACCTCTTCTGGTCTTGGACAACCCAACAACACCGCTGGTTGCGTTCCTAGCCCTACGAACCTTGCGTTCGGACAGACTGTTCGCACTTGGCAGTTGCAGACCCAGAGCTACCAGACCCCTTGCATCTGCTTGGACGATCTGAAGACTTCCTTCCAGATTGAAAGTCAGGTTGGCAAGACTGTTGATCAACTCACCCAGTTGACTAAGACTGTTCTGGATAACCGCCGCCGCTCGGAGTATCTCCGTGTTGCTGGCAAGATCGTTGCTGGTGATGTTACTCAGACTGTTTATACGTCTGCTACCATCAATGGCACGACCATCCCTAACGCTCTGTATAACAGCAATACCAACACCGCAATCCCCGCCCCAACCGCTAAGCTCTCGCAGGATCTCCTTGATGTTCTGCGTGTTCAGCTTATCCGTGATGGTGCAGGACACAATGCGCTTGGTAAGGAAAATGGCGTTCCTGTTCTCGGTCTGATCACCAGTCCTGAGACAAGCCGTGACCTCCTCCGCAATAATGCTGATCTCCGTCAGGACATCCGCTATGCCACCCCTAGCGAGCTTATCGCTCCTCTCGGTGTCGAGCGTTCGTTCGCTGGATACTATCACATGATTGATCTGGAGCTTCCTCGCTTCGTGTTCAGCAACAACAACTGGGTACAGGTTTATCCCTACATCCAGAATCAAACGACCAATGGCTATACTTGGGAAGTTAACCCCAACTATAACACTGCGCCGTTCGAAGTTTCGTACATCTTCCACCCCGATGTGTACGAGGAGAGCGTTCAGCAGGTCGGCCCAAACATCCCCGGTGCTCCGTTCGATGATTATCCGTACTACTATTCTGGCCAATTTTTCTGGCTGAATATCCGTGATACCACGAACAACCCATTGGGCAAGATCGGTCGCTGGTTGGCAATCTTCCAGAGCGGAAGCCGCCCAATCGCTCCTTATTTGGGTCGTGCCGTGATTCACCGCAGATGCCCATATGACGTGAGCTTCGTGGGTTGCTCCTACTCCTAAGAGATAGTTAATCAAAGATAGCCCCACTGGAGAAATCTGGTGGGGCTTTTCTTTTTCCCTTGACGATGTTTAGCATAAGCATTAACACTACGGACTATGGCACTTATCTTCACTGTTCCCAAAGACTACAATGTTCCATCAGGCGTTAAAGAGGGCGTGGAGTTCTCGGATATTGCCACCTTTAAGTACGATGGCAATGACATGATGCTCTTGACTGTCGGAGATGAGAAAACCCCCATTCTCAGCCGCCACGTTAAGGAAGATGAGGAGTCTAAGCCAAAGGGTGCAAAGCAGGCCATTAAGGAACAGCTTGCCGCTATGGAGGATAAGAAAGGATCTGCCGAGATGGAGGATTCTGGAGAACAATACGCAGAAGGCGGCGAGGAGGAATAATTATGAGCTACCCTACTGTTTATAAACCAGCCATCGCTAACACGATGGATCAAGAGAATATTGAGCTTGCCAAAATTCTTGATGCAGTAAGTGGCGTTGGATACGACTACGAGCTTTCCAACTATGTTGCCGCTGATAAGCCTCAAACCATTGTAATCAAAAATGGAGATGAGGTTCTTAAAACCATCACCATCTCTTACGATGGTTCAAGCAACATTACTTCTATCGTCCGTAGCTAATGGCCCTTACAGATGACATTCTAGCTTACTGGAACCTCAACGATGATGGTTCTGGTAATGTTTCTCTAGTTGATTCTACAGGAAATGGAAATTCGCTAGTCGCTACTGCAAACGATGTATCTCCAAATATATCCCTTGGACGCGGAATAATTGAAGGTGATGCTATTTTTTCTGATGGGGATTCGTATCTAGCAAACCAAAGCAGAAGCTTAACAGTATATCCAAACGGAAGTTTTTCATTTTTTGCGTGGATAAAGCCAACGCAATTTGGAGGAGATTCTAACGGCGTAAATTTTATTTTTTTTGGGGATAATACCGTTGGACAAGAACTTTCACTAAATGCCGATGGGTATTTGAAAACTCAAGTTTATGACAGCGCAAATTTTACTTCTGCAACATCCGCAAATCCACTTGCATTAAATGAATGGCAATATGTAGGTTGCACTAGAGATTCTAACACAAATACAATATCCGTTTGGGTGAATGGAGAAGCTGTAGGAAGTAATACATATACTTCTAACGGCACTTGGAATTATGATGTTTTTAACTTAGGTAGAGCGCAAAGTGGAGACGGAGCTGGGCAAAATAATTTTTATGGCGAAATAGATGAAGTTGGAGTTTGGGGTCGTGCATTGTCTCCAACAGAAGTAAATGATCTGTGGAATAGTGGGTCGGGTATTACTTATCCATTCCCACAAACTCCAACATCTATACTTTATTACAACAATGCACAAAATGATGGAGATTGGGGAAATATTTTAAACTGGTGGCAGGATTCTGGGTTTACTGTTCAAGCTACGGCACTTCCAACTAACACAAACCCAATCAATCTTTATGGAGCAGTAACTAAAAACACACAAGGATCAGGTCAATGCTTCTGTAGCTCTGCTAATTTCTGGTCTGCTAACTTTGGTGTAGGACTAACTCTCCAAGCAACTGGAACAGTTAATATACAAGGGACATCCATCTTTGCTGGAACGACTACAGACGGGGTTTCAATGCACGATTCTTCTCAGCTTACCTCAACTTCGGTTATTGATGGCAATGTGACGATGCGTGATAGCTCTAGGGCTTTTGGTAGTATCCTTGGTAACGCTACTGTTTATTATGATGGTGGAAATGGTCAGTTCCCTATTGGTGGAACCGTGGCAGGAAGCGTTAGTTACCTCGGATGGCCCGCCGTCACTCCACAATGGTTCAACGATAAAGTTTCTGGTGGTGCTAATGATGGGGACTTCAGCAATCTTGCAAACTGGTGGACTGACAACAATTATAATGTTCGTCCTATCAATGCGGAGGGAACTCAAGAGCTTCCAGATGCCTCTACAGATGTGTTTATTGCTCCAAGTGTAGGAATTGTTGCCAATACTGGAACTTCAAATCCAACCATCAATAGCGTTACTGCTAATAATTCAAATATCCAAAACATCTCTATTACAGCAACCAATGGTTTCTTGTTCTCTGGAAATCAAGGAGTAGCAAATGCAGTCTTGTATGGTAATGTTGTTTTCCAAGACACAGCATATAACGATCATGCCGTTATCCAAGGAAAGGCAACATACAAGTCTGCAGCATCCCTGCAATACTCATGGGGTCAAAACTCGCTAGGTAATGTTAATGCTGGAATGTATAACGGCTCCACCTCATTCGAGGTTGACATTGCAGGAGGAGGAGGTGGTAACGGTGGTTTTATTTCTCGCTTGCTGAATCTACCTTGGTTTATTAACATCTAATTTATGATCGCACTAACTTCACCCATCACTATCGCCCCCAAGCCTGTACATGGAAAGGCTATCCAGCCCACTACGCTTACCAGCATTGACTATAGCGTGAATTACGATAACTCACAGCAACAGGCCACAGCCCGTCTTAAAGGAGTAAATGTGAACCTTCCGCTCTGGAACCAGCACACCACTCCTCCCTACTCTTCGGTTGGTCAGTTCTCTGATTCAGATACGGACGCTCGTGTAAGCGAGCTTCTGAATGTGAGCAAGGGAAACGCCGCTATTGAAGCCGCTATCCTAGCCCTCTATCCAGCCTCCGCTAAAGCGGCATAGTCATGATACACCATCTTGATACTGCCGCTACTGGAGCCATAGGGTTTACTGCCCCTATTGCGGCGGCTACTATCAGCCTAGACCCTACTCTCGACCTTGAGCTTCGGGTAACTAGCATGATTATCGGCATCTTGGTAGGACTAGCTTCATTTGCGAAGCTGGCTTATGACATCTGGGATGACCACAGGAAAAGGGAAAAATGACTCTTTGGGAGAAGCAGTTTTGGATGGGCGTATTTACGCTCATTTTTATTGCCATCGTTCTTGGTTTTCTCTGCGGATGCTCTCATCCTGCTTCACCGATCTCGGTGGCTTCTTCGGTTGATCGTCTCTCTGCTATTCAAGGCAATCTCTCTGCTGTGGATGGGAAGGCCGTAGTGGTTGAGGAATACCTCAAGAGCCACTAAAAATTCGTGCTTGCAAGTTGCAAGCTGGTTGCATAGGTTTTGTGCCTATGAAAACCAAAACAACCGACACGGCTAGGACGGATGAGGCTTGCGAGGCCATGGGCTTAAAAGCCTTTGTAGTGCCAGTAGAAACCTCCCGCCAGCTAGAACGCGAACTCGTCGAGAAAACCAACGAGGTAGAAAGGCTTCGTGAGCTTCTGGAAAAAGTCCTTTTTGAGCTAGAGAAAGTTCCCTTTCAAACTCCAAAACTGACCGCTTTCACAGCCCACAGACTCGCAGATAAATATCGCGAACAATTAGACCTACTAAACCACAACCCGAACAATAAACCCTCCTAGTTTACTGAAACACTACAAGTTTACTCACCAGTAAAAAGCTACACATCCAATAAAAACATCTACACCGCATTCAATAACAAAATGAATCCCGACACCACACCAACGCCGAAGACTGATGCCGTGTTTTGGGCCCTTCACACCCATGAGGATTTGATTGCTGTGTCCCGTCAGCTAGAACGCGAACTTACCGAGAAAACCAACGAGGTCGCTAGGCTCCGTGCCGAAAATTCTCAGTTGCAAAAAGAATTAACTAAATCTGAATCCGAAAGATTGGAAATTGAAGACATTAATGGATGGATTGATTCAGAGTTTCAAATTGCAAACAAGAGGGCATTGAAATTAGAAGCCGAGGTCGAAAGGTTTCGTGAGGCTCTTGAACTAATCGCCGCTCCCATGCG
>Ga0214206_1000017_pt1 | contig 42228 bp, 44 predicted proteins | sample TroBogEpilimnion_26_FD_153044 | JGI IMG/M metagenome (GOLD analysis project Ga0214206, IMG submission 153044) | Freshwater microbial communities from Trout Bog Lake, WI - 07JUL2009 epilimnion | ecosystem: Environmental > Aquatic > Freshwater > Lake > Epilimnion/Euphotic zone | place: Trout Bog...
TAACCACTGTGGAAGTAGTCGACTTACTTAAGGTAAGTAGACAAAAACTAGTTACTCTCAAAAATAAAGGGCTAATAAAGGTTTATCGCAGAGGGCTAAGTGGAAAAAACTTATACAACAAAGCAGAGTTAGCTGATTTAATAATCCAACAAAATACAATTAGGAGCATATAAAATGCCAAATGAAATGTCTTTATTCCGTGAGTCATCAGCGGTAATCCCTGCACATCTACGTACAGGTGCTTTAGATGAATTAACTAAAAGTCTTATGGGTGGAAGTGGCGTAAACAACAAGCGTATTTCTATTAAGGGTGGCATCTTCAGAATGATCGTAGATGGTCAAGAAGTCATGAAAAATGAAGATCGCTCTATGGACTTAGTTATCATTAACGCAGCGCCTAAAACTAGCAGGACGTATTATGCTGATACTTTTAAAGAAGGTGAGGTGGTGCTACCATCTTGCTGGTCTAATGATGGTGTTAAACCTGATCCTTCTTCTGAGAAAGCACAAGCAAGTGCCTGTGCAGTGTGCCCGCAAAATATAGCAGGTTCTGGTCAAGGTACATCAAGAGCGTGTCGTTTTAGTCGCAGACTAGCTGTAGTGTTAGGGCAGCCAACAGAAGATAGTGATATTTACCAATTGATACTGCCAGCGCAGTCTATCTTTGGCAAAGCGGATAATGGCAAAATGCCTTTAGAAGCCTACGCTAAATTTTTAGGTGGTAATGGGCTAAGTATTTCAAGCGTAGTAACTGAAATCCGTTTTGATACTAGCTCTGCTACTCCCAAGCTGACATTTCGTGCGGTTAAACCACTAAGCATAGAAGAAATATCTGTCGCTGTAGAAAAGGGGCAAAGCCCCGCAGCGGTTCAAGCAGTGTCTAATAATCCTGGCGCAATAGATGGTCAAGGTAAAAAAGAGAAAGAACTGCCTTTTGAAAAGCCTGCTGCTCCTTTATTCCGTGAGCCACAACCTAAAGAAGAAAAAGCACCTACCGTTAGAGAAAAGAAATCAGCACCTGTGGTTAAAGACCTAGCGGACGTGTTAAATCAATGGGGTGATGACGAAGACTAAAAACTTTAGTCTAGTGTAAGGGGGCTACGCGCCCCCTTTTTTACCCTCTAATTTAAACAGGCAAGGTTATGACACGGAGAGAGTTTTTTAATAAGATGTTTGGTCCAACGGGCTACATCAATATAAGAGGTCTGTATTACGACCAGACTCGCGGATTGCCCATATCCAAATTTTTTAGCTCCTTAGATCAAGCCGACGCTTTTATAGGAGAGTTGCTAGAGCAAGGGCGCGAAGTGTACTTCGGCACTCCAGCCTTTGTAGATAATACTAAACAAGCAAGTGTATCTAATATCGCTTACCACCGATCATTTTTTGTCGATATAGATTGTGGTGCAACTAAGATATACAAAACTAAAAACGAAGGAGTTAAAGCCCTGTATGAGTTTTGTACGCACGTAGAACTACCTATACCAACATTAGTAGATTCAGGTAATGGTATCCATGCATATTGGTTTTTAACAGAAGATGTGCCTTATGACTTATGGAAACCTGTAGGCATTGGTCTAAAAGAAAAAGCACAAGAGCTGGGCTTTCATGCGGATAATAGTGTTACTGGGGATGGGGCGCGTATTCTACGGGTGCCTGATACTTTCAACACTAAAGACCCACTTAAAAAGAAACCTGTAGTAGTTAGAAATGCTTCAGAGCCTATATCTTTTGCAGACTTTTCAGCGAGGATACCGCCCGCTATATCGCATAATAGCCTAACCTCTACTGACGAATTAACTAAAAGCTTAATGAGCAATGGCGAGCAGTCGCCTAGTAAGTTCGAAATAATCTTACGCAAAAGCCATAAGTATGTAACTAATCAAGAAAAAGTAAAAACCATTGTCACTGATAAAGAGGGCAATGAGGAAGTCAGTTTTAAAAATAAAATATTTGAACGCTGCGCGGGATGCCCCCAGATACTAGACGCTTATAAAAATAGAGCTGCTTTAGGCGAGCCTATGTGGTGGGCGGTGCTTTCTATTGCTAAAGCATGTACAGACAGTGCTGAATATATACACATAATGTCTAAGGGGCATCCCGGGTATGACGAAGGGTTAACCGAAGCTAAAGCAGATCGCTTTAAAGGGCCACGCACCTGCCTACAGTTTCAGCAGTTAGAGCCAGATGGATGCAAAGGATGTATCCACAAAGGGAAAATTACAAGCCCTATTCAATTAGGGAAATATACAGAACTTGCTACTCCTACGGACAATGTATTAGAAGACGTAGTACATGAAGGGTTAAAACAGAACGTAACTATGGAAGCTCCGCACACCTACCCTTATGGGTGGGCTAGACGCGCGACAGGAGGTGTCGTTAAGCTATCAATAGAGAATCAAGATGAAGAGGATGCCTCTAATGAGCAAGCGGAAGATGTTATTTATGAAAATGACCTTTGGGTTAAAAAGCGTTTAGACGATCCGCATTGCAGTGGGTCGTCGGTGCAGATAGTGCATATTGCTTCTCAAGGACTTAACGAGCCTAAAAAGGTCATAGAGTTTATCATGCCCTTAACTGATATAGGCAAGAGAGATAGATGCCAAGAGATATTATCTTTTCATGGTGTTTATAAGGCTATATCCCCTAGAAGCTTAGGTTTGCTTCAGCAATACTTCATGGATTGGATTGAGATGTTGGAGAAAAAGGCAGGTAAGCCAGAGCAAGCAAGGGCGCAATTTGGGTGGCATGATGATAATACTAGCTTTGTTATGGGCAACCGTGAAATAGCTCAAGGTAAAGGCATACTATTTAGCCCTACTTCTGCCGTTGCAGATGAGATAACCCCTTTGTATCAGCGCATGGGGACACTGGATGTATGGAAAAGCATAGCCAACCTATATGCCAAAAAAGGTAATGAGGCCAGAGCGTTTGTTTTGTTTATTGGCTTCGGTGCGCCACTATATAACTTTTTAAACTTAGGTAGTATGACGGTGCATCTCACTAACTCAGCTTCTGGCGTAGGTAAAACGACTACACAGAAAATGGCAGGTAGTATTTGGGGGCATCCAGAAGACACCCTTATGCTTAACAAAGATACTATTAACGCTAAGTTCCACAGGTTCGGTGTACTGCGCCATTTGCCTTTACTCATAGACGAGATAACTAATATGGATCCTGACAAGTTAAGTGACTTCGTGTTTGATATATCTCAGAATAAAGGCAAAGAACGTATGTCATCACATACTAATACCCTGCGTAAAAATAAAACTTCTTGGGACACCATTGCTATAACATCAGGCAACAACAGCCTGTACGACACACTTAAAAGTCACAAAACTTCTGTAGAGGGGGAGCTTTACCGTATTATGGAGATAGCTATAGAAGGGGACGATAGCATGACTAAGGAAGAGTCCGACGTATGGTACGAGCGTATGTTGCCTGAAAACTATGGCGTAGCAGGGGAAGTATATATGGAGTATGTAGTGGAAAATTTACCTGCGGTAATTGCCCGCATGAATGAGATACAAAAAGAGTTTGATAAACGCGCGGGGTTTAAAAGTAAAGCCAGGTTTTACTCAGCGTGTTGTGCAGCGGCTTTTACTGGAGCTGAAATATCTAAAAAGTTAGGTCTTCATGACATAGACATCGAGTCTATAATGCAGTGGGGGGTACGCACATTAGGCAATATTCAAGACACAGTAAAAGAGTGCAGCTCGGAAGATTCTATGGCGGTGTTAGGGCGGTTTTTAAATGAGCATAATAGAAACATTATCGTTGTTAATGGGGGTAGTGTAACTATTAATGATCTTATTTTAAATGAAAGGCCCACTAAAGAAGCTATGGGGGCATTAGTTGTGCGCGTTGAACCTGACAATAACCACATGTTCATAGCAAAGAGCGCCTTAGAGCGATGGTGTGCAGAACGTAGAATACCAGTGCGCAGCTTTTATTCCGATATAGAAAGTAAGGGTGTTGTGATAAGTATTAAAACGCGCAAGCGGCTAGCGGAGAATACAGAGGCTGCTGGGGTTCCAGTTCCTGTGCTCTGGTTGGACTCATCCAAGCTAACTACCGACTATCTGCATCATTGACAACGGGGCAATGCAGGGTACTATGACATTGCGCTTATTAAGTGTTTCTCCGTGGTTCTTGCCCCGCTTTACGCGGGGCTTTTTTACATTCCAGCTTTAACTCTAAGCAAATTAATATTACGAGTAGCCTTACCCATGCGTTCTTCTAGTGCATCTAACCTTTGTCTTTTTTCATCTGCGGTTAGGTTAGGATCGCTAACTACTTTAACGTGTTGGGCTCTAAGCGTAGTCATTTGCCTTTGTAAGCTAAGTACTTGAGATCGTGTTCTAAGCATATCTTTATGCTCCGCTTGATACTCTTTAGCTTCGTCAACACGCCCTAAGTCTTTTAGCCTTTTTAAGCTACCCGCAACTTTATTAGATTCTTCTAATAGGTCATAGTAGCTGTCTATTTGGTCTTTATAACGAGGATCATTAACAAACGAACCTATGATTGGGTTTTTATAAAGAGATTGTGCGGGTCGTTTAACATCAGAGAATTGATCCACAATAGCGTCTGTCAGCATTAAGGTTAAGCTAGCTAATGTACCGCCGTAGCCTTTTATTAAATGGTCGGCTTTAATAGGAGCAATAAGTCCTGTAGAACCTAGCAACTTGCCAAGTTCAGAGGTGCTTTCATTAAACTGTAGTGCAGCTTCTTTGTCTTTTAAGTGAGGGCCGATAAGCTCATTGCCTGTTAAAAAGCTGTGATTAGTTGCAGCCTCGATTGCAGGTTTGGCTAGTTGCGGCATCATGTTAGGGCTTAGCATGGCATTAGCAAAAGAGTTCCACAAAGCGCTCTGTAGTTTAGTCGCGTCCATTGGGTTTTTAGTATCTTCACGAGACACATACTGATACAACATTTCAGGAAACGCTTTATATAAAAACCCAACTTCAGACGCTATAGGAATTTTACCTATTCCAGGAATAACAAGATTGTTGATTTTATCTTTGTCGTTCATTTTTTGGTATTCGTCATCCCCACCTACAGCCATAGCATATACAAAAGATAGTATGGATAGATTCATAGCGGTTCTATAAAACTCTTTTCTAGCAATAGACTTTTCTTTAGCACTAATACCTGTGCCGTTCATAGTGTTTAACAACACATCCATTGACTGAATATAAGCGTTCATAAAAGGTACTGTTTGAGCAAGCACTCTAACCATAGGGTCAGCCCCATGGCGACTCCAATTTACAATATTCCTTGCTCGATCTTCCGCTAAAATCTTATCGCCAGTTTCTTTTAAAGTCTGTTCGTATATAGCCTTGCGTTGTGCTAAATCAGAAATAGCAGAAATCTCTTCGATTTTATCTAAAAACTTTTGAACCAACGTATTAGCTTCTTGGTTATATTTCCTGTTGATATGCGCTGATAATTCTTGAGGATTTTGAGAATACCCACCAGTAACCCCTGCTCTAGCCATTTCTTTGACTATTTCGTTTTCTCTTCCTTTCAGCATATCTGCGTAAAGGGTAAAGCCATTCTTGACAACACGCCCCATAAGCTCAAAAGGTTTATTTACCCCTGATTGTGTTGCCGCTCTTGGAGCATCCTTGGCTATCATAATTACTTGGAACATAGGCAGAGAGGTGACACTCATACGCAGCAATCTACTTGCACTGCCAAACATAGTAATAATAGGATGGGCAATAGGTTCTATACCTTTTATAGCAGTGACCATTGAAGGATCACTATACTCTACCCACTTTTGCTTACCATCTATCCATACTGGAGCGGAGTAACTCGCCCTATCTTTTGGCGGTGCGCTATGGTATACAGTGTTACCTTCGTCATCGACTACGCCTAAATCTTCAGCAACCCGTTGGTTAGCATGATTCCTAAGCCCATTTTGAATACCCCATGCGACACGCTGCACCATATTAGCAAACACATCATGCACATCTTTATCAGAGCCTGTGAAATGCTTTTCAGCATTAACGCCAGCAATACCCATAACTTTAGATCGGTAGCCTGGATTTGTTTTTTCTATGTCGTCAATCACTCTATATAAGGGGACATAGGCAGAATCAGCACGATATTTATCGGCAAGTTCCTTACTTATAACCCCTGTATTTTCTTGAAAATCGACAATGCCATCTTTAATAGCTTTCCACATATCAGCTATTTGCTTAATCTCAGGATGTCTTTCACCGTATGCTAAACCGCTATCAATAGCGGCGGCTTGTTCAGGAGTCACTTTGACAAGTAGTTTTTTAAGTTTTTCGACCTTACTTTTGGCTGAAGCGCTAGTTCCTAATGCGTCTATTTGCCCTTGTATTTCGGCATTTCTATTTAACAGATGTTGGTATCTTTGGGCTTGTAAATAAGCGGATGCCGCGTGATCAGCATCACTACGAGAACCAATACGGTCTGCTAATTTTTTATAAAGCGCTTGTAAATTATCTAAGTTATTAGCATCTTTTTCTATTCTAACAACCCCATTCTCAATAACAGGTCTACCTTGTTGAGCCGCAGCTAATGTAAATTTTGCTGAGTCTGCTGCTTGATCCATTAGAAAATGCCCACTGATTTCTTTAGTCAATGGGTTAGTCAACGCACCTTTAAAACGCTTTTGATATTCACGTTGGATAGGTGAACCTGAACTAGCTACTTGTGTTCTAAACTTATCTAAACCGCCTTTAAGATCATCAACTAATTGCGACACGGGGCTTTCAGAAACATATCTACCAGCAGCAAGAACTCTATCAGTAGCAGAGGTTTTCTTTGTGGGCTTTGGCGTAGCGTAAACTTCTGTAGCTGCTCTTAAGTCAGCATCGTTTTGTGGTGTTTGTATTGAGTAGCGTATGTCGTTATGAGCAGTCCTTTCGGCTGTCTTTGCTTCTTTACGCAAGGCTTTAGTTGCAAGATGCCTAGCGTCAGCTTCGGTAAGTTTTAAATTTGCACCTAATGTTGTACGCGCCCAGTTACGAACAGCAGATACTACTCTGCGCACAATAGGTAGGTTAGGTGCTTTCTCTACAAGATAGGCTAATGCTTCTTCTGCGTGTAAATGTGCAGGGGTATCTTTAGGAATAGTCGCGCGAGCTGCATCAAACGCTTTACCTTGATTAGTCATAGCTTGGTTCTTAATATTTTCCCAAACTTTAGAACCAACCATTTTTTCCATGCCGACATGCACACCCATTTCATGCAGGGCGACATTCTGTATAGTTTCGGGGGTAAGTTTATTAGCAACGTAATGAGTAACACCATCAGCAGTAGTCATACCCTGCACGTTTGCAGGATGATTCTCACCGGGCAATGTTTCTTGCGTATCATGTAAAACAGCTTTACCAGAAGCAACAAGCTTCTTCATTTCTGGAGATAATGATCCAATCAATGATTCAGAAGTGTGAGGTGTAACACTTTCTGTTGGGGCTATTGAGTATGTATTTTCAGCAACCGTTTCTGGTTTTGTTATTTGTTCTTCAGGTTTAACAGTAACATTTTCTGAAACGGGCGCTTGTTCTTCAGGTTTAACAACTTGCACTTGTTCTTCAGGTTTAACAACTTGCAATTGCTCTTCAGGTTTTGTTATTTGTTCTTCAGGTTTAGTTTTATTTAATTCTTCTTCACCAAATATCGACTCTTGCTTAGGAAGAGTTTTATAAATGTCTAATATTTTTTTAGGGCCTAGAGCGCTGTAGTCAGTGTCTTTTAGAGCGTTTTTTATTTGCGATGGGTTTGTAAAACGAGTGTCTAACCCCGATAAGTATTCAGCAGCAGTTTGTTCGTTAACAGCTTCAGGGGCTTCTGCTATATTTGAAACAGGTTGCACGACAGGCTCTATGCCAGGAATGGTAGTTTGTCCATGTACAGCTTCAAGAGCATCTTGTTCTTTTTTAGCAGCGTCTATTTGTGCCACATGGTCACGGTAGTAAACATCCCAATTACTTAAAGGCACTTCATGCCCGTTCTCATCGTGTGTTAGTTGACCTGACGGTTCATTAGCATGAGCTTCTAACTCTTTAGCGTATTGCTTTTTATCTTTGTCTGAAAGCTGTGAAGCAGCTTCCACTTGTCGATTAATAACGTCCTGTAAAGAAGTCTCATTAGGTTTAATATGGCTAGCTATATCCGCGTAGTACGCCTGTTGCTCGGCATCTTGCTTTGCTTGTTCAGCTTGCTGCGCTTCGACCTTACGCTGTTCTTCAGCTTGCTGATTAGCTAACTCTGTTTGCGCTTGCCCTTTTTCATACATGCGGATAGGCGCACCGATAGGGGATGCTAGTGAGGCTTGATAGCCCGCTTGTCCATATTCTTTAATAGCTTCATCACCAGTTACGGGCAGTTGTGCTTGGGCACGTTCTAGCGCTTTTTGCCCAATTTCAGTAGGTACTTCTGTGGCTATATTTTTAGCAATACCCATACCAATGGTTTTGCCGAGCCCTTCTTTATAAAATTGCTCTATTAATTGCTTGCCTGCGACTTTGCCAAACTGCTCTGCAAAAAACTTTTCAGGGCCGCCAATAACATCAATACCCGCTTGTATAGCGGCTGTACCATAGGCAGCTAATAGATTAGGGTCAACCTTTTCATTGTTTTTTAACTGCTCAGATATTTGACGCTCAATATTAGAACCCGCAGATATTCCAAACAAAGCTGAACCTGCGCCAGCTAACGCACCTATCGGCGCACCTATAACTGGTAAAAAAGCAGCACCTAACGCAGCACCACCTAAAGCACCCGCACCTACTGCACCTAAATTACCCGCTTGTTCTGCAATAACTCCAGGTACTTGTGATAAAGCTTCTTTACCAGCGGCTAGAAACCCTTGGTTTTCAGCAATCTGTTGTACTTTTTCAAGACTACCAGCAGATGGTTTTTGGTTAGCTTGATGCTCTTTAAATCTTTGGGCTAATTCTTCATTAGAAAGAAAAGGTGCTTGAATAGCAGTGCCTAAACCTTGTAATGTTTCTTGAACCCCTGTTTTAAACCGCTCCCCTAGTGAAGGCTCTTTAGTTTCAGCGGGTAAAGGTTGTTGATTATAAGCTTGGATTTGGGATAAGACTTCTTCATCTGAAGCTCCATCAGGGCCTTCAACAGTATAATTATTTCCTTGCGGGTCTTGAACTTTATATACGGCCATTAATATTTTCCTAGTCTCTAGTTACTTTCCAACCTTCTTTTACTCCAACTTGTGGAGCTTTATTGCCACCTAAAATAAGCGCGAGCCTGTCTTTTGCCCTAGACACTAAATTGGGGTTATCTGATTCACTAATTATTTTATACAAATCAGCAATTGGCGTTTTATCAATAACTTCTTTTTTAGAGTAATCAGAACGGAACGATAGCTCATCCCAAACAGGTTTACCCGATGTGGGGTCGGTTTTGAAATATTTTGCATACTGTGGAGCGGTAGGATTGTCCATCGCTACTTTTTTAGCCCCTTCGTAGTCAGATAAACTTCCAGCAGAAGGGTGTTGAACTGCTTGAGTCTGAGCAGTATAGAGAGCAGTCTTAGCTTGCTCCGCAGGAACACCTAGCTGCGCTTTATATAAGTCTAGTGCGTCTTTGTTTTTGTTTTGTTGAGCGTCTATTTTAGCTTTAGCCTCGGCTAACCCAATAGCTTTATTTTCAGCTATATCAGCTTTATGGCTATCCGCCCCATATTTCCAAGTAGTAACTTGTTCAACTCGTTGGGCATTAGCTAATTGGTTTTGTATAGCAAGACGCTTTTCTTCATCTTTATCAAATTTATCTTGCGCTTCAGAATATGCTTTTAATCCTGCAACACCACCCTGTCCTATATTTACACCAGCAAAAGGAGACGTACCCGCCATTGTAGCTAAACCAGCCTGCATTAATGCCATCCAAGGGGCTTTCTCTTTAGCCGATGCGCCCTCTTCTTCCATCTTGGCAAGCTTCTCTTTAATAGCAGGTAGACCAGCGTTTTCACCTAGGGCTTCTTGCATTTGTTTTTGGTATTCAGCAGCGGGTGTTTCAGGACGTTTTAAAGCGCTGAAGTCAGGCATACTATAATTTTGCTGTGGAGCTTCGGGTATAGCGAAAGGCGTTTGTACCCCTTGTTGTTGTGGTTGCGGCTGTGCCCCTTGTCCATTTAAAGCATCATTGATATATTGTGTGTTACCTTGCAGAGTAGCCATAGGTGCATTAGGGCCTTTATTATACCCAGACGCAGCTAGTCCCCAATCGCCAAATTGGTTGTAATTGGATTTTAAATACTTAGCTGCCGCCATTGCTGACTTATTAAAATCTTTACGATCCTCTGGATTATCTGTGCCATAAGTTTTCCAAGTATCGTTTGTAAATTGGAACCCGCCTAAAGCACTACTTTTTGGGTTGGCCGCATTTGGGTTAAAATCGCTCTCAATATCAGCTACGTTATATAGTATATTGGAAGGAACGCCGTACTTTTTTGATGCAGCGTCAATAGCTGCCATTTGAGCTAACGAGGCTTTTGAATTTTTACTAGATTCTGTGGCTGACAACCCATTCATTATCTCAACAGGAACACCATGTTTTTCAGCAGCGGTGGCATTAGCTTTTGCAACAGCATCAACACCTGTATCATTAAACATACCTAATGGCGTATGAGCCCATTTACCAAACTTAGAATATGCTTCTGCAGTATCTGGATGGTTAGCTACAAACTCTTGTGCTATTTTATTACCAACAATACCTATAGGGGATACATTTGAAGTACCACCAGATAAGGCTGTTTGTTCGGCCAAAAGAGCAGGGTTTTTATTTAATATTTCATTTGCTTGTTGTCTATTATGTTCTAATGCGGGCAGTCCAAAACTTGTAAGAGCAGTGGATGAAGTGGTGACTGATTCACCTACACGACTTAACGCTTTGCCAATCTTTTTCCCAAGTTGTATTGGTTCTCTCGGTGCCCTATCCGCCCAAGGATCATTGATGGTTGGTTCGGCAATTGGTTCTGCTCCAATAGGTTCTCCCGTTGTGGCGGCTTTTGCGTCAGTAAGTTTTTGTTCAAACTCTTGCCCAGCGTTAGGTTTATATTTTGCACGCTCAGCTCTATCAGCTCGCCATTTCCTCATAGCTTCTTCATACTCTTTTTGAGTCTTACCATATTTAAGAGGGGCTGTTTCCCCTTCAATAGGTGCTCGTTCGTAACCAAGGTGGCTCTGACTTTGCGCAGCATTAGGTGTATATTCACCACTCACTGCGTCTTTACCTAACAAACCGCTAACGCCTTGTGGTTGAGCAACACTTTCTGTTGGTGGAATATATGTACCAACTTGGCTACCTTGAGCGACACTTTGAAATTGTGGAGGCCTTGGGGCCCCAGTGGGGCTAGGGTTATTCATATCACCTAAACGTATTACATTTTCATCGGGAACTCTTTGCCCAGCCAACCATTCGGGTGCTGGATATTCTGGTGCACCTCGACCAGTATATGGAACTAGCTCTCTGCTCGCAATAGGTCTTTCCCAAGGTTGGTAGTTTTCAACAGCTTCAGGATTCCAACCAGTAGGATTATATTCTGAAGCTAATTTTCTTTGCTTTGCTTCTTCTATTAATTCACCGATTGTTTGAGCGTTTGATTTTGGAACTTGAGACCCTTCTGCGAACGCAATGATACCACCTTGAGCGTATTCTTCGGGTAAGTTACTAGTTAGTGAACCAACACCTTGTGGCGCTTGCACCATTTGCATAGGGGGTCTAATTAGACCCTGCGCTTCGCCTTCAATTTGTTTAGCAATAGGTTGTGGAGCAGCTTGTTGGGTTTGGGCAGCGGCCTGTGCTTGTTTCTGTTCTTGAACCTTTTGTTGCAATATGGGCATACCTATGTATGCAGGTAATATTCCATCACGCATGGATTGTTGAAGTTGTTGAACTGACAACTTTTCAGCGTCACCTTGTAAACTCGCTATATTACCTATCATCCTTATGCCCTCATCGCTTTAGATATTGCCAATTCAACTAACCCGCCACCTGCATATTTCTTCTCTTTAACCACACCGCCTTTCTTTTTAAACGCACCTGCTTGACCCGCTACACCTAGTGCTGTTGCACCTAACCCACCTAGCTGAGAAAGGGCGCTAGGTGGAGCTTGATAAGTCGTTGATGAAGCTGTTGGAGCGGAATAACCTTGCAATAGGGCATTATATTGGTTAAGCAATTGGTATGGGTATTGTTGCGCGGTACCATAGTTACTAATCGCTTGGTTAATAATATTCTGTTGTTGTGCTTGTTGTTGCGCACCGGCCGCACCTTGTGCGCTTAGAATACCTTGTTGAGCAGCAAGTTGTTGGCTACCTAAAGTACCTAATGTTCCCGCAGCTTGATTAACCCCAGCATAACCCGCTTGTTGTCCGCTAACACCTTGTAGCCCCATATTAGCCCCAGAAATACCTTGAGCTGTTCCAGCCAATGCTTGATTGACACCAGCTTGTGCGCCTTGCACACCTTGAAGACCCATCCCAGCACCAGAGATACCTTGTTGTAACCCTTGTAATTGTGCTTGAGTCGCTTGATTAGCCGCTTGTTGTGCATTGGCATACGCTTGATTATATGCTGTGCCGATCATTTGTTGATTAGCTAGAGCATTGCCTTGAGTATTTAAACTATTCATTAATGCCTCACGGCTACCACCAAACGCTCCTGATTGAGTGGCTTGTCCTTGCTCTTGTGCGCCTTTCATACCATACGCTTGGTTTTGTAATTGCAATGCCGGTGTTAATGCGTTTTGAATATATGGGTTCATATACTGAGACATTGTATTAGCACTGGTCAATGTATTTTGCAATCCTTGACCCGCTTGTACAGAACCCGCACCATATCCAGCACCTTGAGCCCCATAACCTAATGCTTGTCCAGCGGTCCCCACCCCCCCTGACGCACCGATGTTTTGACCAAGCTGCCCAGACTGCGCTCCTTGAGCCCCGTATCCAGCAGCTTGATTAGCGGTGTTTAATTGTCCCGTACCTGATGTTGCCGCTAGTTGCGTAGCTGGATTAAATTGATTTGGTAAATTTAGGTTAGAATAACTTTGAAAAGCTTGTTGTTGTAACGGACTAAATGGAGCAACATAATCAGATGGATTTGAACTATATGGGACATAAGGTTTTGTGCCTGTTATGTTGCCACTGGTATCAGCATTAAAAATTTGATTTGTTGACGCGCCCATTAACGCATTGTAATAAGGTTGAGCGTAATCTGGTAATTTGTTTTGATTTACCGTTGATGTTGTTGGGCCCGGTGATCCTCCCCCACCAAAAAATACATGCACTAAGGGCATGTGTCCAAACAATGGGGAAAAGAAATTACGCTTAAGAAAGATTTTACTTAGAATAGGGTTCATAAAAGTTGCTCCAACAAAATGTTAGTTTGGTTAAAACCGTAGCGTCTCCAAAGACGTGCAATAGCAGGTCTACCCACTGCTGTGATTATCGTTGCGCCATTTTGTCTGGCTATATTTTTTAATTGTTCTGCTGAATTTTTATTAGAAACTAACCTACCACCAATTGTAGAAACATAAGCAACTCGATGTAAAGGTTGATTATAAAATTGAATGGTGCAAGCGCCTTTAACCCTATTACTTTCATCTACTGCTACACATAATAGCCATTCGCCTGTAGAAAGATAGTTTTGAACATGCTCGATAGAATACATGGGCACCCCATCATATTCAGTTTCTAAAGCTGATCGAATGTAGCCTTCCACCATCGGCCAAGTTTGATGCACATAATTTCTATCTACAGGACGGACGGTTATCATGCTAATAAGTGTTTGTAAGCTTTAGTATCTTTGGCATATTCTTTATTCTTACCGATTGTCTTTTTACGACCCGCTTGAATATGCTTAACCATTTCATCAAGACGTTTGGCGCCAGCATCAGTAGACCCATTACCTAACTCAGATACAATGCGTGAACTCAATACGTACTCGCCTGTCGCTAAACGAGCAGGTTGTTTATTAGCAATGGTTGCGGGTATATCGTCAGATACACCATCGCCAGGACCATGTAAAAGGTTTGGACTACCACCTGATTTATAAGAACCCAAATTAGCAATACCACCTTGAGCCATTCCTGTTGAATGAGAACGTCGTGTATTAGTAGGATGACCTTTCGGGGCAAGGTGTTGTATCTTACTAGGCAGGCCTTCGGGCAGTCCCGCAGGCAAACCTGCTGGTGCATATTTAGGTATACCGCCAGCTGCTAAATTTGTAATCCCACCTTCAGCATAACCGCTAGATGTAGGATAAAAACTTGCTGGATTTGGAATATCTGGAGAATAGGTAGTTTGATTAAATACACCGGGCTTAGGGCCAGCCCAATGAAGAGGGGTACTATATGTTGAACCTTGTGTTGTGGGTATTGATGGCGATAAAGCATTATTAACAAATGGGGTTGCCGCTAGGCTTATACCCGCAGGAACAAGAGTGTCGTGTTTTGTAGCAAAATCACCTATATCACTTAATGTTGCATTACTAGAGCCAGCCAAACCAGATAACCCAGCGCCACCTATCCCACCGATTGCACCTGTTAATGCACCACCTTCCATACCTTTGCCAATGTCTTGACCTGTAAGAGCTGAACCTAAACCGCCAACACCAGCACCAATAGCCGCACCTTTCAATCCACCATAAATCATATTTTGAGCAACTGGATTGGTTATGTTTACAGCATTAAGACCTGTGTTTAAAGCACCTTGTCCAAAACCTAAATTAGCAGCGTTAGCAGCGTTAGCTCCTTGAAAAAGAGTCGGGGTTGTATCGACACCCAATGATGGTGCCATATTGCTTGCAGCAATTTGTGCAGGAGTTGCGCCAAAACCAGAAGAACCCAATGTTGATGCCCCCGCAGAAGTATCAGCCACCGCACCTGTTCCGGCTTGTAATGCGCCCCCGCCAAAGCCAGCTGTCCCTGCTGTTTCTGTACCACCTAATAATGTTGGCGCACTTATGTCCGCCCCTAAATTTGCGGCAACACCGGCTGTTCCAGCTTCCCCCGCAGCGCCAGCCGCACCTGCTGTTTCTGCACCTCCAGCTAATCCTGAAGCAATACCACTACCTAATTCAGCAGCGCCAGTACCAATTGCACCAGCACCAGCAGCTAAACCAGAACCGATTGCACCAGCACCAGCAGCTAAACCCGACCCTAATGCGCTTGCTCCCGTAGCTAATGCTCCTCCAGCTAATGCCGCTCCCTCACCTATAGCAGCTAATGCAGCAATAAAACTCATAGTGATTCCCCCAATCTTTTAATTTCGTATTGTTCAAAAGTATCTGACACAAGTTCTTCCTCAATGTCTGTTATGTCTTCCGCATCAGTTCTATGAACACTGATGAACGTGCAATCTGTTTCTGCGTAACCTAATCGTTTAATACCAGGTTCATCAATAGTAATATAAGGTGCGGAAACTATCACGCTCGTATTGCCATTAGTTATACGCATCGTACCTTGAGCAAGGATACCAATGCTTTCAAAATTGTGAATCTTACCTGTAACCAATGTGCCCGCAGGTATAAACATTGTTCTAGCATATATGCCTTTAATTTGGTAATGTTTGGTATCCGCAATTACTTTTAAAGCTGTTTGGTCAAAATGCTCTTTCATAAGCGTTTCGATAGCTAATATACTGGGTGTATTACCTTTTTTAGATAGATCATTCATAAGACAATGCTATCATAAATACAAGGCAGATACGAACGTTGATGTCAATATAATTGAAGGAGAGGAGGGGTGTACGGGGGTTATACCGGGCGGGTAAGTTATGGCAACACTATTTCCAGAATCAGAGGTCATCATCATTTGAATATAGTCCCCACCATTAATAGGTAAAACAATATTCCACGATAATAACGCCGTACCCGCAATGCCCGCATGAGTTGTAGGTACAGAAACAATACCCCCACTATTGGGAACATCTATACCGTTTTGTCTAAACCATACGGTTACGTTATCTATTGTATTGTCATAACTAGCGAGCTGCATACTAAATTGGATATTATAGTATCCACTAGATTGATGTATTACTTGAGTGTTATCATTTGGATTAAGCACCACTTGATTGCTAACATCTGTTTTTGTAAGAGCAATCGTTAACGGCACTGCGGAAGAAGGTACAGGTTGGGCTTCGGATACATATACACCCGCGGTATGAGCAGAGCTTGAAGAACCATATGCCGCACGAGTAATGCCCGTAAACGATGTTAATGTCTTACCAGTATATCGTATAAGCTCACTATCAATTAATAACACACCAGAGGGTAGAAAATCAATAGTTGACGCAACAATAATTGGTGTTGCAGATGAGGTAGATATACTTGTTGTTAATGTAGTTACACCATCTTGATGGAAAGCACCGTTGGGGAAACGCAAATAAGCGCCCCCCTCGTTAGATAATAAAGAAGTCATATTGTTATCTAGCTGATTAAAATACAGCCTAAGCATGTTTAAAAACTGCTGTTGATTTTGCTGAGCATACTCAGCAGGTGCTAATATTAAGTTAGGCGCTTTTGAAGGTTGTAATTTAATAGCCATATTTTTAAAATCCTTGTGTATCTAGCGTCTGCCGTCAGGTTTAATGTCTATTCTAGGATTACCCAATTGCCATGTTGTTCCTAATGAGTTTGACTCTACTCTAAAACTTAATTGCCTGCCTCGTAGTCTAGTATAGACCTGACCAGTATATTGTTGAACGATATACACACTTGAGTTAGGAGGATAAGGAGGTGCATAATTATTATTACTTGTCACTGGGGGGGCATCGGCCGTTCCATATGGGGCACCAGAGTTTAACCTAGGCCACACAGTCATAGCCACATACGGGTTATTGACATTAGAACCATTAAAGTTAATATCTGGAAGTATGCGCCATACAAAACCAAAGTGTTGACCGTCTTCTATATCAATATCAGATGATTGAATGTAAGCATCAATAGGTACAGATGCGATACCCGACAAATTATCTACACCTGTTTCATGGGTTAACAAAAGACCCGTGCTGGTAGTTACCATTTCTATTGAAGTCGAAGAAACGGTTTGAGAATAGTTAACAACGTAAGTGCCTACTCCACCAGAAGAAGCGATATACCCGGTAACAATAGTGCCAGTGATGATACCCATACCAGTAATGTAGGAACCTATAGTTATAGTCCCATAGTATAAGGAAGACACTGTTAATGTTGTTCCTGATATAGAACCTTGAAACGCAGATAACGGTGTATATGCAGCGGCTATTGGAGTAGGTTGTAAACTAGAATCTAGCCACGCTGTTCTAGTCATATTTCCTGAAAACCATATTTTTTCTACATAATTATAAACAACATAACGATCTACAATCGTAGAGTTTTCAGAGCAGTAATACCACCAAACTTCGTTGTAACCAAAATTACCACCAGCAAACGCTTGAAACCCTTGGTCAAGATTAATGTCAGTAAAAACATATTGTTTTAACGTGCAATTTAATGTGTTGACAGAACCCTCATAGATATAGAATTTATCTACCCCCATCCAAAAAGTAGCTCCGTTAGCAGTGATAGCCGCATTAGGAGAAATGATAGTGATGTTGTCCATCAACATTTGAATACCCCAAACATATGGAGCACCAATGTATTGCATAGAATATAACGATGTATCAGTCCAAATTAAATTTTCTTGGCGCGTAACTTGAGCCGCCATAACAAAAGAACCGTGCGATAGTCGATACTCACCAGATTGATTAGTAACATCAGGCACCCATTGATAAGGGTTAGCTTGATCTGACCATCTAACAAGCATAGGATCATACGTACTTGCAGGTGTGTTTGGGACATACGAATTAGCCCCATATGCAATAACAAATTGCTGAACAGCAGAACACAATATTTGATTGGTAGCCACAGGGACATACGCACCTGAGTATGTAAAATTATAATTGCCTGAACTTGCCGCTGTAGTTGTTGTAGATATTGGCACAGTAGAAGAACCAATAATATATGTGTATGCAACATAAGTGCCTGCAGGGATACCAACACCAGATACAAAAGAGCCGCCAACAATACCTGCAGGAAATTGAACATTTATAGTAGTTGCACCACTATTAAAAGTCGCCGCTGTGCTTAATGCTGTTTGTGTGTTAGTTACGTCAGATAAATATTTACCACGAACATTTAATCCTGTTGTGCCACTCCAATAATATATTGGGCCGCCCCTAGCTGCAAAAACTAAATCTTGACCAAAGTTATCATTAGACCAGAGCATTAATTGCTCGCCTATACCTACTGAATAACTTACCCCCCAACCGCCTCTACCCCAAGGACCCGCTCCCCAACCAGTGCCTACGCTATAAACATCCAAACCTGTGACCATTTGGAAAGCGGCAGTAATCGCGGTGCCTCCACCAGTAACAGATGATGTGGCAGCAGAAGGAACGGTTATAGAAAATGTGCTCGCAGATAAATAGGTGATCTGATATTGGGTATTTAAAGTGGCTGCTGAAATACTACCAACAGCGACTGCGCCAGAAAAAGTAACAAAATCACCTGTGGTTGCGCCATGTGCAGGTATAGTTACTACAACAGTAGCAGAACTTGCAGTAGTAGTGAAACAATTGTTAGTGACCGGTGGTATAAATGTGGCGCGAATAGGAGTAATATCGTAAAGCGTTCCACCAAAATTAATATAATACTTTAAGTTTGTTCCAACAGCTAAAAAATTATGACTATTAAAATCTACCCAATTCCAAAGAGAACGTGCTGTACCTAAATAAGTAGAATTATCATGATTAGCCCAACCGCCGATTTTTTCAGGAAAACCTGAACGAAACCTCACATTATTACTTTGATACCAACCATTATTATTAGAGTAGTTAGTCCCTTCTCTATTAATACCCGCAGCTATTTGAAGTTTTGCTAATGGCATGAGCTATCCTTTTAATACCCGTGTTATTTTAAATAGTAGGGCCAGGTTTATATTCTTTTACAACAATCCCGATAGCCCCAAAAATAAGACTCAAAGCAACCATACCATCATGTATTACACCAGTATCAAGTTGCAAACCAGCAATACCTAATAAAGCAGATATAGACGCATGGGTGCTAGGTTCTTGTATACGAGCGTATATGAAATTCCAAATAGCCAATAGTTTACTCATCATTAATTAACCTCATTTTGTTTGTTTCCTTCATCTCTAGGGTCATCTTGAAATCCGGCTTCATGTTTTAATATATGGGCTAATGCAGCTGTAAAATCTGAGTTCCTAGTAATCTTGGATTTGTTTGTGGTAACACGCTGCATATTTTATAAAATAAGATACGTAAAAGAAAATGCTAACGGAGTGCTGGTTGTGCCGCTAGATATAAATTGAAAGTAAGCTTCATTATTTCCAATATTACCTACAATGCTTACTGCATTAACTATAGCATTAGTATCAAATGTTCCTGAGCCACCCAAATTTGAAGTGTTGGCAATAGTTGAAGCAATAGGTAATGCAAGCAAAAAGTTACTTATAGTAGCTGTGGCTGTCGGTGTTATTAACAATTGGCCAGAAACTGTTACCACATTTCCAACCCTTATATATTGACATTGCGCTATTGTTGAGCTTGTAATATTTGATAAAACTGTCAAAGCTGGGGTATATGTGCCAGATGCTATATATTGATTTGTTGTGCCTGTTATAGCGTTAGCGTTGTTATGTAAAGCCGTACCATATAATCGCCCGTCAACTGGCATAACTAACTTGCCAAAATCTAAAATAGAGCCGTTTGTAGTACTTAAATAATTATTACCGTACTGTTGAATACCCGTTAATCCTCCGGCAATGGACACGCCAAGAAAACAGTATGTTCCATAACCCACCTCATTACCGTTAGCTGTAATATTTGCAGATGGGGAAGTTATATACAACGCAGAGCACCATGATGGGTCAGACGGAGTAACATTAAGAATATTGTAGCTTGTAAAAGTATTCCCCGTAATATTGCCAAAGTACAGGCCAGAAGCTAATATCGGTGTACCTATGTGCGCTAGAAAGTTATTATTCGAAATAGTGGTAGAGTGACAGACCCATGCCCCTGCTGATTGATTAATAGATATCCCGCCAATTCCCGTACCTTCACCGTTAAAAGTATTGCCTGTGATATTAATGTATGATGATTGTGATGATATAGGGCTTATTTGAATTGAATATTGTTTTACAGCGTCAAAAAAGTTATTAGAAAACCTTAACTCAAAGGCCGGGTCTGTAGAAATATTATCAACCAACACAGAATTTTGAGTATGTGCGCTTAAATAGCATCCAGTCATATCAAAATCTTCAGAGCAGTCTATTTTTACGCCATATTGCGAACCAACAGGGTCAGTAATGCTTTTAACCACAGAACCAGTTGATGGTGTAAAGGTTACATTTCTTGCTAATGAGCAATTTCCTGTAAAAAAACTATCTCTAATTTTAGTTGAAGTGACAATCCCTAAAGGTGATGATCTTAGTAAAACCTGTGCAACGCCCTCTTGACACGCTGGATACAAATTATCCCAAATACCGTAAAAATGACATTTTTCAATAACAGCTAGTGACCCACCTTCCATAACTAGTTGGTATGGTAATCTCCATAACCAAACGTTACTTAATATAGGTTCTTGTGAACCCCAAAGCCTAACATGCGCCCCTGATGTAGCAAGATTAGGTAATGAATTAACACCCGGTACGTAGTTACCATTGCCGTGTGCCATCCACATATCGTAAATACGCACATGACCACATGCTGTTGTTGCGCCACCAAATACAAAAGTATCCCCGTAATTACCTGTTCTTGTAATTATAGTAGAGTTTGCTCCAGCGCCCCTTAATGTTTGGTTACCCAGCCCAGTAATTGTTGAACTAACAAAATAATTACCTACTGGAAAATAAACTGAACCGTTAATACCCGCAGCTGTTAAGGCATTTTGTATAGCCACAGTATCATCGGTAGAACCGTTGCCTGTAGCCCCAAAGTCTTTAACATTAATAAAATCATTAAGCTTAGATGCTACTGTTCTTGACACTGCGCCTACGCCAGATTGAATGGTACTAACAAGTATTGAGCCTGATGAGGCAGATAATTGTGGTAAAGTACAATTAGATAACGTTCCGCTAGCCGGTGTACCCAATTGGGGCGTAACAAGTGCTGGTGATGTGTTTAATACGACTGAGCCAGTACCTGTTGAAGTAGTTACGCCTGTACCACCCTTTATTACTGGGAGCACCCCTACGACCTCAGAAGTTATGGCTAAATTAAAATTAGTTCCATCACAATAAACAATACTTGTTATTCCATTAGGTATAGACACACTAGCACCAGTTGCTGCTCTAATGTTAATAGCAAAACCACCAGAAGTATTGTTTTTAATTAAATATGTTTTAGTAACTAAAGGGGCAATAACATCTCTGATAGCTGAGTTTGTCCCACTAACAACAATAACAGCTTGCCTTGATTGGTCTGAAACACCGTTATAAGCTGTAAGGGCATAGTTAGCATCCACCATTGAAATAGATGTAACTCCAGCAATAGATTGTTCTATTAATGTTCCTAAGTTACTATTAGTGGTTGTGTTCCAAGTTCCAGATTGTTCCCCGGCACCGATGAGTTCTATTCGTAGTGAAGGTGAGTAGGTGCTTGACATTTACTATCCCTATTGGTTATCATTTATATTAGCCCAGTTTGGGTTTTGAGTATCATTAACATTACCCCATGTCGTAGGCGTATCAGTGTATATATTAGACCCCCCTACTTTTGCAGGGATTAATTTACCACTTGATTCAGCAAACGCTAATTCAGCTAATGAATTTGTAGAGTATTGGGCTGGTTGATATGAGTTTTGTGTGTTATCTATCCTAGCCCAAGATACTTGCTGATAATTTCCTATGTTAGGCCATTCAGAAAATCCAGTATTTAGTTCTCCAAAAGGCTCTGCAAAAGATAATTCGCTAAAAGAATTATCAATATATTGAGGGATATATGGAACTTGATTGTTGTCTATCTTAACCCATCCACCGCCAAATTGGTAGTCTGTTACTGAAAATAATTCTATACAAGAAGTATTAAATTGCGCTATAGCAGAAAGGGTGTCTGCTAAAACAGTGTTCTCAGTTATAGTTGTTAAAAATGCTGCTTTTCCAATCGTTATATCAGTTAAAGTTTCTGTTTCAGATATATTTACAAAATAAGAAAGCCTACCAACATAACTATCAGACAAGGTTGTTGATTCGGATCGAATACCAATAAAAGATGCAGAACTCGTATTAGCATCAGATAAGGTTGTTGATTCGGATCGAATACCAATAAAAGACGCTGTTGTTATATCAGTATCAGATATAGCTGTTGATTCGGATAAAGAGCCTAAGAACGATACTATCGATACGTTTGTGTCGGTTAAGGTTGTTGATTCAGATAAAGAACCTAAGAACGATGCTATTGATATGTTTGTATCGGTTAAGGTTGTTGATTCGGATCGTATGGTAATAAAAGACGCTGATGCTATATCGGCATCAGATATAGCAGTCGTACTTGCGTTTTCTATTACTGGAAAATTTTGCGTTGCAGATTCTGTATCGGAAACGGTTGTTGATTCGGATCGTATGGTAATAAAAGACGCTGATGCTATATCGGCATCAGATATAGATGTTGATTCGGATAAAGAACCTAAGAACGATGCTATTGATATGTTTGTATCGGTTAAGGTTGTTGATTCATTAACTACAACAGAATAGGTATCTCCACCTAAAGATGCAAATGGAGCTTGAACAAAAGCGGAGATACCAAACATTATTCAGCTGTAGCTACAACATCTTCTTTTGGTAATGCTTGAGCTTGTGGCACAGCTTGTTCTTTTACTTTTTCAATAAGCTCAGACACAGCATGATAAGGTGCTTGACCTAATGCTTGCAGGATAATGTTCACATCGTTTAAAGCTAGTTCTAAATTAATCATAATATTAAATCGCTGTTGTTGAAGTTTGTGTAACTGGTGTAGCCCAAGGTAAGGGTGGTTGTACGATAGTTGGGTTAATCTGGGCTTCTATTTGGTCAGCAACAGACTTTTCATAAGACGCTACTTGTTCTGCACCCAATGACGCTTGAGTCCAAACCACTACTTTTTCTAAAGTTAAATCTTCGTAAGGTGTGTAACTTGCTTTAGTAGGGTCAACTTCAAAAGATGCTGTACCGTACACTGAACCTGTGTAAGTACCGTCTGTAGCAGTTAAAGTCCAGTGTGAAGTTACAACGTAATCAAGCATACCATTGACATCAGGTTTGCAGTTTAGCGCTGCTATGTTCCAAGTGTTTGTAATCATTTTATTTAACCTACTATCCAATTTGCACCGTTATAAAATACAGGGATTACTACTGCACCGCCTGCTACGACTGTTGCGCCATATGTAGGCGCTAAAGCATTAGTTACATAGGCTCTTGCTCCCACAACTCCTGTGGGCAATGTAGCTACTGTATAACCTAAAGTTTTTATTGTCCCTGCTACGTCTAATTTTCCTGTTGGCGAGCTAGTCCCAACCCCCACGTTGCCGTTGACGTCGATAACCATTCTATAGGTAGCCGCAGTATTATCGTATATGTAATATGAGCCTTGTAAAGCAGTTGTTGCAAATGTTGCGCCACCAACACCTATATTAAATTGTCTTGCAACGGCTGTCAGTTGTAACTCTGGATTATTTGAAGCCGCAGCGGTAGTATCAATTCTTGTTTTAGCTGTGGCAGATGCAATATGAAGTTGTGTAGATGGGCTACTCGTCCCAATCCCCACGTTGCCGCTGGAGTCGATACGCAGGCGTTCTACAACAGAGCCACCAGAACCAGGATTGGTGGCAAATAGCATATTCCCACCATACGAACCGCCATATGTTGAGTATTGTCCACTGATAGAAGCTAGTGCAGATGTGTTAGCTTGGTTTACGACATTGAAAACCATTTCTGACAATCGGCCAGCTGCCCCGCTGTCCGTGTTGACAATGTGAACTGAAGCAGTCGAACCACCAATGGTGCTTGACGTATCTGATTTTGAAGTAACAAGCTGAAAAGATAGCGAAGTAGTACCAATCCCCACGTTGCCGCTAGCATCTTTATAGACTTGACCTGAACCGATGTTCAGTATGCCTGTAGAGCCTGTGAGTGTGCCTGTGTAGGTTGGGTTACTTAATGTGGGAGATTCGCTCAAGACTGTGCTTACAGTTCCTGTACTTGTAGTAACACCTGTACCACCATTTGCTACTGGGAGTGTGCCTGTTACGCCTGTAGTTAAAGGTAATCCAGTTACATTAGTAGCAACAAAAGCAGAGGGCGTTCCTAATCCAATAGCATTACCTGAGGCGTCTTTCCATATGCCTTTTTCAGCGGGGTATGTGACAAATACATCTTTTGTTCCAGCAGTGAAGCTAACTAATGCTCCAGCATTAGAAGAAGCCAACACGGTTGTCCTTGACAGCGTACTACCAACAGCAGTATATGTTCCTAAGCCAACTTCCCAGTTAGGGCCGCCTTGATCTGCAATACAATAATAAGTTGTGTTACTGTTGCCCACACCAGCAGAAAAAGACTGAAAGCCTGTGGATGTCCCCAAAAGTGAAGCCGTACCTGTACCAGTAACAGTGGTTGTTTCTTTAACTCGATCTGCTAGTATTAATGCCATAGTAATCTCTTGTTAAGCGGCTGTTGCGGTATATGTTACAGAAATGGAATCGCCATTAGTTACTGTTTTAGACCCCGCGGTAAAGTCCCCGGCACTAAACAATGTGCCTGTAGTGTTATCAATAGTTGATGACCCACCTACGTTTACAAAACAACCAGCAACAGTACCTGAACCTGTCATTGCAAACACCTGAACAGATGTTGGGGAAATAGCGCCTGATGCGGCTGTGCCCCATGTGGGTGTTTTACGAGGACCAGTATACGTTGGTGCATTGGCAAGACCTACTTCTAGCCAAGCCCCATGAGATGCCTGTGTGTCACCAACAACGGCTGTACCCGTACCTTTAAGCCCCATATATGAAATGCCTTGAGCAGCATTAGTTAACGCCCCAGTGATGGTCAAATTTTTACCAACAGTAGTTACAAGATTTTCTATCTCATCCTCCCATTTAAGATTGCCCTCTTTATCATGACATATAACATGATAATGACCGTGCATCTCCATCCCTTCTGTATGACCTGCCCCGCGAGTAACTGTTGCCGAACAAACGTCACCTGATTTTATGTGTTCAATTTGCATTTTTATATTCCTAAGAAATTCGTATAAGAGCTGTTGTAGCTGTATCTGGTGGGAAAGTTATTGTAAACGGTGTTCCTAGCTTTGCTGTTTTATCCGCACCGAAGTCAAGAACTGCAACAGCGGCTTTTGTAGTGTAATTATATATCAAAGCACCTCTAGCTACAAAAGAAGCGGAAAACCATATCACATCTGAAAAAGAAGCATACGCTGTTGCCCCTGACGATAACGCAGGTGTTGGCAAAATAGGTGCGCCGCCAGCAGAATAACCCGTGCCTGATACTTCACCAACAGGTGTATACGCTAATGTTGAACTATCTAAAGAGGCATTAGAAGTATATAAAGCGATCTGATAAAAATAGGGGGATGAGGCGGAAAAATTTTCTAAGCCATTCAACAAGTTTTGTTTGAAAATGGTACATTGGCCTTGTGCTATCATAATGTATTATACGGTATCTTGATTTGATTATTTCTATACGCGTCTCCGCGTTCCAACCCATTCACTAGTCTGGTTAATTGACCAATAGCTTCTTGATATTTTTGCTCATAATATGTAACCATATCTTGTTCTTGTTTCATAAAGATCATGGCCTCACGCATAGCGCCATAAAATAATGCCGGATCGTAGTTATCACTTAGCCAGGTAACGCCCGCTGGATTATTGACAGTATCAGTGATAGATACAGGATAATAAAAATAATGCAATTCCACATTATAATTTGAATCAGGTGTCGGTGCGGTTAATAAGGAAATGTCCAACATATTAGAAAGTTGTGGACCAAACATCGCATAATATTTTGGCAGCCCTTGATTAGTAGGGTTAGAATACGCTTCTCTAATGAAACTTACATCTTTGTCTATCAGATAGGAATAATTACCTGACCCATCAATAACTGCTAATGAATATACGGATAAGAAGTCATTAGGGCAAGATAGATAAGGGTTAGCAGCTGTTAAATTACCTGTTACATTTTTTCTAAGTACAGGGATATGCACCGTATTATATATACGGTCTTCTGCTTGTCGCAGGAATAAACCAATATTAGATACAAACAAAGACTCTGTATTTTCAGAGTAGTCTTGGATTGCTTGGGTAATTTGTTGGAGATTCATAATAATCCTATATAGGAAAAATATTAACCCATTGGGCCGCGTGAAGTATAGCCTTTAGTTGCAGCGCCTTTTCCTCTAGCTTTAACACCTTCAGTTTTGATACTAGCATCTGGATAACCGTTGTTACCTGTTGGCGCATTGTTTGGTTGGGGCTGCTTATATTTATTTTCATCAGACTTAGCCATTATTTACCACCTTGATTTTTAGCACGCGCTAAATTACGGCCAAACTTTTTCATTGCTTCTGAAGATACTGTTTTAGCTTTACCTTTAGATAACATGACTCCATCTTGACCAACTTTAGAACCATCGATACCCAATTGTTTACCTTTAGTTTTACCCTTGCTTTCTATACCATCGCCTTTAACCATTTCGTACTCCTAAGAAGTTGTTACTGAACCGACATACGTTGTCGCTACTAAATCATTTTGTGTTAATAATGCATCATTTGCACGAGAGCCGCCAACTGGTGCCCACCCCCATTGAAATACTCTTGATCCTTCACCTTGACACCCATTCGTATCTAAACCTGATGTTTGATAACTATTATCTGGTCTGGGTTCTAAAACAGCTTGAGGATCAAAAACAGGATACATACCAAGCTTAAGCTGAGGATGATCTTCATTCCAACATTCAGGGCAGGCTTTGATCGCTACTGTTTTAGTTTTAATAACAAGCTTTTTTAGTTGGTGCAACTTATAGCGTTGTCCACAAATATCACATTCAGCAATGGAATATTTGCCAGCAGCGTACTTAGTAGCCATTATCTACCATAACCAATTCTAGGTACATATCTATCCGCGGCTTTATCTCGATCTTCTTCTGTCGCTAATTGCAACTGCCTATCATATTCAGCTTTAAGACCCATAGAGCGGTTCATATCTGCATTGGGGAGCTTCATAGAAAGATAATAAGCTAGACCCGCCACCATTGCATTTAAAAATCTAAAAGGTATATCTTGGGTATTGTCCCCATTACCTGAATCTTGAATACGTCTTAAACGCCAATAGACAAAATAATAATAAGGACTACTTAGGCTTCCTTGGTCTGGTGTGGGCCATATATTTATCTGAGGATTAGAAACACCCGTAACAGGATACGTAGCACCAGATTGTCTATTGATCCAAACTTGTATCGGCCTACCTGTTGCATTCTTATTAGGGATAGTCGAATAAGTAGACGATGAAATTCTGTTAATATTAATATCAGTTTGTTGTTGGCCTGATCCTGTACGAACAACTTGATCTAATAAATCTATTGTATCGTTTGGTAAGTCATAATTAATTTGGCCAGGGATTAAAGGGATAGTTCCCTCTTCAATAGTCCATAAATTAATCCCAATGTTAGCCCATTCTACGGTCAATAAGTTAAGACTTCTTCGAGCAGTTCGTAAATCATACCCGTTACGTAGTTCAGCCCCACATCTTTCAAAGGCTTCCTCAACAAGATCTGTAACGGATAAATTAAAACTACTTGTGCCTGAAGTTGTCATTTCTTAGCCCGTCTGCTTTTGGGTTTAGTGTTAGGAGGAAATGATTTAGCCACTCCTCCTTTTTTATACATATCTACATCATTGGGATTATCTTTACGAATAATCTTTTTTTTGTTTGGCATTTTGGATGGGTTAATATCCCCCATACCTCGACTAGCCATCATTAGATGTAACGACCCTTTGTTTTGCCTTTTTGAGCAATGCCATCGGCTCTAGTGCAACCGCCAGCAGCGAATTTCTTAGGCTTAAAACCTTCGATGCCTTCAATTTTTCCTGAATCACCTAGGTTAACGCCTTTGGTTTTACCACGTTTTTGTACAGCAGATTCACCAAACTTAGTTAATTTATTTGAACCTTTTTCAACGTCTTTTGACATTATTTTTGGCCCCATAGTTTCTTTAGTCGCACCGCCTTTAGCCATACACTTACCACCTTTTTTCATGCCTTTAGCTTCTTTCTTTTCAGATTGGCTAATCATTTTTTTAACAAGCGCTTTATCTTGTGCCACGTCATCATGCTTTTTCATTGGTCCACCTGTTTTAAATTGTTTACTTTTATCCGCAGTAGCAAAGTCTTTACCTACTGATTGGGGTACCCACTTTCTTAGCAAAGCCTTTGTTATGTGCTACGGCTTCCATTAACTTATGTTGTTTCAAATTTTTACTTGGCGCTACAATTCCACCTTTTTAACGCCGCTGCTTTACGAGTAGGATTACCATTTTCATCTTTCATAGGGCCTTTTGCCCCACTCATTCTTGCACAAAATGATTTTTTCCTCCCCTCATCTGCTTTTGTTTTTGGATGAGGAGCGGGGGCTTTTAAATTAGAACCAGTAGCTGCATTATATTTGGATCTACCTTTAGCAGTAAGTCCAGCACCTTTAGATACAGGTAATTTCTCACCTCTACCAACAGATAGTACGGGTGTCTTCTTAGTAGCCATTAGTGTTTCATAAAGTCAAAGAGCCATGCCACGCCAGCACCTACGCCAGCACCTATACTTCCAACTACCATAAGCATGTGCCAACCACCTTTAGCTGCCGACAAGGTGTGACTTATCCCTCTAAGAGCGTCTTTCACCTCTTCCATGTCTTTGCTTAGTTTATCCATGTCAGTTTGCAAATGTTTAATCTCTGTGCTGTGTGAAGCTAACTCTCTTGCGTTTCTAATTTCAGGCGCGTTATCAGGCATAATATTAACCGTAAAATGTAGTGATACCCGTTACCGAGCCAACACTAAAAGTTAAATAAATATTAGTGCGGAATAAAATACCTTCCCCAGGTATAAGAACATCAAATGTATTGGGGTTTGAGTTTACGGGAATATCCATCTGATACAGAATTTCACCTGTAGCCCCCCCATCTCTAAGTTCAAAAGTAGCTGCTGTACTAATAGCAGGAGCTACCACAATACCTTTAAGTCTAGCTCTATCGGCATAGATGCTGCCAGCCGCACTTAAATGTTTGCTTTTTACGTCAAACTGCATAGCCATAATTAATCTCCTACTGGGTTTATAAAAAGGGGGTTAGCACCCCCTAATACATTAATTATGCAGTATATGCAGTAGGTGCAGATGAACCATCTGAATTTCGTACTAAGTACTCAACTAAGAAAAATCCAGCTCCAGCAGAGAAAGTTCCAGAAGAACCCACCGTGTAAGTAATAATCGCATCAGTTGAGCCAACATTAGCAAATAGGGCTGTTTGAGCGTCAGAAGCGGGGACAAAATAAATAATACCCGAAGCCCCAGCAGTAATTGCTGAAGTCGCTGTAATAGCAGTACCATTAAGATAAATAGTAATTACCCCAGAAGTACCAGCAAATTTAGTGGTTTGATATAACGCAAGATTGGTAATTAAAGAACCCGCTGGAAGAACAGCTAAAGTTGAAGCAGCTGTATCTGTGTAAGCAACAAGATCAGTTTGACCAACAGAAGTAACACCAGTGTTGCGAATAGTACCCGCGACAGCGCCTGTTGTGTTTTTTACAGTGCCCAATAACCAAGGCCCAAGGTGTGTAGCTAAACCCATTGTAGTTTCCTTCATAGAAAGTATAAGCTTATCAATCTTCTATGCGTCTGTGGGGGCAGTTTGATAAGCAGGATGTTCCCCTGTTAAAGGTACTTATACTCTTTTTTTAGGGCTGCTGCAAGTGTTGATTTTTCCAAACCCACTTCTTTTTTCCACAGTCATATATTCTTCTTGCCCCCATTAAGTAAGTCATTTCTCGTTCAGTTCGAGAGTCTGATGCGGCATCATAGTTATCAGGGCTATTGTGGTCTTCTAAGCGCTGGGCTATATGCCTTCTTTGGTAATGTGACTTGGGTTTTACCCCTATTTTAGGGCTCCATACTTGATAATCAGGAGGGGTTTCTTCGATTAAATCAAAACCTAATTGAGTGTACATCGCCCCAGAAAAATACCTATTGTCAGAAAAGGACTTTACTTCCACAGGATTATGCTCTTGTATAAAAGCTTTAAACAATTTAGATGCCCCACCCGAAATAGTCGTTCTTGTGGCATATCTGGATAAAGTCCAAACTCTGGTTGCCGCGCCCGCACCTCTATCATTAGCCCCATAAGTAAACCGCATACAAGCGACAAGCTTATTTTTCCAATAGAGCCCATAGTGAATCCCATTTCCAGCGCCCCCTTGAGGATGATATTTTTCATAGAAGTCTTTAGCGTCCTTGTGTTCTACTTTTTTTAATTTGCACTTTCTGGCCATAAGCTTACCTTTGCTTCTACCTATGGCATTTCTTAGTAATCTTTTTATAGCATATTGGTGATCTTTCCATTCGCTTTAATATATAGTCATCAGCCGTACTCCTTTTTCCGCGCAAGATAAGTACTTGTTATAATGGTTATTTTTATTTTTTAATTCACTGTCAACATCACCATGACTATGCCCATACATACCACTATACTCAACAGCTAAAGCTTTTTCAGGCAAATAAATATCAAGTTCTTTGGGCTTTAAAATATCCCTGTTTCGATGATCTACAAGGGTAAATATTTTTAAATAGCTAGCGATGGCTAACTCTTGTATTGATTTCATGTGATTGCATTTTGGGCATGGGTTGTATCCGTTTAAAAACCAGTTTGGTTTTGTTTCGCATAAAATATTGTGTTTTACACATTTGATTTTTATTTTTTGTTGGCTGCTTGTGTACTCTGCTCCAGTAAGATCAAAAGCATCGCCATATATGGCACACACTTTTGCAATAAATGAATCTATTGTATCTCGTTGTGATGCCCCTCTACGCTCATTATGAAAACATTGAGGACACCCTGATCCTTTCCAATGGTATTCTGGTTTTTGTTCAAACACTCCATGTTTTTGACAGATTATAGCTACTGGGGTTTGCTGTCCTTTATATTCACATAATGAATAATCGTAAGTCACCCCATGTATTTGAATAAATTTCTCAAGCATTTTCTTTTTGGTGAACCGATTTTTACCCGCCCGTGCTTCCATAGCACATTTATTGCATAGGGCTCCATTAATCATATTTTTTGCGTCTGATTGCATCTCACCATGTATTGGACATACATAAGTTATTTTTTGGTTCATGCCAGCATACACAGATTTTGAAAAATCGTATGCCCCTACATACTTACTAGCAAAGGTATCCCATTTAGCCTCGCCTTGATTAAATAAAGGGCTATTTTGTTTATTTATTTTCATCACTAGTCTCCTTAAAATATAGAAGTAGTATACATTAAAGAAACCATGCGTACAAATAAAGAAACCATTTGTTTTCTACAGGCAAAAGAAAACCCGCCGAAGCGGGTTGTCAATAATAACCTAAGTTATTGATTTCTATCAACTTGAACCAGATGAACCATAGATACCTAATGAATCCGACCAACCGAAGCTGTAGCGTTCCCTGCTCTTATATCGAACGTTGCCTGTATCAAAGTCACCATCCATTGAGTTCTGTAATGGAGTACGAACGAAATGCTTCAATCCGTTAGGTACGTCCGTTGTTAAGAACCAAGCATTAGTATCAGTCAAGAAGTGGTTAATAGCATAGCCTTCTGGAACAGCACCATTGTTCTTAAGCGCGTTGATGTCATTGTCAGTTGTGCCGACACGTAATTCAGTTTCTAACAAACGAGTAGCAACGAATTGTAATGCAGGTGGTACAATCAACTTTTTAGGTTTAGCAGCAATTAAAAGACCACGTTCGTCAGTCCATGCAGCGATTTGAATCACAGCATTTTCTAATGAGGTTTCGTTTAAATCAGCAGCAGTAGAAGGTACGTTGCTGTTAGTGCCACCATTTACTAACGGGTGAGCGCTTGAAAACAATGGTTGGCCGTCACCACCAGTAACAGCAGAACTAAAACCATTGTTAAGCACATTAGCTGCTTTAACTTGTTTAGTGTATGCCATTGCACGGGCTAATGCTTTAGTATAACGAGCAGACAAAGAGTCGTACAGGTTATCTTCAATAGCTTCCTCAGTTAATGAGAAGCCTAAAGCAATAGTTTCATGGTTGTATCGAGCAGTCCAAGCTTCTTGAGCATTGTCATATTGAAGAGCTTGACCTTCGTTTTTGACAGGGGCCGCTGAAAAACCAGACAGTTTTGTTTCTTCTTCAAAAGAACGTTCTGAAGATTCAGTTTCATAAATCTCTTTGTGTTCTTCACCATAACGAGCATACTCTAAACCGAACAATGCGTTCAGACCCGGTAATAACTCTTTTAATAGCTGGGCGCGTGAAATTGCCATGTGTTAATCTCCTAATTAAATGCCAGCTACGTTTGTATAACTATGGAAAGTGTTATTCCAAGTTACCAAAATTTCAGGGTAGCCCACAAAAGTAACTGCAGTACCTGATGCCAAAGTAATAGCGCTAGATACAGTTAAAGTTACACCATTTACGTTAGTAACAGTGATATAGTTACCAGCTAAAGAACCAGTACCAGATGGAGCGATTAATTGCATACCAGCTTGGATAGCAGTATTAGCAGCGGTCAGAGTTACAGTAGTACTTGAACCAGAAGTAGAAGCTGTAGCAGCAACAGTAACAGCAGTTTCAGGAACTAAACCAACAACACGTAAAGGAGCAGTAGCTGCAACACGAGTGTTACCAGTACCATTAGTAACAACACCACCAGATACAGAAACAGCAGAATCACCAGTTAAAGTGTTGCCAGTATTACCATATAAAGGATATACGTTAGTGCCAACAAATTGTTGTGAAGCATAACCCGCACCTGAAGAAGTATTAGCCAAGGCTGTTGCTTGTGAACCCATAACTACTTTAATAACTACACGTGGATCATCAACAACATAAGCAACAGCGTCTTGAGCAACAGTACCAGAAGGCCAGTATTGCGCACGGATACGTTGACCAGTGGCTGCTAAGGTATATTCACAACCTACGAAAATACCAATAACACCTGGAATTGGTGTAGTAGGTGCAGTAGCAGGTGTATAAGTATCTTGAATTGCAGTACCTGCAGACAATTTAACAACGTCACCGAAGAAAATGTTTGCAGCATAACCAGTTGCTATCGGTACCATGCGAGTAGAGCCCGCGTAAGGTAGGCCACCGATTTCATTAACTGGCTTTAGGCCGTAAGGGGCCGAAATAACAGGATAAGCCATTGTAAACTCCTAAAATTAATTAACCATTTCCGAAAGATACACTCGATTTGCGATCTTTAAATAAAGGCATACGAGCATCATTTTCTCTCATAAAGCTATTATCTACTGCTTCTGCCTGCTGATTAGTCATGTTGTTGTAGTATGTGCTACGTTGCTCCATAAATTCAGTAGGTATTTTGCAAAGTAATAACCCGCCAATCTCGATGTTGTCTTTAAAATGACCTTCACGAGAGGCTAGCAGTGTGTATTGTGGTTGCTCTTCAATCTTTACAGGTTCCCAACCTTCACGCAATGATTTAGAAATATTGCTAGGGTCAGCCTTGTTTAGCATTGCTACGCGAATCCATCTATATGTGTACCCAGCCTGTTTGTCGGGCTCAGGAAGTGCTTCTGGAGGCATCCACTGCTTAGGACGCTCTGTCAACGCTCTGGTTTCTGATGCACGAGTAATTTTGTTTATAGGGTTAGTAGTCATTATTTAATCTCCAATTTTAAAACTTCTTTTGCGTATACTTCAGGGCTTATGCCCAGTTTCTTTGCTATCTGGACTTGGCTCTGACTTAGTCTTATTTTATTGGAATTTGTGCTACGAGAACCGGGCGCAACTACTGTTGATGGTTTTGCTTTAGGTTCCCCAAAATACTCACTAAATCTTTTGCGCATTGTTTTGTTCAATGTGCTGTAATATTCATCTGATCCAGCAATCATGCCGTTATTAACGAGCTTATTATGTAAGCCCAACGCAGCGGATGTCATCTCCTCATCTTCTCCAAACCACTTATTGCGTTCTTGCCACGCCGCATCTTTAGGGTTCACTTGAGGAGCGGGTTGCTGGTACTCTTCTCGACTTATTTGTACAGGAAACGGAGTCTCTTGTAAAGGTGTTTCTTTTAAATTATTAGCGCGAATCAATTTTAAGTTAGCAAACTGCAATTGTTCTTGTGCATTTATGACCCCTTCAATATCTCCTGATTCATATGCCTCACGGTACATTCTTTTTGCAGCGTCTACTTCCATTTGAGCAGCTTGCTGTGATGTGTTTATATATTCTTTCTCACCTGTACTATATGCAGATCGTAACTTTTTATTTTCTTCATATAATCTTTTTGACAAAGCAATAGACTCTTGCTGTTCACGTAAAGCTTGTTCTTTTTCTCTGCGCTCATCATGCCAAACTTTTTTAAGTTGTTTAAGCTTTTGCTTAACACTTTCATCATATTCTTCCAACTCATCATTATCTAAGTCTTCTACAATATGTTTAGGCATAGGTTGACGACCACGATCTTCTTCTGGTGTGTCATCTTCTATTTCAATTTCTATGCCGTACGATTCGTTTTCTACTTCGTCTGGAAATTTATATTCATCATTAAATTGTGCTGACATGGACTGTTCCTTATTTACGTTTAATGCCACGAGGGTCTAAAACAACTGCTTCTGGAGTATCATCATTAATAAGACGAAACTCTTTACCATGTATATCTATTCGAGAGCCCGCATTAGGTCTAACAAGAATAAAGTCTCCTACTTTGCACCAAGGCCCACTTGGAAATCTTGAGTTATCTTTATAAGCATCAGGGCCTACCGCAACCACAAAAAGAACTGTTGCTAAGACCTCGTCATGCCTAACAGTCATATCAGCTTTAATAATGCCACTGTCATACTCTTTTTCGACATCTGGAACGGCACATAATATGTGGTATCCTGACGGTGTGGGTAATTGTGTTGCTTTCTCTTCAGCACTAGTTTCTAAATCAATCGCGCCAACTACCTGCGGATTGGAAGGGTTTGTGCCTACCAATATTTTTTGTACCGTTTTAGTCATCTGAGTTTTCCATTTTATTTTTAAGGTCTTTTACTATATCTCTAGCAAAGAGTAGACCTCGAACCTCTCCGCAGAGTCTTTTATACTCATCAAAGGTGTCTGGGCGACCCGATGTAATCGCCTCGTTTACATTTTGTATTTGCTCGTTTATTTGAAAAGTAATTACCTCAAACGCATCCATTATTTTGTACCTTCAATAATTCTTCCATCAGGCAATACTACAGATGTCCCTTTTTTCTCATAATTTCTAAAATAATCTCCTAGTGCATCTGGGGGGGTGTTTTTTAAATTATACTCCGATGGGTGAAAATAATATCTATCATCCTCTGCTTCCATCCAATGACCACCAGGTGTTTTTTCATTAGAGTGAACACTCTGGTCAGAAAAGGTAACATGGGTAGGCAATTTATACGTGTCAGGATAATGGTCTTCTTCGCCCTTCCTAGGTTTTACTAAACCTTGTGAAACAGCTCGGTTATATGCTGCATAATCATAATCATTACTCATATTTTCTTCCTTACCTACTGCACCTCCTTTGGAAAATTGTTGACCACGATCTAGTGCATTTTGCATACCTTCATGAGCAAGACGAGTATCATGTTGGCGTTTTTGCTCAGTCAATTGAGCGGCTGTTTTCAAAGTGTTAACTTTTGTATCAATAATAGCTCTTTTGTTTTCAGCCGTAAGTTTTGCAGCTTCTGTCAGTGCCTGTACTTTTATTTTGCTGGCATCATTTGTTTTAGTCACTTCAAGTTTAGCCGCATTAGTTAAAGCCGTTACTCTAGTTTGTTCCGCAGCAGTTTGTTGGTGAGCTTGAATCCTTTCTCTTTCGACTTGAAGTTGCTGCATTTTTATTTGTGCATCAAGCTGGTCTTTTTGAGTTTTTCGTTGTTGCTCTTGCTGTTTGAGTTGCAACTCTTGTTGTTGCATTTGAACAAGCGGGTCTTGCGCTTGTTGCTTAGCTTGCTGTTGCGCAGCTTCTCCTTGGTTTTGTTGGAGCAATTGTTGGGCCGCTTGAGCTAATAACGGAGCTAATCTAGCTTCAACTTCGGGATTCATGTGTTGTTCTTCACCACTTTCATCTTTTTGCGGGGGTAATGAGAATCCTAATTGCTGTTCTATCTGTACTCTGTATTCAAATCCCAAATGTTCAGCAATATGCGCTTGAGCCAATGCCGCTATTTGAGGAGCAGCAGGGTTGCTTTGAAGTAGTTGCTGTATTTTAGGGTCTTGCATCGCAGCCATGTGAACCGCAATATGGGCCTTATGATCTTGCGCTACAAACGCCTTAACAGGTTTCATAGTTAACATATTTTGATTTTCTGTAACAGGATCAGTTGGTTTTTGATCCTCATCCATAGGTATTAACTTATGCGCTTCTTTAACGCCCAACACATCTAACATCTGCCTATGTAATAACGGCATGTTATAAATTTGAGGAGCCGATTGAGCTAATTGAAGAACTGCTTGATACTGTACAATTTTTTGCGCCATTGTAGAGGCATTAGGGTCAGATACGGGGATAACTTCAACCATATCATAGTCTGATCGCTTGGCTTTTCTATTACCCACATTGGGTTCATACTCGTAATCTTCAGGAGCATAGGCCGCAATAATACCCTTTAACAGCCCCAACTCTTGCTTAAATGCAAAATGTACCCTAGCCATGATAGCTGACATGGCTTTAGTATTTCTTTCAAGAATTGCAAGTGTAGTTCCTACAGGAGCTTGCCCTGACATATCGGATATTTGTAAGTCCGCCGCATTAGCAAACCGTCTACCCTCATCAATAATTTGACCCAACAAAGTCATTAATGTTTGGCTTGGTTCTTTATAGGGTAAAGGTACAAAATTGTCCCTCATTGTACCTGATGGAACATCTACATCTCGCCATTCACCAGGAGCGATTGGTGTATCATCGCCTTTTACTCTCATTCCTCTGGTTTTAAACCCCCCCGGTAAATTAGAGAGTGTGCCCGCGTCAACAAGTTGTCTAATGAGAGATGTGCCAGACTTAGCGAAAGCACCGACAAGATGGATAAGCCCAAAACAGTAAAACCCAAAACCAGGAACGTAGCCATAATGCACAAAATGCTGCCGCGTTTTATATAACTTATCATCTTGCTCCCAATTTCGTCTAATAGAAAGAATAGTGCCTGTTCCTTTTTCAATGGCAACAACATAGGGTAGGGCAATTCCTGTAAATTCACCGTCTTCTTCATGTTCAAATCCCGGCAGGTCTAAGTCAACGTGCATTTCTAAAATTTTATACCTAGTATCTGATGTAGCGCTAAAGCCCATTTTTTCAGCTATTTTCTTTTCTACATCGTCTAATGAGTTACTAGGTTCCCCTAAATCAACATCACTATAAAACCCCGCTACCTGCAACCTACGTAACTCATTTTCTGTTTTACGCATCACATGTGTTACGCGTTCTGCTTGTTCTAAATTCATCGCCCCATAAGGCACGACTAAGTCCTCCGCTGGAACAAATACAGATACTTGTCTATCAAGCTGAGAATCAAAGTACACCTTTTTAAAGGCATTACCCGCCATACCCAAGCCCCAAAGCATACGTTCATGCTCGGGTCTAAACTCGTCCATTACATCAGTTAACTGATAGTTCATGTCTTCTTGAACACGAGTGGCGGAGTCTTTTTTAGCTTGCGTTTCTTTGCCTATGATTTGTGTGCGTACTGGCCCTGCTGCTGGGAAAGAGGACATCATTGTTTCAGCCTGAAACTTAACAATCGCTTCAGATAAAAGAGGATGATATACCCCACACGCGCCTTCCCAAGGTTCTGACCTTTCTTCAATCTTCATACCTAACAGCTCTATGCCGTCAGTATATGTCGTTATCCAATCTTTTCTTGAGGCTATATCGTCATCAAAATCAGCAAGCAGTTCCCCTGCCAGCATTTGAAGTTCCGAATCACTTAAGTATTCAGCTAAATTATCGCTAAAGCTATCGTCTTCACGATCAGGCATTAAATCAATCTCTGTGCCCCCTATAGTCATAATCACATCATCTGGGTTTTCGATCTCAATCTCAAGGTCAGGTTCTGCTCCTGCTAAGCTAGCTATGCCTTGTGGTGCGGGGTTCATACTTTTATCTATCATTTATGCGTCCTATTAAACTTTATAGTAAGTTCCAGTCAGTAATTGGTTTGCCACTCTTTTTGCTCTTTCAGTTGTTTGAACAGCCCAAGCGCTATCTAAAGCATGAGATTTAGCTACCCCCCAATCAGCGCGTTCTAAGGCATTGAGCATGTATTTAAACTTCATAACCCCATTAACCCCTAATTGAAAACACATATTAATAACAGCGTCACGTCTAGGCGCATCTAAGCTTGAGTTATAAGGCCAATTAACATTAAGTTGTATAATAGTGTCTTCAATATCTCGGTCAAAAATAAGATCGCATAGTTGGTTACTAATTACATCAGGTATGCGTTGACCATTAAAACAGGGTTTAATATCAAGATTGTGCCCAACTCCAATGGTTTTATGCCCCATAGAGCAGGTATAGGCTTTTAACTTCCTTCCTTCTTCAAACTCTAATTGTTTTTTTAAATTCATTTGCAATTAAATACTTGGCGAGTAGGGGTAGAATTAAAAGGAGTGCAGTATAACTCCTTACCTTTTGTGGTGTTCTCTATCTTATCTTTAGCATGGCTTTCAGCGATAGTCTGATACTGCATATTAATCGTAGAATCAAGACCGCCTTGGGCTAATGCACAAATATGATCGACTATGTACCCTTTACGACCATGAGGATAACCTTGTTGCACATCAAATTGATGTTTAACTGCAGGGCTTCTACATGTAGACGCCTTTGCTTCTGCACCAATAAGCAACCCAATCGCACCAACAACCAGGCACATCAGCATGGCTTTAACTAAATCATAAGGTTCTAGGCTCATACTAATTCTGGTCGGTTTGATGCGTTAAGTTCATTAGTAACTACGTTACCAACCTGCTGGGCAACTTGTCCTAGTATTGGGTTTTGCACGTACGTGTATGCAACACCTAACTCGATTAGAAGATTAATAATATTTTTAGCAATGGGTTCTATTAAGTCATCAAAAATAATATCAAGATCGGCCAATACTTTAGCTCGTTTATCTTTGCCAGTAGCACTTGGCATTGCTGCATTAGTTCGTTCAATTTCACTAACAATTCTTGCAAATACATTCCCATGACCTATTAAGTCTACAAAAGTTGATATTGCTGCTACTTCTATTTGACTACCGACTGACATACCACTACCTCTTTGCAATTGATTTTAAACATTAACCCTGTATGATTAATTATAGTTTGTTCTGTTACACCATTATCGTATATAGGAAATACCAATGGGCTGCAAGTAAAATTTGTACAGGAAGTCATTAATACTCCGCACATCCCCACCAATAGTTTTATATAACACTTCATGCCTTAGTAGTAGCTAGCCTTTCTTCTATATGACCAAAGGTCATCATCCATATCTTTATCTTTAGCAGAACTAATAAGCCCCCCAGAACGAAACCTAGATAATGCTAAACTGACAGCGTCAACAAAATCATCGTTACGACCAGAAGGAAATGACGCTACCTCATTAATAACCTCGTCTGCCCAACGTGTAGCAGGAGCCCATACTTTGCCTGAGGCAAATATATCCGATATAGCGTTAAGCCTAGAAATTTTATCCTGTCCACGAGAGGGAGTAAACCCCTGCGCGGGTATGTCCATGCGTCTAAGCTCACATATAAGGGGTGCTCCAGATGCTTTTTTCTCTATTATTATCCCATCAGGCTGCCATTCTTCGTACATCTCTAGCGTTTTAGTTTTTAAATCAGGAAACTCAAGCCTATCCCGCCATGCCTCCAATAAAATTAAGTTAGGCTGATCTCCATCTTCTGGGTTACTCCAAACCCCAAAGATAACAATGGCACTATAATCAGCACTTGTTTTCTTTTCAAACGCTGTATCCATGGACATAAGTACATAGTCACAGGGTGGAGGGTCTTTTTTAGGCCATTTTTGCCACCACTCACGTTTAATAATCGCTGTGACTTCCGATGTGGGTTGTTGTTGATACTGAGCTTGCCATTTACCTACTGGAATTTCAGCTTTGACAGCTTCTAGCTCTTCTATGCTCCAAAATTCAGGCCATAGCGGTCTACCACTTGGCATTATTGCAGGAAACTCCACCACTTCCCATTGATCCCCACCATTTTTAGCAGAGTGATCTAATATTTGCCCCGTTAAATCCGCGAGACTCCATCGAGTCATAACGATAATTATAGCCCCCCCAGGTTGTAACCGCTGCCTTGGCCCTGACGAATACCAACTAAACACTTTATCGTAAATTTCAGGGTTATACTTCGCTATAACGGCATCGTTTTCAGAATGAGGGTCATCAATAATAAGCAAGTCAGCTCCTCGCCCCGTTACAGTACCCCCAACACCAGCAGCAAAATAATCCCCTTGGTGGTTAGTATTCCATCGTCCTGCCGCTTTAGAATCTGTGCGAAGTTTAACATCTGGAAAAATGCGTCTATATTCATCAGAGTCTACTAAGTTACGCACCTTACGACCAAAGCCTTCAGCTAACTCTCCTGTATTACTTATCTGCATAACTTTTTTCTTAGGGAACTGCCCTAAAAACCACGCTGGAAGCAGGTAAGAAGCAAATTCACTTTTTGTATGTCTCGGCCCTAAGTTAATAATAACCCTTTTCTTCTCACCACGAGCAACTGCTTCAAATAACTTAGCCATCCTTTTATGGTGCACCCCACTAATAAACTCAGGCCATACTGAATTTACAAAAGCCAAAAAATCTACTTTAGAGCGTTCTCGCTCCTTTCGGGTATTCAGCTCCTGTATAACATTAAGCAACGCCGCTTTCTCTGCCATAGGTGCAGCAGCTATTAAGGCATCAAAATCTTCAGATGTAAAGTCTTCAAGCACGGATAACTTCCCCTTCTATGTCCCTTTCATTGCTTGAAGATTTATTTAAATAGCGCTGCATAGCCTGACGCAAGGTTTTTTCTAACTCGTCACTTGATTTATGGGTAATGCTTAACTCTGTGCGCTCTACCATTAATCCAACGGTACTTGTTTTAGCTAGCGTGTCTAAAGCGGGCTTGCTTATTTTTGGGTCGGGGTCATTTGCTTGCCCTACAAGTTTAGTAAGCACAAAGTTTTGCCATTGTCCTTGAGTAGTAGGTAGGTCAAAGTTGTACTGGCTAAAATGAGACTTTAGGTATTTTTCAGCGGCAAGAGATGGCGCTGGTGTGGTTTTAGTTCCTGTCTGCACTGTCTGTTCAGCCCAAGTTTTATCTTCTTGAGTTGGGGTCAATGGTATATCGTCAGGATGGTTTTGAGCTTGAAAATTTATATCGGCAAAAACTTTTTGCGGATCAGCACTAGGCATCCCTAGTGGAACAGAGAAGTCTTCAAAAAGATTATTTTTGCGTTTTGTCATGGTGTGCAAAACAGGTAGCTTACGGTGACCTTCAGATTACATCAAGCACAAGCAAAAGGTCAATTAAAATTTTTATAAAAATTTTTTAAAATGTGTTTTTAAAAAGTGACGGGGGGTGTTTTATATTTTTGGCGGCTGAGTAGTGGGGTTTGGACTATTTATTTTTGGCGGCTGAGTCTAGCTAATTACGGTTTTTAAATTTTGCAATAATTTTATGTGGTTTAGTGAGTAAAACAGTGTATAGGCTAGGCAGGGACTCCTATTTGAGATTTTAGGGGGGTGGGGTGCGCTTTACCTGCCACGCGTTTTTGTTACGCCATACCGCCTGAAGCGCCTAGACTATACGCTTAGAGCTAGCTAGCACTATCTTTACGCCACGATTACGCTATGACCTGAGTTACCCTATTACTATTTGATTATCGTGGCTTAAATCACGTTTTTTTGTTTTAAGTATGAGTGAAGCAGGT
>Ga0214206_1000020_pt1 | contig 40407 bp, 43 predicted proteins | sample TroBogEpilimnion_26_FD_153044 | JGI IMG/M metagenome (GOLD analysis project Ga0214206, IMG submission 153044) | Freshwater microbial communities from Trout Bog Lake, WI - 07JUL2009 epilimnion | ecosystem: Environmental > Aquatic > Freshwater > Lake > Epilimnion/Euphotic zone | place: Trout Bog...
GCGGGCGTATTCGGCCGGATCGGAAAGGAGACGGGACGCGGCGGCGACGATACGCGCGGGGTCGGTGCCGACGAGTTCGCTGGTGCCGGCCGCGAGGCCTTCGGGTCGTTCGGTATTGTCGCGCATGACGAGCACGGGCTTGCCGAGCGAAGGGGCTTCCTCCTGCACGCCGCCGGAGTCGGTCAGCACGAAGGACGAACGATCCATGAGCCAGACGAAATCCTCATAAGCCGCCGGGGCGGCGAGCGCGATACGCGGATGGCCGCCCAGCAGACGGCGGACCGGCTCCTGGACCTGCGGGTTGAGGTGTACCGGATAGACGACGCCGAGATCGGGATGCGCGTCGACCAGCTGACGGATGCCGCGGCAAAGACCTTCGAAGCCGGGACCGAAGGATTCACGGCGATGGCCGGTGACGAGGATCCAGCGCGACGTCGGGGTGGCGAGGTAGCTGGCGACGAAAGCGGGGGCGATGCCGAGGCGGGCGCCGACGTCGGTGGCTTCCAATCCGCCGAGGCGGGCACGGGTCGCGAGCAGGGCGTCGATCACGGTGTTACCGGTGACATGGCAATGCGCCGCCGAGATGCCCTCGCGCAGCAGATTGGCCTTCGCCTGTTCGGTCGGACAGAAATGCCAGCGGGCGAGCGTCGACGTCACGCGACGGTTCATCTCCTCGGGGAACGGCGAACGAAGGTCGTCGGTCCGCAGGCCGGCTTCGACATGTCCGACAGGGATGCCGGCGTAGAAGGCCGCCATCGAGGCGCCGAGGACGGTGGTGGTGTCGCCCTGCACGAGGACCGCGGCGGGCTTCGCTTCGGCGAGCCAGGCGGAGACGCCGGCCAGCACGCGGCCCGTGAGTTCGGGTAACGACTGGCCGGGCTGCATGAGCCCGAGATCGAGATCCGGCTTGAGACCGAACGAGGCGAGCGCCTGGTCGAGCAGTTCGCGATGCTGGCCGGTCGAGACCAGGAGCGGACGTACCTTGCCCGCCCGACGCAGCTCGGCGAACACCGGCGCGAGCTTGATGCACTCGGGGCGAGTTCCGACGATGAGGGCGAGGGAGGACATTGCTAAAAAGAATAGAGGGCTGAGTCGAGGACTGCGTAGAGGACTGAATCGAGGACTGGATGGATTAAGACGGAAATGGAGGCTGAGTTGACCAGAGGCTCGGAGGTTCAGAGCGACGCAGGAGTTGATCTGTTGAACGGTTGGCCTGTTGGCCGGAGGGAGATGCAGCCGAACTTAACTCTGAGGGGAACCGGAGACAGGATGATTGGCGGGGGTTATCGTCTTCAGGTCTCGGGTCTTGGCCGTCGGGAGCCAGGTTCAGGTGTTCGGGTTCGGGTGCAGGTTCGGGATCTGAATTTCCCCGCACCCGTACCTATGCCTGATAACCCGCACCTGAGACCTGAGGGCCGAGACCCGGGACCTGAGAATGGGAAGCTATGTCGTGACGCGGTCCCGACCCTACCCATTGCATCCCTTGCCAACTGTCCAACTTGTCAACATGTCAACTATCGCTCGGGTGTTCACTCGAGCGAATACTCCTCCCCGTCGACGAAGAAACTGCTGGCTTCGAGACGGAGAGAGCAACCGACGGCGGTGACGAACGTGACGTTGTCGCCGGTCGCGGTGATGCGGCGGCACCAAGCGGGATCTTTGGACCCATAACGGGAAGCATGCCACCCTTCCCCGCCGTCGGGCAGCGCGGTGACGACGTCTTCGGTCGACGGCGCGGAGCAGGCGACGGTCAGCTGCTCGAGGCCGGCGTGCGTGCGGCCGTGCCAGCGTAGCGTGCATTTCCCGGATTGCTTCAGCAGGCCGGTCACGCGGTCGACCACCACGAAGCCTTGCCCGACCTTCATGACGCGCCGGCTGACCTTGTAGCCGGAAAACCCGTTGTGCGCGGCGCTGATCTCATCCGAACACCGGCGGAGGGAGCACGTCGTCCAGGGCAGCCAGAGGAAGCGGCGGAAGCGGCGCATGCTATCCTGGTCGCCGACGGTGACGACGTTGTGGAAACGGGAGCCAGCGAAGCCGTCCCAGCCGCCGGGGGCGTTGTAAGAATAGCTGCCTGGGTCTTCGGCGATCCACTCGTCGTCCCAGCGGAGCGAGACATGCAGCTGGTCCGCGTGGGACGGCCGCGAGCGGAAGACGGTGGGAGCTCGGAAGAACAACGTGCCGCGCGCATGACGAAGTTCGGCGACGCCGGCGTCGCGGTAATCGGCGACGGAACGGATCGCCGGCGCGGCGCTGGCGGCGAGCGGACCGAGCAGGAGCAACGCGGCCTCGTCCCAAGGGCCGGAGGGGAGGCGCTCACCCTTGAAAAACGCGAGCGCCATGCCGACGGCGGGACGGAAGTCCTCGAAAGGACAGCCGCTCAACGGGAAGAGGTCGGCGCCGTCGTCGGCACCATAGCGCGGCACCGTGCCGTCTGCTTCCATCAGCGACGCGAGGAAGTCCGTGGCCAAGGCGGCCTTGCGGCGAACGGGCGCCGGGAGCGTCGAGCCGGCGGCCCGACAGACGAGTTCCGCCCAGACGAGCAGCTGCAGGAGGAGACGGTGGTAATTCGTCGAGTGCTGGCTGAATCCGCCGTCAGGTCCGATCAAGGCGTCGACCTGCCGCCAGAGGGCGCTACGACCGCGACGACGCCAATCGGCGGCGCCCGGCAAGGTCGGCCAGAATACGCCGGCGGTCATCAGCCCGATGGCTTCGGCGACGCCATGGTTGTTCTGCTGGGAAAGCGCGTAATGGAAATGACCCGTGATACGCTCCGCCGTGGCTTCGGCGACGCGCGAGGCGAGGACGAGGCGCGCGTCCGTCGTGGACGGATGATGGCGGAAGGCCTGAAGGCCGAAGGTGAGGGCGATCAGCCGGAACGAGGCTTCCTGTCCGCACATCCACTGCGGGCCGCGGTTCGGCGGGTTCTGTTTCTTCCAGTCCTCGACCGTGGTCCAGAAACGTTCGACGTGGCGGGCGTCGCCATCGATGACCCAGGCCCGGACGAGAGGATAGACCCAGGCGAAGCGGGAGAGCTCCCAGACGCCCTTGATGTCCTCGGCGCCGGCATCCGAGCAGTGCGACCAGTGAGGCGACGGATCGACCGAGCCGCCCGTGAGCACGTTCTGCGTCCAGCGCGGCGGACGGCCGACTTCGACGAGGGGTCCGGAGAAGACGCGGGCGAAGCCGCGGCCGAACGCATCGGATTCGGCGACCACCGAATGCCCGCACGCCACGGCCCAGCCTTCAAGCTGGCGCGACAGATCGGCGCGAGACAACCGACCCAGGGGAAGATACGGCGCGCGCGTCCGCCACGTCGCCGCGGCTTCTTCCGTCAACCCGTACGCCGACCATGGCTGCCGCGGCATGCGATATTCCAGCAGACCTAGGCGCCGTTCCACAGACCAGAGCAGGCGCTTGGCCAGCCAGGTCGGACCGAGGTGATGGAGGAGAGGGAGGAGCACTGGTCAGGGGGGCACGCTGGCAAGCGGGCAAGTTGGCAAGTGGCTGAACGAGAGGATGAGCGAACCGGCGGCTCAGAGGCTCCGGCTAAGCAGCAGTTGATAGGTTGATCGGTTGGCCAGTTGGCCGGAGGAGATCGCCAGCTAGCCGGTTGACAAGTTGACCAGTGGACATGGGAGACAGAGGTTTAACTCAAAGGGAAACCGGAGATCGGATGATTGGCGGGGGTTATCGTCTTCAGGTCTCGGGTCTCGGCCTTCGGGAGCCAGGTTCAGGTCTTCGGGTTCAGGTACAGGTTCAGGATCTGAATTTCCCCGCACCCGTACCTGTACCTGATAACCCGCACCCGAGACCTGAAGGCCGAGACCTGGGACCTGAAACTGTCTTTACATTTGCACCTTTGCACGGGCCGCAGGCCGATTTGCACTTTTGCACTTCAACCTCGAATGACTCCCCGAGTATCGATCAGCTTCTTGCCGGCAAGCTGCGCAAGCGTGAGGCCGGCGAAGGCGCGATGGTCGACGAGCAGCACGACGACGGAGGCGCGGGCAAGCGCATCGGCAAGCGGGACGAGTTCCGCCCTGCCCTGCAGCGCTTCGGGCAAGGTGGTCACGTGCGGCTCCACAGCGAGCACCTTCAGTCCTGCGGCCGCGAGGTGCGCGGCGATCTCGACCGCGGGCGATTCGCGGAGGTCGTCGACGTTCGCCTTGAAGGCGAGACCGAGGCAGGCGACGACGGCGCCTGGCCCGGCGGCGGCGCGGACCCGGGCGACGACATGGTGCGGCTTCGAGTCATTGACCTCGCGGGCGGTGCGGAGAAGGCGGGCTTCGGCCGGAGCGGCGTCGACGATGAACCAAGGGTCGACCGCGATGCAGTGGCCGCCGACGCCAGGGCCGGGCTGGAGGATCTTCACGCGCGGATGGCGGTTCGCCAGACGGATGAGTTCCCAGACGTCGATGCCGAGCTTGTCGCAAATCAGCGAGAGCTCATTGGCGAAGGCGATGTTCACGTCGCGATAAGCGTTCTCGGACAGCTTCGCCAGTTCGGCCGTCCGCGCGTCGGTCAGGAAGATCTGTGCCGTACAGAAGGTCGCGTAGAGGTCGCGGGCCTTCTCGGCGGCAAGCGGCGTCAGGCCGCCGCAGATGCGGTCGTTGGAGACGAGTTCCTTGAGCATCTGGCCGGGCAGGATGCGCTCCGGGCAGTGCGCGTAGAGCAAGCCGTCGACCTTGCGGCCCAGCTGCGCGCACTCGGCCTCGAGCCATCCCTTCACCTTTTCCGTCGACCCGACCGGCGAGGTGGATTCGAGGATGACGAGATTGCCGGACGCGACCACCGGGGCGATCGAGCGGGCGGCAGCTTCGACGAACGAAAGATCCGGCTTGCGCGCGCCGTCGGCAGACACGACGAAAGGCGTCGGCACCGCGAGGATGAAGACGTCGGCCGCGGCGGGCTTGGTGGCGGCCTTGAGATTACCGGACTGCACCGCCGCGCGCACGAGCACGTCGAGGTCGGGCTCCTGAATATGGATGCGGCCGCTGTTGATCGTCTCGACCACCGAAGCCGAGACATCGACGCCGAGCACGCGGCGTCCCTTCGTCGCGAAGATGGACGCGGTCGGGAGGCCGATATAGCCGAGGCCGAGGACGCAGAGGGAGGGCATGGTAATTTAAAAGAGGACTGAATAAATCGGAGAGAACAGGAGGCTTAGCGGAACAGAGGCTAGGAGGCGAGGTAGGCAGACTTAACTCAAGGGGAGACTGGAAACCGGAAATTCGCCTTCGTTCATGAAGCCCCAGCTCATCATCCGGTCCCGGTTTTTCTTTGATTGATGCGTCGCTCTGGTCAACCGAGCCTCTGGGCCTCCGGGCCTCTTCCGTCAAACCCTCATCCCCTGCATCCGGATGCTCCAGCGGGAGATTTCTTCGAGTTCGTCGAGCGGAACAGGAGGCGCGGAACGGTCGCGGGCGGCGCGGAGAAACGCGGCGAGCGCTTCGCGATGGCCTTTGCCACGGGCAGGACCGCCGAGCCAGGCAGGCGGCGCGGAGGCGCCGGGAAGGTTGGTCGAGCGGAGGGTTTGCCAATTGCCGAGTTCTGCGGACCAGCCGTCGCCCGAGACGGTGAGGCGTTCCTTGGGCAGGTGAGCCGGGAGGTCGGTCCGATAGTTGAGCGTGCCGATATCGCCGTTGACGAAGGTGAGCTCAAAACAGCCGCCGTCCTGTCCGTCGGCATCGCGAGAAAGGGCGCGGACGGAGAGGATCGGACTTCCAGCAAGGGAGCGGAGGAGGTCGACGAAATGGCAGGCTTCGCCGACGATGCGTCCCCCGCCCTGCTTCGGATCAAGGGCCCAGTGGCCGGAGGGAAGCCGGCCCGCGTTGACGTCGACCGTGAACCGGCGGACGCCGGCCTTCGCCGCCAAGGCGGCGCGCAGGCGAAGGGCGAGCGGCGCGAAGCGACGGTTGAAACCGACGGCCAGGGGCGCGGAAGAAGAACGGGCGACCGCCAGCGTGGCGTCGAGGTCGGTCTCGGTGAGCGCCAGCGGCTTCTCGACCCAGACCGACTTGCCGGCGCGGAGCGCGGCGCGGGCGAGTTCGGCGTGTTCGTCGTGGCGGGTCGCGACGAAGACCGTCGTGATATCTGGCAGGTCGAGCAACGCGGAGAGATCGGTCGTCGCGGTCGCGGCGGCGCCGGCGAGCAGCTTGGCGGAAAGCCCGTTGGCGGAAGCGAAGGCGGAAGGCGACGAACCTTGGCGACGTAGTTCCGGCACCAGGACGCGGGTAGCGAAGTTGCCGCAACCGATGACAGCGACGCCGCCGGCGGTGCGGCTATCCCAATCCACGCCGGGCAGCGACTGGGCAAGCGCCTCGTTCGGGACGGCATACTCGATGAGCAGGCCATAGGCGCCGGGGCGACGCAGGTCGTCGTAGATCTGCAGAGCGGCGTCGAGCGCGTGGCGCGAGGTGAGCAACGGGGCGACGTCGAGCGCGCCGCAAGCCATCAACGCGAGGACCTCGTCGAAGTTCACACGGGCCGAAGAAGGATCGGCCGGATCCGCGGAGCCATAGGAACGGGAGACCTGGAAGGTGACTTCGTTTTCGTAGAAATCGGCGCGGTTGAGCGCGAGGCCGGTCACGCCCACGAGGACGACGCGGCCGCGGCGACGGCAGAGACGGGCGGCCTGGTTGACGGGTTCGTCGGAAGTAGTGCTGGCCGTGATGAGCACGCCGGCCGCGCCGCCGGGCATGAGGGCGGCCAGCGGCGCGCCGGGTTGCGGCACCAGGGCTCCGGCCTGCTTCGCGTCGGCGAGCTTCGCTTCGTCGGGATCGACGCCGATGACCGTGACGCCGCGGGCACGGAGCAAGCGCACGGCGAGCTGGCCGATCAAGCCGAGACCCATGACCACCACCGCATCGCCGGGACGGGCGTCGATCAACCGGAGCCCTTGGAGCGCGACCGCGGCGAGCGGCGTGAACGTCGCCTGCTCGTCGGAAACCCCGGAAGGGATCCGGGCGGCGAAGGCCGGCGAAGCCGACACCACTTCGGCGTGCGGAGAATTGGAGACCACGCGATCGCCGGCGGCGAAGCCGGGGACGTCGCCCGCATCGAGGACTTCGCCGACATGACAGTAGCCGAGCGGGATCGGCTCCGCGAGCTTGCCGCGGACCGCGGAGACAGTGGCGAAGAATCCTTCGGAGCGCACCTTCGCGAGCACCGCGCGGAATTTCTCCGGCTGCTGGCGGGCCTTGCTGAGCCAGCCCCCGCGGCCGAACTCGACGAGCATCCGTTCGGTGCCGAGCGAGACGAGCGAACGCGTCGCGCGGACGAGCAGGCGCCCGCGGCGCGGGCCCGGCGCCGGGACGGCGAGGAGTTCGGTGCGGCCCGAACCCAGATGCTGGACGATCTGGCGCAAGGTCAGGTAAGGTCGCGGCTTTGCTCGGAAGTCGACTGATCCGTGAGACAGGTCATCGCGGCGACGACGAAGCCGGCCGTGAACATCAGCGGAGTGAACCAGACGAGCAGGTCCACCCAGGCGTGCAGCATCAGGAACAGCAGACCGAGCGCGAGCGGCACGCTCTCCGGGTGCCCGGCATGGAAGGCGCGCACGAGCTGGCGGCCAAGCCAGGCGAGCGCGGCGAGCACCGGCAGCAGGCCGAGCACGCCCCACTCCGCCAGCATCTCGAGCCAGTCGTTATGCGCATGCACCGCCCGGTAGAAAAGACGTCCGTCCTTCTGGAGTTCCTTCTGCCGCGCCTGGTAGGGAGGGGAGATCCAGCAATAGGAGCCCGCGCCGTAGCCCACCCAGGCGCGCCCCTTCCAGCCGCCGTCTTCGATCAGGGACCACGTCGCGCGGCGCAACGGCGCGCGGTCGTCCGTGCCGTCCTTCTGGTAGCTCGCGGCCTTAATCCTGAAACGGTCGACGATCGGCTGGAGGTCGGCCGCGAGCAGGATGGCCAAGGCGGAAAGGAACATCGCCGCCCCCGTGACGAGGACGATCTTCCGGCGAGATCCGCGCGAGCCGGGGAAGCCGAAGTAATAGACGAGGGGCAAAGAGATGACGAAGAGCGCGAGCACTGTGACGGCGGCGGCGGTGCTGCCGGTCAACGAGGCGAGGAGGGCGAGCCCGAAGGCCAGGAAGGCCGCGACGAGGTGCGGGCCTCCGCGCAAGGCGTTCGCGCCTGCGCGGCGGATGTGCCAGAACGTGAGTCCGAGCGCGAGGGCGACGTGCAGGTAGAGGTAAACCCCGGCGTGATTGCGACTGATGAAGGTGCCGAAGCAGCGCGTATTGTAGGGGACGGGATAGCCGAGGATCGTGCCGGACGAGAGCTGATTAAGAAAGCCGAAGATGCCGACGCCGCAAGCGGCGAGGACCGTCACCCAGGCGAGCAGGACATAGGCGCGGCGACGGCGCAGGCCGACCAGAAGAGAGCACAGCAGCAGCCAAGGCGCGGCGAGCGACATCATCTGCCGCCAGGCGTTCATCGGCGGCTGGGTGGTATCGGCCGCGGAGAACGGAGCGTTCAGGCCTGAGGGCAGCCAGCGGAGATAAGGGAGCGGGCGGACGTCGAACTTGCCGACGTCGATGCCGGGCATCCCCTGCTTGGCCCAAAAAGCCTCGCGGTCGACGACCACGCCCCACGCGTTGAAGTCTTGGATCGCAAAATAGGTGAAGAGCGCGACGCCGGCCCAGAAAGGCACCGAGCGGAACAGTTCGCGGCGGAGCTCGGCCGCCGGACGCGAGGCGAGGTCGCGCGACAGCAGCAGGAAGGCGACCGATGAGCCGACCAACGCGCAGGCCGGGAAGCTGACGTAATCGAGCCAGCGATAAGTCCAAGGCGCGGCTCCTTCGGCCGAGGCGCCATAGAGCCCGAGCAGCAAGCCGAGGAACCACGCGACCATCGCGAACCGCTGCGTGCGCGCCTCGGCGACCGTCGCGACGAAGGCGGCGACGGCGAAGCCCAACGCCGCGGCGACCGTCCAGAGCACGACACCACCCCAGCCCAACGGAGCCAGCACCAGGATGAATCCGGCGAGGATCATCACGGTCAGTTCACGCGAGGTGAATTTAGGATGGGAGGACATGGAGTGAAACGGGGCGAACTAAAGACAGTGCAAAGGTGCAAATCGGAGCATAGCTTCGGTGCAAAAGTGAGTGGCGATAAGCAGAGAGCCTTTCGGGTCTCAGGTCTCGGCCGTCGGGAGCCAGGTTCAGGCGTTCAGGTGCTGGTACAGGTTCGGGATCTGAATTTTAGCCGACACCCGTACCTGTACCTGATAACCCGCACCTGAGACCTGAGTGCCGAGACCTGTGACCCGAAAACGTTAGCCACCTTTGCACCCTCAGCTCACACGATCCCTGCCTGATAGATATCGTGGATGCGGATGAGGCCGAGGCAGCGGTTGGAGGCGGCGTCGGTGACGGGCAGCACGGAGATCTGCGAAGGACGGTCTTCCATGATGCGCGCGGCTTCGCCGAGCGACATCGGCGCGTGGGCGCGCACGGGATTGACCGTCATGATGTCGGCCGCGCGGGCCGTGTTGATATCGACGCCGCGACCGAGCGCGCGGCGGAGGTCGCCGTCGGTGATGAGACCGGCGAGCGTGCCGTCAGGGGCGAGGACGCAGGCGGCGCCGTGCGGATGACGGGTCATCGCGATGACCGTGTCGCGGAGCAGGTCGCCGGGCTTCGCGCAGGCGCAACGTTCGAGCGGCTGGAGGGCTTCGCCGACCGTGAGCGTGAGGTTGCGGCCGAGCTGGCCGGCGGGGTGGAAGCGGGCGAAGTCGGACGGGCCGAAGCCGCGCTTGGTCATCAAGGCCGCGGACAGGGCGTCGCCGAGGGCGAGCGTGAGGAGCGCGCTGGTCGTCGGGACGAGTCCGAGCGGATCGGCTTCCGGACGGGCGCCGATGTCGAGGACGAGGTCGGACTGCGTCGCGAGCGGCGACTGCGTGTTGCCGACGATCGCGATGAGCGGAGACTTGAAGGAACGCAGGACCGGGATGAGGCGGACGAGTTCGGAAGTGGTGCCCGAGCGGGAGATGAGCACGACCGGGTCGCCGGGCTGGAGGATGCCGAGGTCGCCATGCACCGCATCGGCGGCATGCAGGAAGATGGCGGGCGTGCCCGTGCTGCAAAGCGTGGCGGCGATCTTCTGGCCGATGAGGCCGGATTTGCCGACGCCGCAGAGGACGACCTTGCCGGGGTGCGCGGCGATCAGGTCGACGGCCTTCGTGAAGGAGCCGTCGAGACGCGTGGCGAGTTCGGCGAGCGCGGAGGCTTCGGCCTGCAGGAGCGCGCGGGCGGAGTCGAGGGGAGTGGTCATGATAAGAGGAGAGAGTATCGAGTTTAGAGTATGGAGTATCGGGGAAACGAAGTTGATCGGTTGATGGGTGGGCCGGAGGGACGCCACTAGTTGACACGTTGACAAGTGGGCCAGTTGACAAGGAAGACAGCGGGCCGGCTCAAAGGGAACCGGCGATCGGACGATCAGATGGGGCGGCCATTTTCAGGTCTCGGGTCTCAGCCGCCGGTAGTCGGGTTCGGGTCTTCAGGTTCGGGTACAGGTTCAGGAAATGAATTCTACCCGGCGTCTGTACCTGATATCCCGCAACTGAGACATGATGGCCGAGACCCGTGACCCGAATAGTTGTGAAGTTAGATGCAGCTATGTCGTGACGCGGTCCCGACCCTAGCCCTTGCATCTCTTGTCAACGTGTCAACTGGCCAACGGGTCAACTAACGGTGCCTTGCTCTGATCAACACGCGTTGCCTTTTACGCCAAGAGGCGCCGCGCGGCCTCGAGATCCTCAGGGGTATCGATGGCAACGGGATGATAATCGGTGACGACGGTCTGGAAGGTGAGCCCGTGGGCCAGGAAGCGGAGCTGTTCGAGCGATTCGACGGCCTCGAGCTCGGTCGGCTTCAGCTGAGCGTAGCCGGCGAGCGTGGCGCGGTCGTAGCCATAGACGCCAATGTGCACCCAGTAGTCGCGGCGCTTGACCCATGCGGAAGGATCGACGCCGCGCAGGTGCGGGATCGGGCTGCGCGAAAAGTAGATCGCTTCGCCGTTCTCGGCGCGGACGACCTTGACCACGCTCGGCGCGAGGAGGCGTTCGGTCGCATGGATCTTCGAGACCGCGGTGACCAGCGGGCACTTCGTCTCCTTCCAGCGCGTGATGAGCCCGTCGAGGAGGTCAGGCTGGATGAACGGTTCGTCGCCCTGGACGTTGAGGAAGAATTCGCCGGGCAGACGGTCGATGACGCTGGCCATGCGGGCCGTGCCGGACGGGCAGGACGGATCGGTCATCAGCACCTCGGCGCCGAAACCGCGCGCGACGCCCGCGACCTCTTCCGAATCGGTGAGCAAGACCACGCGCCCGGCCTGACGGACCTGCTTCGCGCGTTCCCAGACATGCTGGACGACCGGCTTGCCGCCGAGGTCGAGCAGGACCTTGCGCGGCAGGCGCGTGGAAGCGATGCGGGCGGGAATGCAAAGGGTGACGGAGGACATTTTTAGTTTAGGGGGCAAGCTGGCACGTGGGTACGTGGACAAGGGGAGATGCGAGAGTATTGAGTATCGAGTATGGAGTATAGGGGGAGGCAGGGCGCCTTAAAAGTGTCTCGAGGTAGGGACGTGATTACTAACGCGTCCGCCTTGTTACCTAACGGATGCGATGTCATCGCATCCCTACCCCAAGGCAATCACCGCGCCGATACTCGATACTCAATACTCCATACTCGCACCGACCTACTTCCGCGCTTCGGCCGAATGCGCGAGATACCAGGCGTAGGCGCCGCGGATGCCTTCGGCCATCGTGATGCGGTGCTTCCAGCCGAGGGAGCGGATGCGGGTGACATCCATCAGCTTGCGCGGCGTGCCATCGGGCATCGACGGATCGAATTCCAGGCGGCCGGTGAAACCCACGGCCTGCGCGACGAGCTCGGCGAGGTCGCGGATGGTGAGCTCTTCACCCGAGCCGACGTTGATGTGGCCCGGCTGGGAGTAGCGATCCAGGAGCATCAGGCAGGCCTCGGCAAGGTCGTCGGCGTGCAGGAACTCGCGCAGCGGCGTCCCCGTGCCCCAGAGGCGAAGGGTGGCGTCGCCGCGGAGCTTCGCCTCGTGCATCTTGCGGATCATCGCCGGCAGCACGTGGGAGTTCTCGAGCGAGAAATTATCGCCGAGGCCGTAGAGGTTGCAGGGCATCGCGCTGATGAAGTCGCAACCATGTTGGGCGCGGGCATGGTCGCAGAGCTTGATGCCCGCGATCTTCGCGACGGCGTAAGCCTCGTTGGTGACCTCGAGCGGGCCCGTGAGAAGAGAGGTCTCGCGGATGGGCTGAGGCGCGAGCTTGGGATAGATGCAGCTCGAGCCGAGGAAGAGCAGCTTGCGGACGCCGACGAGGCGGGAGCCTTCGATGACGTTGGCCGCCATCATCAGGTTGTCGTAGAGGAAGTCGTAGGGCTGGGCCGCGTTGGCCTTGATGCCGCCGACACGGGCGGCAGCCATGACGACGTAGGCCGGCTTCTCCGAGGCCAGGAACGCGCGGGTCGCGGCGCCGTCGCGGAGGTCGAGCTCGGCCGACGTGCGCGTGACGATGTCCGCATGGCCCGCGGCGCGGAGCGCGCGGACGATGGCGGAGCCCACCATCCCGCGATGGCCGGCGACGTAGATCTTGGCGGCGCGATCCATCAGCGGTTGGCGTGGGCGACCTGCTTCAGGTCATGGTCGACCATCTTCTGCACCAGCTGCTCGAAGGAAGTCTGCTGCGGGTTCCAGCCCAGCTCGCGGACGGCCTTGGCCGGATTGCCGAGGAGCTGCTCGACCTCGGTCGGGCGGAAGTAGCGCGGGTCGACGGCGACGAGGGTCTTGCCCGACTTGCGGTCGACGCCCTTTTCTTCGGCGCCAGCCCCCTGCCAGTCGAGCTCGATGCCGGCCCGGCGGAAGGCGTGGGTGCAGAATTCGCGGACGGTGTACATCTTACCCGTTGCGATCACGAAGTCATCGGGCTGCTTGTGCTGGAGGATGAGCCACATGCACTGCACGAAGTCGGGGGCGTAGCCCCAGTCGCGCTGCGCGGAAAGGTTGCCGAGGTAGAGGCAATCCTGGCGGCCGTGCACGATGTTCGCGACGGCGAGGGAGATCTTACGCGTGACGAACGTCTCGCCGCGACGCTCGGACTCGTGGTTGAAGAGAATGCCGTTGGAGGCGAACATCCCGTAGGCCTCGCGGTAGTTGCGGGTGATCCAGTAGGCGTAGATCTTCGCGACGCCGTAGGGGCTGCGCGGGTAGAACGGCGTCGTCTCGGACTGCGGCACTTCGACCACCTTGCCGTAGAGCTCGGACGTGGAGGCCTGGTAGATGCGGACCTTCTTCTCCATCTTCATGATGCGGATGGCCTCGAGCAAACGGAGGGTGCCGATGCCGTCGGTGTCGGCGGTGTATTCCGGGATGTCGAACGAGACCTTCACGTGCGACATCGCGCCGAGGTTGTAAATCTCGTCGGGCTGGACGTCGCCGATGAGGCGGATGAGGTTCGTCGAGTCTCCGAGGTCGCCGTAGTGCAGCTGGATCTTCTTCGTATGGATGTCGCGGACCAGGTCCTCCATGTAGAGGTGCTCGATGCGCGAGGTGTTGAAGGAGGAGGAGCGGCGGATGAGGCCATGGACCTCATAACCTTTGCCAAGGAGGAACTCGGCGAGGTAGGAGCCGTCCTGGCCCGTGATGCCGGTGATGAGCGCGCGCTTTTTCATGATGGGAGAGGGATTAGAGGGGCGGGGATTCAGGCGGAAGGCTTTTTCGCGCCGGCGATGATGCGGGAGCTGCTGTCGATCTTGGCGCCGAGGCCGTCGATGAGCTTCGCGCCGTGCTTGGTCAGCACGACCATCTCCGGGATATTGCCGGCGTTGCGGTCGCCGCCCTTGCAGAAGACGGCCTCATGGCCTTGGGCCTTCGCCTCGCCGATGAGCCAGTCGAGCGTCGCGCAGACCGAGCCGTCGGTGTCGACGGAAAGCACCGCGCGGTCGACGACGCGGAGGGCCGAGGTCACCGCCAGGCGAGTATCCTGATCGATGAAGGCCTTGCCCTTCTTGAGGGCCGCCTGGGCGTCGGTATTGACGATGACCCAGAGGGCGTCGCCTTGGGCGCGCGAAAGTTCGAGCAGCTCGAGGTGGCCCCGATGCATGGGGTCGAAGTAACCGGAGGTGATGGCGATACGCATAGGGTGACGAAAGGTTTAAGCGGTTAGCGGATGCGGGGTGCTTGGGGGTTCGGCTGGTTTGCCTTACCGCCAACCGCTTACCGCTTACCGCCACTACTTATTTTTTACTTACTTGGGCAGGCTACCGCACGTGGAGGCGATTTTCGCGTGCACGTACGGGTAGATCGGACTGTCACCGGCCTAGCCGGCAGAAAGGGTCAGGCTCCCGGAGGCGGGAGGAGCAAAGGCGCGAGCTCGAGGGCTCGGCTGTTCCAGCGATTGAGGCGGGACAAGCGCTCGATCACTTCGGGCTGGGCGCCGAGTTTTTGGACGTCGGCGAGGACGCGTTGCAAGGATGGTTGGGCCTGCTCGAGGGCGGGAAGGACCTGGCTGCGCAGGAGGGCGACGAGGGAAGCGGCCAAAGAAGGAGTCGGCTGCCAGCGTTCGCGACGGGCGCCTTTCTCTTTGACCGAGAGGATCATCTCATGGTCACGCAGAAACTTAAGTCCTTGACTGACAGAGCCTTTGCTCATCCCAAGCCGCCCTTGGATATGGTCGAAATCCAGGGGGCCTGAGGAAACATAGAGCAAGGCGTAGATTTCGGCCACCGAACGAGGGACGCCGAGAATTCCGGCGATGCGCACGAAGAAATCGGCCAGCTCGATCTCATGCGGCTGAAGGGGCTCAAAAGAAGGGCGGCTTTTACGCCTTCCGGCGGACTTTTCTGAGGGGGGCTTCATCAGGGTTGGCCTAGGCAGGCTGGGGGCTTCCTGATGTTTCAATAATTTTTGAACCTACGCAAGGGGCAATGTGAGTAACTCGGAAATAAAGGACCTTCCTCCCCTTGCGGAGAGGTCGATCTGAAAAGCTTCCACCTGGCGCCCCCTTGGGGATTCGAACCCCAGTTACCTCAGTGAAAACGAGGTGTCCTGGACCGGGCTAGACGAAGGAGGCGGTCGGTGGAAACGAGGAACTTAGGAACGAAGTCCCTATGGTCAAGTTTTTAGAAATACCCCGTCCACCCCACCCCTCTCGGACGGATCAGCGCCCGAAGAGGCTCTGGTCGGCGATCGGGTCCTTGGGCTTGCCGTCCGACTTAGGGTCATGGAGCTGCTGCTGCTTGTAACCCCACCAGGTGATCAGGTAGGCCGACAGCACGAAGAGCACCAGGAAGGCGCGAATCCACCACTTGCGGGCGGCGGAAGGCTCGGGGACATCGCTCATTTCTATTATAATTAGTCTTTTGATGAGGCTTGGCAACCTCGCGGTCTTTTTTACATAAGTGAATACCCCTAGTCTTACCCCCTCCCTGATTCTGCATGAGCCCCAAGCAGAAGCCACTGGTGGTCATCATTGAAGACGATCGTAGCCTCGCCGCCACGCTCGCCGATCAACTCCTGAACGCCGGCCTCTCCACCCAAGTCTTCCACAAAGGCGCCACCGCCTTGAAGTTCGTGGGAGAGTCGTACGTGCACCTCGTGCTGCTCGACCCGAACCTGCCGGACCTGGACGGACTCGCGGTGCTCGACAAGATCCGCCGCCTGAGCCACTCGCCGGCCGTCATCTTCCTCTCCGCGCAACGCGAAGGACATCACGTGGCTCAGGCGCTGGAAGCCGGCGCCGACGACTTCATCGGCAAGCCCCCGCACCCCGACGAACTCGTCGCGCGCATCCGCGCCGTCCTCCGCCGCAGCGAGACCGCCGGCGACAGCCGACTCACCGTCAACGCCGCGCTCGGCACCGGCGTCTTCCTCTTCAACGGAGCCGAAGTGCATCCGGAGCGGCTCGAGATCGTCTTCGGCAACAAGAAGCGCAAGCTCGGCCGCAAGGAGCTCGGCATCCTCTACCACCTTCACGCCAACCCCGGCGTGATCATCAGCCGGCACAGCCTGATCCATGCCGTCTGGGGCGTGCATGCGGACATCCGCAGCCGCTCCCTCGACCAATACATCGCCAAGGTCCGCGACGCCTACGCGGACCATGGCAAGTCGCTCGATTGCCTGCGGACGATCCACGGCATCGGCTATTGGTACGAGCCCGCGACCGCGAACGGCGGCGCCAAGTATGGTAAAAAGCCGCGTCGGGCTTGATTCCCTCCGGAAGGCCCGCATTGGTACGGGCATGAACATCCGTTGTTACCTCAAACCCAGCTGCGGCTGGAGCAACGGCGTGCGCGCCATCATGGCGAAGTACGCCCTGACCTACCAGGACGTCGACATCATCAACAACCCGGCGAACTACGCCGAGATGGTCGAGAAGAGCGGCCAGCGCCTTTCCCCGTGCGTCGAGATCGACGGCGTCATGCTGCCCGACATCTCCGGCGCCGAGGTCGAACAGTACCTTCTCGCGAACAAGCTCGTGGTGCCGAACGACAGGGCCCCCGCCGTGCCGATCGACGCGCCTTGCACCGATGCCGAGCACGAGAAGATGCGGGTGAAGACGATCCGGTTCTTCTGAGCGCGGCGCGAAGCCGCGCGAGTTGATCCGTTGACCAGTTGGCTGGTTGGCCGGACTTGAGGCAGTGCAAACGTGCAAACCGGAGAGGTGCTCCTGTGCAAAAGTGCAAAGGTGTGTTCAGGGGCAGGGGTAGGATAATACTTTCAGGTCACGGGTCTCTGCAGTCGGGAGCCAGGTTCCGGTGCTCAGGTTCGGGCACAGGTTCAGGACTTGAATTTCCCCGCACCCGCACCTGTACCTGATCACCCGCACCTGAGACCTGAGGGCCGAGACCTGTGACCCGAAATTGTCTTCACGCTTGCACCTTTGCACAGGCCGCAGGCCGATTTGCACTTTTGCACCTTCGGCGCTCTCCTTACCGCCAACCGCTATCCGCCAAACACCAAAACCTTTTACTCACTCTTCCCCGCCGCGAAATCGGCGAGCGAGTCGGCGACCCACTGGCGCTGCTCGGCGGAGAGTTCCGGGAAGATCGGGATGCTGAGCACTTCGGAAGAGAGCTGTTCGGACACCTTGACGCTGTCGGTTCCGCGGTAGGTCTGGCCGGAGAAGCACTGCTGGCGGTGCAACGGGATCGGGTAGTAGATCTCGCAGCCGATCTTGCGCCCGAGAAGGAAGGCCTTGAGCGCGTCGCGGCCGCCGCCGGTGACGCGGAGCGTGAACTGGTTCCAGATGCCCTGGCCGGAGAAGTCGACGGGCAGCAGGATCTTGGCGGCCTTGTCGGCGCCCAGCCGGTTCTCGGCGATGCCGGCCACGCCCTTGAGCGCGGCGTGGTAGAAGTTGGCGTTGCCGGCGCGCGCGCAGTTATATTCCGGCAGGTGCGGGAGCTTGATGTGCAGCATCGCGGCCTGGAGCGGATCCATGCGGAAGTTGGCGCCGACCTCGCGGTGGTAATACTTGGGCTGCATGCCGTGGACGCGCAGGATGCGCGCGCGTTCGGCGAGGGCGTCGTCCTGCGTCGTGACCAGGCCGGAGTCGCCCATGCCGCCGAGGTTCTTGGACGGGAAGAAGCTCGTGGCGCCGAAGTCGCCGACCGACATCGTGCTGCGGCCCTTCCAGCGGGCGCCCATCGATTGGGCGGCGTCCTCGATCACGCGGATCTTGTGGGCGCAGGCGAAGGCCTGCAGCGCGTCGAGGTCGCCGGACTGGCCGAAGAGGTGCACCGGCATGATCGCACGGGCACGCGGGCCGACCTTCCGGGCGGCGTCCTCGAGGTCGATGTTGAAGTGGTGCGGATTGACGTCGACCCAGACCGGGACGGCGCCGAGACGGGCGACGGAGCCCGCGGTGGCGAAGAAGGTGAAGGACGGCAGCAGGACCTCGTCGCCCTCGCCGACATCGAGCGCCATGAGCGCGAGGAGCAAGGCGTCGGTGCCCGAGGAGACGCCGAGGGCGTGCTTCACGCCCAGGAAGGCGGCGCAATCCTTCTCGAAGGCCTCGAGGCGCGGGCCCATGATGAACATGTTCGAGCGGAGGACATCGCGGAAGGCGGTCTCGAACTGGGCCTCGAGGGCGCGGTTCTGCGGGCCGAGATCAAGGAGCGGGACGTTCGTCATGGCGCAAAGGGGTTTTCCCACCGTCCGCCCGCACGGGCAACATCATTCAGCCGGGCGGCGGGAGCGCAGGACGAGGAACAGTCCGAGCGCGGCGAGCGGCAAGGTCCAGAACTGTCCCGCCGTGAGACCGAGCACGTAACCGTCTTCGGCGGAGCGGAAGCACTCGCAGACGATACGGGCGGCGGAATACAGCAGGAGGAATTCGCCGGCGAGACGGCCGGGGGGAAGGCGACGCGGGTACCGGACGAGCACCCAGAGCAACGGCAGGAGGCCTTCGCCGAAGGCTTCGTAGAGCTGCGACGGATGACGCGGCATCGCGCCGTCATGAGGGAAGATCACCGCCCAGGCGACGGACGAAGGATCGCCGACCAGCTCGCCGTTCACGAAGTTGGCGAGGCGTCCGAAGAGGATGCCTGCGGGCGCGAGGGCGCAGAGCAGGTCGCCCACGGAAAGGAAGTCGGCCTTGGCGCGACGCGCGAACCAGAGGCCGGCGAGGAGCACGCCAAGGAAGCCGCCATGGCTGGCCATGCCGCCTTGCCAGACCCGGAAGACCATCAGCGGGTCGGCGAGGAATTCGGCGCGCGCGTAGAGGAAGACGTGGCCGAGGCGGCCGCCGACGATCACGCCGACCATCACCGCGGTGATCAGCGCGGACTCGTCATGGACGTCGCGCACCGGCGTGAGCCCGGCGCGGCGCCAGCGGCCGAGCAGATAGGCCGCGACCATGAAGCCGGCCGCGTAGGCGAGGCCATACCAATGCACGCCATGCAGGCCCCAGCCTTGCGGGAAATGGATGGCGACCGGGTCGAGGTCGTGCGTCCAATAGGCGAGGGCTGAGGCGATCATGGGCCGGCCTTCGGAGGATTGTCGGAGCCCGGGCGGCGGCCGACGCGGTGGCCGCGCTGGCGGGCGAGCTCACGCATGTCCGGATGCGGATCGTCCTTCTCGTAGATCTCGACGCCGAGGAGCGACTCGAAGACGTCTTCCAGCGTGATCACGCCGGCGAAGGCGCCGAACTCGTCGACGACCACCGCGAGGTGCTGATGCGCGCGGACGAGGTCGTGCAAGGCGTCGGAGAGCGTGGCGTTCTCGGGGACGATGTGCGCCTTGCCCATGAGCTCGCGGATGCGGACTTCGCGGCGGTTCTCGCCGGCGGCCTTGAGGATGTCGCGGCGGCGGACGACGCCGACGATGCGGTCGGGATTCTGCTCCCAGACCGGCATACGGCCGTGCGGGACGCTCGGGTAGAGCCGGAGCACGTCGGCGACGGTGAGATCGGCTTCAATCGCCGTGACGACGGGACGCGGCGTGAGCACCTGCGAGACCGGGATATCGTCGAGGCGGACCGCATTGGCGACGAGGTTGCTCTCGGCCTGGGTGATCTTGCCTTCGCGGGCGGCCGCCTGGGCGAGGCTGCCGATGTCGGCATCGGCGCGGTCGACGCCTGGCTCCTCGGGCGGAGCGAGCGAGTCATGGAGCTTGCCGAAGGTACGGAGGATCTTGGCGGCGCCGCGGACCAGCTTCAGGGAGGAAGCGATGCGCGGGGCGAGGCCGATGCGGAAATGCATGCCCACCTTGCGGGGAAGCATGATCGTCAGCCAGGCCATCACGAAGGAGACGGCGATGAAGGCCAGCGAAGTGAGGAGGCCCACCTGCCAGCTCTCGGCCATGCGCTGGAGGAAGCGGGCGCCGACGAGGAAACCGCCCAGCAAGGCGCTCATCCCGACGAAGGCGGCGGAAAGGACCTCGAAGGCCGCGAGCGTGTTGCCTTGGTCGCCGCGGGAGCGTTCGATCGAGACCGCGGCCTTGGCGTCCTGGCGGCGAAGCTCTTCGAGCTCGGCATGGGAGAGGGCGGAGACCACCCCGGCCACGAGCGAGATGCCCGCCGCGCTGCCGTTGAGGAGGATGAAGACCGGCCAGAGATACCACGCTGAATCCATGTCCGTCCTGCATAGGGCGGAGGGCCGTGTTTGGCGAGGGAGAATCCCGGCGTTGACCCCGCGGAACCGCCTCGAAATGATGCTTCCATGACCCCACGCGAGCTCCAGATCGTCTCCGCCTTGGCCGTATTCCTTTCGGCCGCCCTGCCCGCCGCCGCCGGAGCGATCGCCTTCCGCTCGCAGCCCATCCTCGCCGCGACGTTGCACGGCGAAGCCGGCACCCTGCCCGGCCTGACCGGCTTCTACTTCAACCATTTCACCGGCGCGCTCGGCCTGCTGCTCGTCGTCGGACTCGCCATCACCGCCTACGCGGCCCGCGCGCACCTGCGCCAAGACGAAGAGCCGGTCGTGCGCATGGCCAAGCTCCTCGTCGCGACGTGCTTCTCCGCGCTCGTGAGCGTCGTCTTCCTCGGCCTGCTCGTGCTCGCGACGGCCTTGCCGGTCTACGCGAAGCTGATGCAGCGCTGAGCCCGCCACGCGGCGAGCCAGGCGAGGGCGCGGGTCGCCTCGGACTGCGCGCCCGTCGGTTGCCAGGCCAGACGGCCTTCGGCGTGATACGAGCGGGCGCACACCGCGCCGCCCTCGAACGTGGAACGCAGGACCAGCACGGACTGCGCGTTCGACGGGAACCCGGGCCAGGAGACGTCACGGACCGGACGTCCCGCCTGGGCGAGCACCGAACGCAACTGCGCCATCGCCGTGCCCGGCAGGCGACCAGTCTCGACCGCAGGGAAGTTCCAGCTTTCGCCATCCCACCAGGCGAAGGAACTGCGCGTCCCTTCGCTGAGGCAGCCGCGCGCATCGAACTGGACGCCTTCGGCATCGGCGCGATCGGCCAGCGCGCGGAGTTCGCGCCAGGCCTCGGAAGAATTCTTCCACGGGCCGCTCTTCGGGCGGGGCAGCCACTCGGGGGCGTCGCGACGGAGCGCGAGCTGATAGAGGTCGATCGTCGACGGCGTGGCCGGCAGAGGACGGACCGTGAGCCATTCGGTGGCAAGCCCGTCGCCGCGCGGAGCGACGAGGAGGCGGACGATCGCGTTCGTAAGCGTGTTGCGACCGAGCAGGCCGCCGAGCGGCGCCGACCAGGTCGCCGCATCGGCGGCGGCCCCCAGCATGAGCCGCGCGGGATCAAGCCCGAGGCGGGGACAGGCGAGAGCGAGCCGGTCGAGATGATCGCCGAGGCACGCGATGCGGCCGGAACGGAGCGCGAACGTCTCGAACAAGGAAGGCCCGGGGACCAGCGAGGAGACCTCCGCGCCGTCGGGCAACGTGACCCATTCGCCTTGGCGCCAGCCGATCATGGACGCAGGGCCGCGCGGGCGGCGGCGAGCAACGGGGCCTGGGCCTTGCGGAGGCTCTCGGCGTATTCGCGGGCGGGAACGGAGTCGGCGACGACGCCGGCACCCGCCTGGACAAACGTGCGGCCGTCCGCGGACCAAAGGGAACGGATGACGATGTTCAGGCAGAGGTCGCCCGTGGCGCCGATCCAGCCGAGCGAGCCCGTGTAGTAGGCGCGCGCGACCGGTTCGAGTTCGGCGATGACCTGCATCGTGCGGACCTTCGGCGCGCCCGTGACCGTGCCGCCGGGGAAGAGCGCGCGGATGACGTCGGCAGGGCCGGCGGAAGCCTGCAGCTCGCCTTCGACCTGCGAGACGAGATGCATCACGTGAGAGTAACGCTCCACCGCCATGAATTCCGGCACATGCACCGTGCCCGGTCGCGAGACGCGGCCGACGTCGTTGCGGAGCAGGTCGACGAGCATCAGGTGTTCCGCCTTTTCCTTCGTGTCGCCGGAGAGCTCCCTCGCCCAAGCCAGGTCGGCGGCCTCGTCGGCGCCGCGCGGACGCGTACCGGCGATCGGGCGGGAAGCGATCTTCCCGGCCGAGACGTCGACGAGGAGTTCGGGCGAGCCGCAGACGAGCGTCGCGCCGGGCAGACGGACCAAGCCCATGTAAGGCGAAGGATTCGCCGAACGGAGGACCTCGTAGGTCAGCAACGGGTCGACCGGCGCGACTTCGAGGCGCGTGGAAAGGTTCACCTGATACGTGTCGCCCGCGGCGATGTATTCCTGGCAACGGCCGACCGCGCGGACGAAAGCAGGTTCGTCCAGCGACTGCGCGAGCGGCCTCGCCGGCTGGCCGGCGGGCGGAAGCGTCGGCGCGGCCTGCGCGCACGTCGCATCCCAGCGGGCGGCGAGGTCGAGGGCGCGGGCGCGGGCGGCGCGCAAGGCCGAGTTCGGCGAGCCTACCGGACAGAGCACCAGCACCGTGAGCTCATGTTTAGCCGAATCGAACACGCACGCCTCATGGGCCTCGAGGAAGGCAGCGAGCGGGGCGCGGACATCGGTGGGCGCGGACTTCACCGGCTCGAACTGCGTCGCGAGCTCATAACCGAGCAACGCGATGAGTCCGCCTTGGAAGGCCGGCCAGCCGGCCAAGCGGGGCGCGCGGACCTCGCGCGACCAGCGGCGCAGATAGTCGAGGGGCTTCTCGGAAGCTTCCTCGTGGGCGCCATCCTCGGCGTGCATGACCACGCGGCCGTCGGCGAAGAAGACCGTCGCGCGCGCCGCGGCGGGCACGGCGATCGTCAGGCTGCCCGAGCGGCCGCTCTCGAGGACCGCATGATGACGGCCCGTGAAGAAGCCGTCCCAGGAAAGCGGCAGGCGTTCGGCGCGGAAACGCGCGAGATACGGCAGGTGCGTCCAGCCAGGACGGGCGGCGGACCAATCGGCGGCCGTGACCTCCGCGAGGATGACCGGCGTGTCAGGCATCGGCGAAGTTCAGCTTATAGCCCGAGAAGTCGGGGCCTGAAAGGATCTCGCCGGCGCGCTCGGACGTGATCCCGTAGACATGGAGTTCCTGGCGTGAGCCCTTCGAGACGACCGTGACGCGCAGGCCGCCGCCGAGCTTCATGATCTTGATCGAGAGCGTGCTCGCGCGGACGCGCGCGCTGATGACCCCGCGGGAGACGCGGCCATGACGTTCAAGGGCTTCGGCCACAGGACGGGCGGCGTCCGTCAGCGACGTATGCGTGCCCGCCCTGCCCCGCCCCTTGGCCATGCTCAGGCGATCTCCCAATCGTAGGGATGGGAGGAGAGGAACTCGCAGCCCTTCTTCGTGACCACCACGCAGTCCTCGAAGCGGCAGCCGCCGATGCCCGGATAGTAGAGGCCCGGCTCGACCGTCACCGCGTTGCCCGCGACGAGCGGGTGCGGGTTGCGCGTCGAGAGCGCCGGATCCTCATGGATGTCGTAGCCGAGGCCGTGGCCTGTGCCATGGAAGAAGCCCACGTAGACGCCCTTCACCAGGCCGGTCTTGTAGCCGAGCGACTTGAAATAGTCCTGCACCACCGTGTGGACCTTGGCCCCCGTGACGCCGGCGCGGATGGCCTTGATGGCGCGGCGCTGGGCTTCGAGGACCGCGTGGACCATCTTGCGCTGCTTCGCGCTGGCCTTCCCCTTGAGGTAGGTGCGGGTCATGTCGCCGTAATGGTGCGAGGCGATGTGGCGCGGGTAGATGTCGCAGACGATGAGCTCGTTGGCGCGGACCGGGCCCGAGCCGGAACAGTGGCAATCAACCGCCTGGTCGCCCGGGGCGATGATCAGGCCGATGTCGCACAGGCCGCCCCGGCGGAGGATCGCGACCTGCGCCTCTTCCTTCAGGATCTCGGCCGTGAGGGTCTTGCCCTGCCACTGCAGCACGCCCTTCTTGTCGGCCTTGGCTTCCGCGAGGACCTTCTCCACGGCCTTGAAGCCGGCGACCGCGGCGACGTTGCCGGCGCGGATGCCGGCGAGCTCCGCCTTGGATTTCACCTGGCGGGCGGGGAAGAGTTCGGGCGTGCCGCGTTCGTTATGCTGGGCGCCGACCGGATGGAGTTCGAGCCCGAGTTCGCGAAGACGCTGGAAGAGCCCGACGGGGAAATCGGCCGGCACGCGGAAACGGTGGATGCCCTGCTGGAGCGCCGCGAAGACGATCGCGTCGGCGACCCCGGCCTTCGGGTTCGTCTTGCGGAGATCGCCAATGATGGCCGTGAGATTCAGAACTTCGTCGAAGGCGGACTCCTCCTTGGCGCGGCCGACCTCCATGCCGGGCAGCAGGCCGATGCGCCGGCCGCCGGCCGAGAAAGCCGGGAACGGGTCGGAGGCGTGGAAGCCGCCGAACCAGCGCAGGTCGGCGTTCTTGGAAGGGGTCGCCATCATCAGCACGTCGCGGACGGCAGGGGCGGAGGAACGGGCGGTGCGAGCCATGGGCGCAGGATGACGGAAGTCGGCCCAGCGTGAAGCGCAAACGGAGTGGCGGTCCGTCGAAAGAAGGGCACGATGCCCGCATGCTCGCCCAAGCCACCCCCGCCGCGTTCTCCTGGAGCACCATGTTCATGCCGTCCCTTCCCTGGTACGAAATGGTCTTCCGCGGCATCGTCGTGTACGTCTTCCTCATCGTCCTCATCCGGATCACCGGGCGCCGCCAGGTCGGCATGCTCGCGCCGTTCGACTTCATCCTGCTGCTCATCCTGAGCAACGCCGTCCAGAACTCCATGAACGGCGGGGATAACAGCCTCGGGGGCGGCCTGCTCATCGCCGCGACCCTCGTCACGCTGAACTGGGGCGTCTCGCTGCTCTCGCGCCGGTCGAAGTTCGTCGAAGGCCTGCTCGTGGGCCGGCCCGTCTTCCTCGTGAAGGATAACTACGTCCTCGAGAAGAACCTGCACGGCGAGAAGATCACCCATCACGAACTCATGGCCGCGCTGCGGGCCGCCGGGTGCGCGAACATCGAGAACGCCAAGCACGTCATCCTCGAGACCAACGGCTCGATCACCGTCGTCCACACCCAGTCGGACGCTTGACCGCGGGCCGGGCGGGAATTAGGAATACGGTGTTCCGGACGACGCGGGTATCGTTCAGTGGTAGGACCCCACTTTCCCATAGTGGTGACACCAGTTCGAGTCTGGTTACCCGCTCCCGAAACGGCCGTCAGGCCGATGGGCAGGCTTGACCCCGGGCGGACGGCTGGGAATAGTAAGCGTCCTTGGCCACGCGGGTATCGTTCAGTGGTAGGACACCACTCTTCCAAAGTGGATACACCAGTTCGAATCTGGTTACCCGCACCAAGGAAATCACCGACGCTCAGTTCCTCCAGGGAAGCTGACCGGCGGGCGTGACCTCGAGGAATTCCTTCCAGGCTTCGACCTCGTCGGCGGAGAGCGACGACGCCACGACCAGGCGCCACTTCGGCTTCGTCGGCGGATGGCGCAGCGTCATGCCGGCCTGTTCGGGGAGGCGGTTGGCTTTGCGCGAATTGCACCGCACGCAGGCCGTGACGATGTTCTCCCAGTTCGTCTTGCCGCCGATGTCGCGCGGGACGACGTGGTCGAGGTTGAGTTCCTCGTCGCGGAACTGGCGGCCGCAGTACTGGCAGGTGTTCGCGTCGCGCAGGTAGACGTTGCGGCGGGAGAAGCGGATCTCGCGGCGCGGCACGCGGTCGTACTCGCCGAGCAGGAGCACCCGGGGGACGCGCAGCACGATGCACGTCGTGCGGACGGACTGGCCGGCGGGCGGCGGCGTCTCGACGGAGAAGCGCATCCATTCCTCGGCGCTCATCACGCGATGGCCGGAGGGATCGGCGTGGATCGCCGAGGCGCGCCCGCGGAACAGCAGGCTCATCGCGCGCAGCACGCCGACGATGTTAACCGGCTGCCAGAGACGGTTAAGGACGAGGACGCGTTGTTCGAGGCGCGGAGGCACTGGACCAAGAGATAAGGCCGGGCCGACGGACGGTCAACCCCCTCGGCTCAGCGGCCCTTGGCCTTCGTCTTCGGGGCGGCGGCCTTGGTCGCCTGACCCGCGGAAACCGTGGCCGCCTTGGGCGGAGGAGGCGTCGTAAAGGTGTCGGGCAAGGCCACGAACATCGCGCCCGTCACGGAGGACGGGATCGGGAACGGCACGCCGTCGATCTGGACGCGCAGGTTCTCGACCGCGGAAGAGCGCAGCTCGCTCGGACCCTTGACGTTGATGACGACCGGCTTGTCGCGGGGCGAAAGCATGCCGAGCCCCGGAGACTCGCCGGTATTCAGCTCGATGACCTGGTAGCGCACCCCCGCCTTGACCGAAGTCAGCGTGATCTGATGAGGGCGGCTCGGCGGCGGCACCGGGACGACAACCTCCGCGACCGGCTTCGGCTGCGTCCGCTTGGCCGCGGACGAGCTTAGATAAAAAACGCGATGATGATCGCGATCACCGCGATGCCGATGATGCCGTAGATCAGCATGTCGCGGCTCACCGTGATGGGATTGCCGCGCGGCTCGGGCTCGAAGGCCGCGTCCTCGTCGGCGCCGGCTTCGAGCGGGCGGCGGGAGGCCTTGGCGGAATGGTGCGTGTTGAAATCGGCGCCGGCCTTCTCGTCGTCGAGACGGAGGTACTTCGCGTAGACCTTCACGAAGCCGCGCTTGTAGACATCGGCGAGCGGGATGGATTCGAACTGGTTGGCCTCCATCGACTGGAGATAGTCGGTGCGGATCTTGGTGAACTCCGCGGCTTCGCGGAGGGTCACGCCCAGTCGCTGACGGGCTTCTTGGAGACGTTCGCCGAGGGTTTGCATGGCCCGAGGTTCGCCCGAAGACCGCCGATACGCAAGCCTCTGGTGGCCGGAAGCAGGCTCAGTAGAGGAGGTTCCAGAGATAGGCCCAAGGCCAGATGACGAGTTCCCGGAGATAGCCCATGCCCACCTGGAACAGCGGGATGTTGACCAGCACGATCAGGATCACGAAACCCCATCGGGCCAAGGACAGGAAGAGCTCTTCCGTGTAAAGCCCGAGACGAAGCGCCACCCGCGAACCATCCAGCGGCGGTATGGGGATGAGGTTGAAGACCACCAGGCTGGCGTTCATCATGATGCCCGTCCAAAGGAATTTCAGGATAACCTCTTGGGAATGAGGGTCGAATTTCCCCAGGCCGCCGATGACGGCAAAGACGAAGCATAGCACGAGGTTCATCGCGGGGCCGGCGAGGGTGATGCAGATGTCGTCCATCCGTCGGGTGCGCGGGTTGGGCAACGAGATCTGGACGGGCTTCCCCCAGCCGATGAGTCCGACGCCGGGCTTGAGGAAGATCATCACGGCCGGGAGGGCGATGGTGCCGATGGGGTCCGCGTGGGCGAAGGGGTTGAGCGTCACGCGCCCTTGGAGCCGCGGGAGCGGGTCGCCCCGCAGGTCCGCCATCCAGGCATGGCCGAACTCGTGTAGGCCGACCGAGATGATCAACAGGATGAGCTGAAGCAGCCCGTCACGCAGATGCGTATCCATGTCAGTTACCTCCGCAGCCGCCGCTAGGTTTGCCGCAGCCGCAGCCATGGGAATGCACGTGATCGGACTTCAAGCCCTTGACGGCTACCATCGGGAGCTGCTTCTCGAGCTTGGCCGAGCCGCAGTGTGGGCAGGCGGGCTTGTCCTGGGAACTGCGGACGAGCAGTTCGCTGGTCTTGCCGCAGTCGGCGCAGGTGTAATCGAAGATCGGCATGGCGGACGAAGGAGAGGAAACGGAGGCGGCCCGGTTAGCCAATCCGAAAGCGGGGCGCACTCGCTCCTTGAGGAACGGGACCGGATGGATAGACCTGAGCCATGTCGCTCGCCGCCCGGATCCGACTCGCCCAGAAGCGCGGCCTCAGCCTGCCGGCGGCCCGCATGCTCGCGCGTCTGTCCTCGCCGAAGGCCATCCAGGATTTCCTCGTCAATTTCCCGCAGAACTTCGAGCCCGAGGGCGACACCGCCCGGTCGGTCGAGCAGACGCTGAAGCATCGCCGGGCGCATTGCATCGAAGGCGCGATGGTCGCCGCCTTCGCGCTTTGGCTGCAAGGCCACCCTCCCCTGCTGCTGGACTTCAGCGCGCACCAGGACATGGACCATGTGATCGCGCCCTTCCGCGTGAACGGCAAGTGGGGCGCCATCTCCAAGACCAACTATGTCTGCCTCCGCTGGCGCGACCCGGTCTACCGGAGCGTCCGCGAGCTCGCGATGTCGTACTTCCACGAATACGCCAAGGGCCCGCGCAAGACGCTGCGCAGCTATTCCAAGCCTTACGACCTCAGCCGGCTGCCGACGGAGAAGTGGGTGAACAACCCGAAGGACTGCTGGGAGATCGCCGACCTCATCACCGCCACGCGGCATTATGCGATCGTCACCGACGCCGAGGCCAAGGCCTTGCGGCACCGCGACGACGTCGAGGTGCGTTCGGACAAGGTCACCGTGTTCCCGATCCCGAAGTGGAAGCGGCAGCGGCTCTGAGCGCGCTCACCGGCGGCCGTCGTACCAGATATCGCAGTTCTCCGGTCGCTTCGCGGCGCGGCCGGCGGTGAAGAGCATCCGGAAGAAGAACCGGGCCGCTTCGGTGAGCGTGTAGAGCTTCAGCTTACGTGAAGAAGTGAGCAGCGGGGCGACCGCCAGGATGACGAACTTGCGGCCGGAACGACGCGCCAAGGACTTCAACCGACGGCTGAGGAAGACCTCCTCCCCGGCGTAGTATTCGGTGCCGAAACCTCCGGCCGCACGGAACGCGGCGGCCTCGACCCAGACGCAGGAACCGGCGGCCCAGCCGGCGCGGCGGCTGCATAGGTTCCAGAGTCCGCAGACGAAGCGCGCGTAGCGCGGCGTGCCGGGCTCGAGTTCGACCGTGCTGCCGCCGCCGAGCGCTCGGCCTGAGGCGATCTGTTCGGCGACGGCGTGGAAGAGCGCCGCCGAAGGCGTCGAGTCGGCGTCGATGAAGACGAGCCAGTCGCCCGTCGCGACGCGGGCGCCGGCATCGCGGGCCCGGCCGATCTGGTTCACCGGTTCGAAGACGACGGTCGCTCCGGCCGCGCGGGCGCAGGCCGCGGTGCCGTCGGTGGAATTGTTATCGCAGACCACGCACTCCCACGTCCAGCCGCGCCGTTCGAAAGCGCCGGCCGCCGAGCGGATGGCGGCGAGCGTCGCCGGGAGGAGCTTTTCTTCGTTGAACGCCGGGATGACGACGGAGACGCGCATCACGACGGCGGGAGCGGACTCAGCTGACGTGCTCGAACGCGCAGGCCGCCGCGCCGACCACGCCGACGTTGCCGCCCAAGCCGGCCGGAACGATCGTGCAGACCGCCGAGAGGCGAGGGAAAGCGTAGCTGTTAGCGCTCTTGCGCATCGGGACGAAGAGCGCGTCGCCCGCCGCGGTCACGCCGCCGCCGACCACGATCACGTCGGGATTGAAGGTGTTGATCACCGCGCCGAGGCCGCGGCCCAGGTAGTTGATGGACTCGGCCCAGATGTCCTTGGCCAGCGCATCGCCTTCGGCCATCGCCTGGAAGAGGTGGTGCGTCGTGACCTGCTCGATGCTACCGGCGAACTTGACGATGCTCGACGGACGTCCGGCGGCGAGCGCTTCGCGTGTACGACGGGCGATCGCGGTGCCGGAGGCGTACACTTCCCAGCAACCGGGGTTGCCGCACCCGCAGCGCGGGCCGTCCATCGTGAGAGGAATATGGCCGAGCTCGGCCGCGTTGCCGTTGGAGCCGCGCATGAGGCGGCCGTCGATGACCGCACCGCCGCCGATGCCGGTGGAGACGGTGATGTAGACGACGTTCCGCTTACCCTTGCCGGCACCGAAGCGGTATTCGCCGAGGGCGGCGGCGTTGCAGTCGTTGTCGATGCGCGCGGGGAGGCCGCCGAAGGAGCCGCTCAGGAAATCCGTGATCGAGAAGCCGGTCCAGCCGGGGAGATTGGGCGAGCCGTCGACGCAACCGCGGGCGATGTCGAGCGGGCCCGGCGAAGCGATGCCGATCGCGACGAAGTCGACCGGCTTGAGCTTCAGTTCCGCGAGGAGCGCATGGGCGGCTTCGGCGACGCGTTCGCAAGCCTGCTGGGGTCCCTTTTCGGCGAACGTCTCGACCCGGCCGGAGCCGAGTACGGTGCCGTCTTCGTTGACGACGCCGAAGGCGAACTTGGTGCCGCCGAGGTCAAAGGCCAAAACTTTACGCATGGGAGTGGGAGAGGTCAGTCGCGGGACGGACGGGAGAAGTCGTCCTGCAGGCGGACGACGTCGGTAAGGTCGGGCGTGGAGGACTCGAGCAGGACGCTGTCCTCGAGGGCCTCGAAGCGATGGATCGTGCGGACCGGGATATGGACGGTCTGGCCTGGCAGCCAGACGTGCTGGTCGGCGGGCGTTACCAGCGAGGCCGAAGGCGTCTCGCCGGGGGCGAGCGCACGAAGCGTCAGGAGCACCTTGCCTGAAAGGAGGAAAAGCGTCTCCGTCTTGCGCTCATGATACTGGAGGCTGAGCCGGCAGCCCTTCTTCACTTCGAGGATCTTGCCGGCATACGCGGCCTGATCGGCGAACCAGACCTCACGCCCCCACGGTTTCTCCACGGTCTTAGGGGTGTGCAACGGCTCGGCCATGCCTGAGGTCTGTCCAAAAACACCGCGTTAGCCAAGCAAATCCCCGAAGAAGTCGGGCTGGTCCATCGCGCCGACCAAAGGTCGTACCAGTCTTTCGTCGTCGATGGCCACGCGGTTCACGTCGGGCGAGACGCGATGCATCGAAAGCGTCCGGTCGGGTGCCGTGACGGCGAGGCGCGCGAAATCCTCCGCGGCGAAAGCCTTCTCGGAAAGCCAGGCCTGCCGGTCCGCGCCCGCCAAGAGGATCGGCATGCGGGAATGCACTTCACCCGCTTCACGATTCGGCGCGACCGTCACCAGGCAGAGCGTGCGCCGATGCGAGCCATCGGCGGCGAGGTGGAGCGACCATAGGCCGCCGACCGCCAAGGGTCCGCCGTCGGCGGCGCGGAAATAGTACGGAGACTTCAGCCTGCCTTCCGTCTTCCATTCATAATAGCCGTCGATCGGGATGACGCAGCGACGGTGCCGGGCGGAATCACGGAAAGTCGGCCGGTCGAAGATGCCTTCGGCGCGAGCGTTGGCATGGCCTTCCTGTTCGTCGGCCGGCGCCCAGGCGGGCACGAAACCCCAGGGCAACGCTTCGGTGCGGAGGACGCCCTGCTCCCGGCGGACGGAGACCAGCGGCGTGCCCGGCGAGATGTTATAACGCGGAGAGACCCCCGCCGGCGGGGCTCCCAGGCTCTTCACGATTTCTTCCCAGCGAGAAAACTGGGTGACGCGGCCGCACATGCGTTCGGTCGACTCAGGCCTTCGGCGGGAGCGCGGGCGGGCGACCGGCGTTCGCGCCGGTGCGCAGGGCGTTCAGGACGACGAGGTTGATGAAGTGCATCACACCGAGGACGACGACCACCACGCCGACCGACTTGCTGAGATGTTCGACGACCTCGATGCCCGTCTTCGGGTGTTCCTTGGAAGAAAGGAAGAGGAGCATGAAGCCGGCATTCACCAGGTAGAAGCCGATGATCAGCAGATTATTGACCGAGTCGGCCATCGTCTCGTCGCCATGGAAGGCTTCGAGGAGGAACGGGCGGCCGCTGCGGAAGAGCGTCCGGCCGACCCAGATCGTCACGGCGAGGGAGACGACGAAATAGATGCCATATTCCAGATAAGTCAGCGAGTCGTTGACGGCGCTGGCGGCGGTGTCGGCGGCGAGGATCATGCCGACAGCCTGGGCGAGCCCCCGAGGCCTTCAAATGCTAAAACCTTCCCTTACCAGTGCGGCGGGCGCTCGTCGGCGGGCGGAGCCTGGTCGCCGGCGTCGGCCGTCTGGGTCAGCTTGGCCTCGGTGCGGGCCAGACGATCGGAAAGCTTCGAGACCTCGCGGGAAAGCTCGAGCATGGCCCGGTCCTGCTGCTCCACGTGGCGCTGCAGGAAGGCGATGCGTTCTTCGAGATCGTGAAGCTTGGAGTCCATGGGGACAAGATGAGGGGGCGGGCGGGCGGAGCAAGACTCCCCCGCATAGGATGATTCCGACAGCCGACCGCGTAGCCCCTCTTTAACGGTTGTCAGCACCGGTTCATCTTATGGAATCCCACTATGTCCTCACCCCAGGACGATCCAGCCCCGGCGTCCTCCTCGACGCCGCTGCTCAGACCCAAGCGTTCGCTCTGGCGCCGCTTGGGCGGGGAAGGCTTGGCCCTTTCGGTCATCATCCACCTGGTGCTGGTGATCATCGCCGTGGTCTGGGTCATCTCGACGGTCACGGACTCCGCCAAGAGCAAGGCGCCCGACGTCTTCGCGACCGGCTCCGGCGGCGGCAGCGGCGGCCCGAAGGCCAAGGAGTACAAGACCAAGCTCCAGCCCAAGAACATCAAGGCGCTGACCAAGGCTGATTCGCGCATCACCAGCAAGAACGCGAACGCCACCATCGCCGTCAGCAGCCTGCCGGCGGTGGCGAATCCGATGGCGACCGCGGGTGCCGTGGGCGGCGGCAGCTCCAAGGGCTTCGGGGGCGGATCCGGCGGAGGCATCGGCAGCGGCAAGGGTGCCGGGGTCGGCGGCGGCAAGAACTTCGTCTCGATCTTCGGGATGAAGAACGCCGCCGGGGCGGGCGTCGGCGGCCTGATCGGCACGCTCTACGACCTGAAGCAGACCTCCGCCCGCAAGCCCACCGCGATGATGGATCCGAAGAGCGGTATCCCGCCCTACCGCGCCGCCGTCCGCGACTTCCTCGAGAGCGGCTGGAGTCCCGGCAAGCTGCAGAAGTTCTTCAGGTCGCCCGACATGCTGGTCTCCGGCCAGCTGTTCATCACCGGCCGCTCCGCGGATGACGCGCCCAAGGCCTTCGAGGTCGAGAATCTGATGAAGCCGTCGCGCTGGGTCGTCCACTATCGTTGCTACGTCGAGGTACCCAATTCCCTGCCCTTCCGCTTCGTCGGTTCGGGCGACGATTTCCTGCTCGTCCGCTGGAACCGCAAGATCGCCCTCGATGACGGCTACGAGACCTACTTCTCCGGCAAGGACGGGAACTACAAGGATTTCGGAGTGAAGGTCTCGAAGGAATTCAAGGTCGACCGCAAGCCCGGCTCGCTCAATCGCCTGAAGGCCGGTCCCTGGGTCCAGGCGAGCAAGGGCACGAAGGTGCCGGTCGAAGTGCTGATGGGCGAGACGCCCGGCGGCGTCTTCGACTGCTACCTGACGATCGAAGTCGCGAAGTCCGAGACCAAGGTGAACGGCCAGTACGAAGGAGAAGGAACCTTGAAGCTCTTCCGCTGCAGCGCCGATCCCCTTCCTCCCGAAATCGCCAAGGACACGCGCGGCCTGAAGATCGACATGCGGGCGGACGGCTGGATCTTCAAGGTGACCAAGGACGCCAACACGCCGATCCGCTAGCGCTTGCCGGAGAAGTAGAAGCGGGCGCAGTTGCCGCCGAAGAGCCCGGCGCGCTCGGCGTCCGTCAGGCCGCGGGCGTAGTCATCGACCAAGCGGAACGTCTGTTCGTAACTGCCGGCGAAAAGGCAGACCGGCCAATCCGAACCATACATCAGGCGCGACGGCCCGAAGGCCCCGAAGACCGTATCGAGATACGGACGGAACTGCTCAGCCTTCCAATTCTTATGGTCTGCCTCGGTGAGCATGCCGGAAACCTTGCAGTGGACGTTCGGCAGCTTGGCCAGGCGTCGGATCTGCGACTTCCATGGCTCGATGGTCCCGTCCTTGATGTGCGGCTTCGCGATGTGATCGAGAACGAAGGACTGCAGCGGAAAATTCTCGGCGAGACGGATGGCCGCCTCGAGCTGCTTCGGGTAAATGAGGATGTCGTAGGTGAGCCCGTGCGCGTGGAGCTTCGAGATGCCACGCTGGAAATCCTTCCCGAGCATGAAATCATCGTCGGGCTCTTCCTGGACGACATGGCGGACGCCGACGAACTTCGGGTGCGCGGCGAGACGGGCGAGGTCGGCCTCGACGCGGTCGGAGCGCAGGTCGACCCAGCCGACGACGCCTTTGACGTTCGCATGCCTGTCGGCGAGGCCGAGCAGCCAGTCGGATTCGCCCACCACCTGACGCGCCTGCACGGCGATCGAACCCTCGAAGCCGAGCGGCTTCTGCAACGCGACGAGATCGTCAGGGAGCCAGCTGCGATGCAACGGCGAGCCTGGCGGGATCCACGGGTATTGCGCCGCGTCGTACGACCAGAAATGCTGGTGGGCGTCGAGGCGCATGGCGTCAGACCACGTCGACGATCGCCTTGATCACGCCGGACTCCGGCTTGAGCCAGGTCGGGAAGGTCGCGATCAGGTCATCGAACTTGGCGTGGTGCGTGATCCAGGGCTTCGTGTCGATGACTCCGTCCTCGATCAGCTTTATGATCCGGGCGAAGTCCTTCGAGTGGGCGTTGCGGCTGGCCATGATGGTCAGCTCGCGGCGGTGGAGGTGCGGCGCGTGCGGGAACGTGAGGTCCTGCTGCGTGATGCCCACGAAGACGACGCGGGCGGCGAAGGCCGCATACGCGAAGCAGCCGACCATCGACTTGTTGCTTCCCGTGGCGTCGATGACCACGTCGGCCAGCTGGCCGTTCGTGAGGGCCGCGAGCGCGGCGACCTCGGAACCATCCCCCTTGGCGAGAATGACGCCGTCGACCTTCATGACATCGGTGCAGAACTTCAGGCGGTCGGCGTTCATGTCCATCACGACGCACTTCGCGCCGGAGACTTTCACGAACTCGACGGCCGAGAGGCCGATCGGACCGGAACCGATGACGAGGACCGTCTCGCCGGCCTTAGGGGCGGCGCGGTCGACGGCGTGGCAGCCGATGGCGAGCGTCTCGACGAGCGCGAGCTGGTCATAGGTGAGCTTCGTCGAGATGTGGAGCTTGCGGGCCGGCAGGAGAAACTTCTCCGCCATGCCGCCGTCGCACATCACGCCGAGCGTCTTGTGGTTCTCGCAGCAATTAGTGAAGCCGCGGCGGCAGCTGTAGCAGGTCTGGCAGTTGATGTAGGGCTCGACCGAGCAGCGGTCGCCCGGCTTGACGTTCGTCACGCCCGGGCCCACGGCGAGGACCTCGACGCCGAGCTCGTGGCCGGGGATGCGCGGGTAGGAGTAGAACGGCATCTTGCCGAGATAGCCTCCGTAGTCCGTGCCGCAGATGCCGATGCGATGGACGCGGACGACCGCTTCGCCGGCGGCGGGAGCCGGCGGCTCAGGGATGTCGATCCGCACGAACTGCTGCGGCTGGTCGAGACGGATGGCTTTCATCGGCTCAGTTGTTCTCCTTCAGGCCTTCGAGGTGGCCCAGGTTCTTGACCGGGGCGAAGATAGCCTGGACCTCGGCGAGCAGCTGCTGGTCGATCGGCTCCGCGGCCCACTTGGCCCAGTTGCGGATGTTGGTCGGGTTGGCGCTGCCCGAGACCGTCGTGGCGATGTCGGGATGCTGGAGCGAGAACTGCAGGGCGAGCTTGGCGATGTCGCTGCCCTTGGCGGCGCAATGGGCGGCGGCGGCGCGCGCGGCGGCCTTCACGTTCTCCGGCTCCTTGAGCCAGGCCGGGAGCGGCGCGTTGGTGAGCAGACGGGCGCTGAACGGGCCGGCGTTCATCACGCCGATGCCCTTCGCCTTGAGGTAAGGTACGGTCTCGTCGGAGAAGCGAGTGTTCTGGAGCGTATGCTGGTTGTAGCTCAGCACGCAGTCGACCTCGGCCTGGTCGCAGATGAACTTGAAGATCTTCTGCGGGTAGCCACTGAAGCCGATGGCCTTCACCTTGCCGGCCTGCTTCGCCTTGCGGAGGGCCGGGATGGTCTCGTCGACGATCTGCTGCATCGGGACGAACTCGATGTCATGGCAGAGGATGATGTCGAGGTGGTCGGTGCCGAGGCGGTGGAGGGAGACGTCGATGCTCTCCGCGACGCGCTTGGCGCTGAAGTCGAAGTGCTGCAGGTCGTAGCGGCCGAGCTTCGTGCAGAGCTTGTAGCTGTCGCGCGGGACGCCGCGAAGGGCGATGCCGAGGAGCACTTCGGACATGCCGCGGCCGTAGAAGGGCGACGTGTCGATGAAGTTGAGGCCGCAATCGAGGGCGACCTGGACGGACTTCAGCGCATCGTCGAGGGCGACGCTGCGGAATTCCTGGCCGAGCGACGAGGCGCCGAAGCTGAGGATGGGGAGTTCGATCCCGGTCTTGCCGAGGGGGCGGGTCTTCATGGTGCGAAAGTTCAGGCGGTGCGGCAGCCGACGGTGAGGAGCACGTTGCCCCAGAGCGCCTGATCACCCGTCTGGATGGTCAGGATATGGTCGGCGGATTCGACGGCCTTGTAGAAATCCCACTTCAGGATCGGCTGCAGCTCGAGCTTCAGGCCGGCGGCCTTCACTTCCTGACGGAACTCGGCCCACACGGGCGGCTCGCCCTTCTGCGCGTAAGAATCGTCGGCCGGGATACCCATCGTATTGACGGCGTCGATCGGCACCGCGCTGAGCACGGCACGCAGGACCTGGGCGACCGTCGGGATGCCGGGAGACAGGTTGAGCGAGACCAGTTCGGCGTTCGGGCCCTTCTTGCCCCAGACCGGATAGTTGCCGTCGGCGATCAGGATGACCGAGTGATGGCCCGCGCGGGCGAGGACTTCGGTGATCTTCGGATGGATGAGCTGGTGCTTGAGCATGGTCTTAGCGGGGTAAGTGGGTGCGGATGGCCTTGATCGTCTGGGCGGCGGCGGCTTCGGAATCCGGGAGCGGGAGGATCTCGCCGGAGAGGTAGCCCGCGAAGCCGATGTCCTTGAGCGCGGCGACGACCGAAGCGGTCTCCGTATGGCCAAAGCCGATCGCCTGACGGTTGCTGTCGGCGAAGTGGACGTGGCCGACGTGGCGACCGCAGGCGCGGAGCGTGGCGGCGTTCGAGACCTCCTCGATGTTCATGTGGAACAGGTCGCAGAGCAGCCGCACGTTGCCGACCTTGCGGTCTTCGAGGAACCTCGCGGCGTCGAGCTGACGGTTCAGGAGATTCGTCTCGTAGCGGTTGAGCGGCTCGTAAAGGAGCGGGACGCCGTACTGCTTCGCATGAGTTCCGAGGTCGGAGAGCGCTTCGGCGAGCCAGGTCAGGGCCTGGTCGCGGGAGACGTCGCCCTCGGCCTTGCCCTGCATCGAGCCGATGATGGCCGGGGCTTTGAATTCGCCGGCCACGTCGATGATCGCGCGGATGAATTCACGGGCCTGGGAACGGATGGCGGGGTCGGCGTGGGTCAGGTGCCACTTGTGGACGAGCCAGCCGCCACCGGTGCCGAAGGCCGCGGCGGAGAGGCCATGCTTCTTGAGCAGCGCGTGGAGCGCCGGGCGGTCGATGGAAGCCACAGACGGGGCGAAGACCTCGATCGCGTCGAAGCCCAGCTTGGCGGCGGAGGCCGCGGCGGAGTCAAGGCCGTCCCAATAGACGAAAGGTCCGCCCTTGGCCTGGGCGACGAGAGAAACCGTGATCGCGGATTTAATCACGACGGAACTCTGCCCTTCCCGCGAAGGAGGGGCAAGTTCCGCTTAATTGAGTTTAAACGAAAAACGGAGCGCCGATGCCGAGAAGCGGCAGCTTACTCCGTCATTCCCGGCGAAGAGCGTCCCTTCACGAGGCGCTGCACCAAGGCGAAGCGGAGGATCTGCTCCATCTTCGCGACCTCGATCGGGTCCGCTTCCTTCTGGTTGCGGGCGGCTTCGACGGCCTCACGGGCGCGCGCTTCGGCGTTCTCGACGGCCTTCAGGTCGATCTTCGACTCGTCGATGGCGGCTTCGGTCACGACCGAGACCTTGTCGGAGACGACGCGGACGAAACCCTGGTCGATGGCGAGGCGGCTGACCTTGCCGTCCACCGTCAGGATGATTTCGCCGGCGGCGATGATCGCGGTGATGGGCTGGTGGCCGGGCAGGATGCCGATGCTGCCCAGCGAGGTGGGCAGGGTCACCTTGTCCGCCGTGCCTTCGTAGGCGCGGCGGTCAGGGGTGACGATTTCGACCGTAAGGGACATGTCGGCGGATTACTTGGACTTGCCCGAAGCGGCGAGGACCTCGTCGATGCCGCCCTTCATGTAGAAGTCGTTCTCGTTCACGTGGTCGAGCTCGCCGGAGAGGATCATCTCGAAGCCGCGCAGCGTGTCGTCGAGGGCGACGTACTTGCCGGGCGAGCCCGTGAAGATTTCCGCGACGTGGAAGGGCTGGGAGAGGAACTTCTGGACCTTACGGGCGCGGAAGACGACGAGCTTGTCCTCGGGGGACAGTTCGTCGAGGCCCAGGATCGCGATGATGTCCTGGAGGTCCTTGTAGCGCTGCAGGAGGCCCTGCACGCCGCGGGCGACGCGGAAGTGGCGGTCGCCGACGACTTCGGGAGCGAGCGCGGTCGAGGTGGAAGCAAGCGGGTCGACGGCCGGGTAGATGCCCAGTTCGGCGATGCGGCGCTCGAGCACGACGGTCGAGTCGAGGTGAGCGAAGGTGTTGGCCGGAGCCGGGTCGGTCAGGTCGTCCGCCGGGACGTACACCGCCTGGAAGGACGTGATCGAGCCCTTCTTGGTGGAGGTGATGCGTTCCTGGAGGTTGCCCATTTCGGAGGCGAGGGTCGGCTGGTAACCCACCGCGGAGGGCGAGCGACCGAGGAGCGCGGACACTTCGGAACCGGCCTGGGAGAAGCGGAAGACGTTGTCGACGAAGAGGAGCACGTCGCGGTTCTGCTCGTCGCGGAAGAATTCGGCCATCGCGAGGGCCGAGAGGGCGACACGCATACGGGCGCCGGGCGGCTCGTTCATCTGGCCGTAAACGAGGGCGACCTTGGACTTCGAGAGGTCCTTCTGGTCGATGACGCCCGCTTCGGACATTTCGTGGTAGAGGTCATTGCCTTCACGGGAGCGCTCGCCGACGCCGGCGAAGACGGAGAAACCGCCCTGCTTCATCGCGATGTTGTTGATGAGCTCCATGATGACGACGGTCTTGCCGACGCCGGCGCCGCCGAAGGCGCCGACCTTGCCGCCCTTCACGAAGGGACAGATCAGGTCGATGACCTTGATGCCGGTGCCGAGGAGTTCGGCGGAGGTGGACTGCTCGGTGAGGGGCGGGGGCAGGCGGTGGATCGGGTAGCGCTTGCTGTGCTCGACCGGGCCGCGTTCGTCGACGGCGTCGCCGGTGACGTTGAAGATGCGGCCGAGGACGCCGTTACCGACGGGCACGGTGATCGGGGCGCCGGTGTCGACGGCTTCGCCGCCGCGGACGAGGCCTTCGGTGGTCGTCATGGCCACGGCGCGGACGAGGCCGTTGCCGAGGTGCTGCTGGACTTCGAGGATGAGGCGGGTGGCCTTGCCTTCGACCTTATAGTCGATCTGGATCGCGTTGTAGATCGCGGGGACCTTGTCGGAGGGGAATTGGACGTCGACGACGGCGCCGAGGACCTGGGTGATCGTACCTTTAGTGCTCATGATATTTGTAGAAGTGGGAGGGTTGGGAAATTACTGGGCGGCGGCGCCGGCGGTGAGCTCCAGGATTTCCTGGGTGATCGCGGCCTGACGGGCCTTGTTGTATTCGAGGGAGAGGGCGGCGCCGATCTTCTTGGCGTTGTCGGTGGCGGCCTTCATGGCGACCATGCGGGCGCTGAACTCGGAAGCCTTGGACTCGAGGACGGCCTGGTGGACGGCCTGCTTGAAGAAGAGCGCGGGCAGCTGGCTGAGGATCGCGGCGGCGGACGGCTCGAAGAGCATGTCGCGTTCGTCTTCCTCGATCTTCGGCTGCGGGAGACCGAGCTTCACGCGGAACTCGCGGGCCTGGGCGACGAGGCTGTCGGCCGGCAGGAGCTGCTGGACGCGCGGGGTCTGCACCATCGTGTTCTTGAAGTGGGCGAAGAGGACCTCGACGGTGTCGACGGTGCCTTCGGTGAACGCCTTGATGAGGTATTCGGCGGCCGGGCGGACCTCGTTGAAGGTCGCGCGGTCGGTGACGGGGAAATCGGCGAGGACCTTGCGGCCGCCGCGGGCGAGGGCTTGGGCGCCCTTGCGGCCGATGCACACGAAGACGGCATCCTTCTGTTCGGCGGCGAGGCGGATCAGGTTGCCGTTGAGCGCGCCAGCCATGCCCTTATCGGGAGTAACGAGGAGGATGCCACGGACCTTCACTTCGCGCTTGGTGAGCAGCGGGTGGGAGAAATCGCCGACCTTGGACTGGGCCGTGTCGAGGATCTCGCCGAGAAGCTCGGCGTAGGCGCGACCGGCACGGGCCGCGTCCTGGGCGCGCTTCATCTTCGACGACGCCACGAGCTGCATGGCTCGGGTGATCTGGCCGGTGCTCTTGACCGATTTGATTCGGTTACGGATCTCGCGGAGTCCCTTAGGCATGTGGCGTGGCGGAGTTCAGGAAGAGGAAGGAAAGGCTTCGCGGCTTAGGCCTTGAAGCTGCGGCGCCAGGTTTCGCAGGCGGACTTCAGCTCGGCTTCGCCGTCCTTCTCGATCTT
>Ga0214206_1000021_pt1 | contig 40011 bp, 65 predicted proteins | sample TroBogEpilimnion_26_FD_153044 | JGI IMG/M metagenome (GOLD analysis project Ga0214206, IMG submission 153044) | Freshwater microbial communities from Trout Bog Lake, WI - 07JUL2009 epilimnion | ecosystem: Environmental > Aquatic > Freshwater > Lake > Epilimnion/Euphotic zone | place: Trout Bog...
CCCCGTTGTCTGTTTACCCAGATTTGCCCTGAATATTTAACTGCGCCTGTATTGGAGAAACAAGTTGAACAACAAACTAACAGCAGAAGAAATTGAAGTTAGGATATGGGCCATCGTGGTCCTATCCATCACCGCCATTCTGTTCTTTATTGTTATAGCATTGCTTTATAGCGTTACTTTTGTAGTACAACCTATCAAAGCAATGGCTCCGATAGACCAAGCCTATACAAAAATGCTGAACGATATAGTTCTTCTATTGGTGGGCGGTATTGGTGGCATTGTGGGCAAAAGGGTTGTCGGTGGTGTTGCAGGGACTCTAGCAGGGGTTAAACAGGCCACCACGCCCATGATGGGACCAGGGTGCTACCAACCTATGGGTGTACCCCAAATGGGGGTAGGGTATGGGGTAGGGTCCAGCCCTTTTGGTGCTATGCCAACATTCCAGAATCCTAAGTTTGATGAGTCTTGGACTCCTCCTCCACCACCCACCACACCGCCAAGTTTGGAGCACGAAGAAGAGCGTGAGCGTATGGCAGTAGCAAGGGCAGAAGCAGATGTTTAGTTTTTTAAATCCTTGGGTTATCTTAGGCGCAATCTTTACTTTAATCGGAGTTTATTCTTATGGACATCATTCAGGTTATCAAGAGCGTGTTACTGAAGATCAAATTGAAATTGCAAGACTTAATGACGAAGCTCGCACCAAAGAACAAGCCCTAAATGAAAAGATAGGCAAAAACCAAATTGCGTTGAGAAAGGCAAAAGATGAACTCAAATCTAAACAGGCTAGTATTAACGCTAGGATTGATTCTGGCGAGTTGCACCTCCCCTCCAGTTGTGCCATACAAGCCCCCACAGATACCGCCTCTAGCGATGGAGGCCAAGGAAGCCAATCTGACAGACAGACTATTAAAGCTATTGTCCAACTCACAACAGAAGGAGACAAAGCCATCATCGAGCGAAACGCCTGTATCCAACAATACGAACAAGTAAGGGAAACCATCAATGTTAAGCCCTGAGAAACTACACGCCCTAGGGATTGGAGCCGAATGGTCTGAGCCTTTGACCACAACCTTTGTAAAGTTTGGTATGGTCACTCCTAAAGAACAAGCAGCCTTTATTGGACAATGTAGCCATGAAAGCAACCACTTCAAGGTCTTGGAAGAAAATCTTAACTACAGAGCCGAGACCCTTCAAAAGTTGTTCGGTCATAAATTCGGACCAGGTGAAGTCGAGCTTTACGCTAGACAACCCGCTAAGATCGCCAACAGAATTTATGCCAACAGAATGGGAAACCGTGACGAAGCATCAGGAGATGGTTACAGATTTCGAGGTAGGGGCGTTGTACAACTTACGGGGCATGATAACTACTGGCATTGTGGTCAAGCATTGGGTCAGGATTTTGTGATGAATCCAGACTTGGTGGCAAGCCCCATGTACGCTGCACTGTCAGCAGGATGGTTCTGGAAGACGCATGGATGCGGTGCTCTTGTAGATAATCCGCAACAGTTATGTAAAAGGATCAATGGTGGCTTAATTGGCCTTGATGATAGAATTAAGCAGACAGAACGTGCAGTTGCTGTCCTTTCGTGATTCCTTGCAAAGAGGGTTTGGGGAGTAGGTTAAAACCTCTCCCCTTTTTTTTCGTAAATGTGTCACATATGTTTACGACAATAACTTCATGCAAATCAAGCAAATAGACACATCTGTTAGTGGGAATGCTGAACTTCTGATTCGTTTACAGAAAGAGTGTTTGCCCTATGACAAAGTTTATGATGTTTCTTATGGCACTTGGTGGGTTGCTTATCAAGATTACCGTGCTATTGCTTTTGCAGGTCTTGTTCCTTCTAGTCGGTGGCTTGACACTGGTTACTTATGTCGTTCTGGGGTTATTGCTAAAGCCAGGGGACGGGGCGTTCAGAAGAGACTTATTAGAGTCCGTCAGACTTACGCTAAGAAGATGGGTTGGGCGTGGTTAATCACCGACACTTATCACAATCCACCTTCATCTAATTCTTTAATTTCCTGCGGTTTTCGATTGTTTGAACCTAGTGCGCCTTGGGGAGCACGGGGGACTCTTTATTGGAGAAAGAAGCTATGATTCCTGACGAAGAATACATCATGTTATTGAATATGTATAAGAGTCCCTCCATTATGGCCAAGGAACTCAATATCGACATGAGAAGCATCTATAAACGCAGAAACAAATTAGAAGAAAAATATAAGATAAAGATAGATTTTGATATCCATGTTAGACCCGACACTCCTGAGAAACCTAAAAGATATGATTTAGGTATTAGAAATGGATCGGTTATTGTTTTTAGTGATGCTCACTTTTGGCCTGGCATCAGAACCACTGCTTATAACGGATTGATATGGGCAATACAAAACATCGATGATCTAAAGGCAGTTATCAATAATGGTGACGCATTTGATGGAGCAAGCATAAGTAGGTTTCCCAGGATTGGATGGGACAAAACTCCATCATTGATTCAGGAATTGAAAGCTTGTGAGCTTGCTCTTGCTGAAATAGAAGATGAAGCAAAACACGTCAATCACAACATCAGTCTCATATGGCCACTAGGAAACCATGATGCGAGGTTTGAGACCCGTTTGGCAGCCAATGCACCTCAATATGAGCACATCAAAGGATTCAGCCTAGCAGACCATTTTCCTGCATGGGTTCCTTGTTGGAGTGTGTGGTTGAATGAAAATGTCATTGTGAAACACCGCTGGAAGGGTGGTATCCACGCTACACACAACAATACTGTTAACTCAGGGGTATCGATGGTAACTGGTCATTTACATAGTCTGAAGGTTACCCCATTCGATGATTATAAAGGTACAAGGTTTGGTATCGATACTGGAACCCTAGCAGAGCCTAGTGGACCTCAGTTTGAGAACTATCTTGAGCACTCCCCTACCAACTGGCGTTCAGGGTTTGTAGTGCTGACATTCAAGGATGGTGAGATGTTGTGGCCAGAAGTTGTCAGAGTATTTGATAAAGACAAGATCGACTTCAGAGGCGAGGTCATCAAGGTGTGATCGGATGGATACACTTTGTGTAACCTTTCGGGTATAAAAAAAGGGACTTAATGTCCCTTTCTATGAAGCGGTAAGAGCTTATTCAGCGTCTTCTTCTTCATCATCTTCTACTTCCAAAGCAAGAAGTACTGCTTCAGAAACTTTTTCCAATGTTTCAATATCACCAGTTTCAATGGTGATTGTTGTGTCCCAGTTTTCGATTGTGAATGTGTAAGTCATAGTGGCTCCTTGGTTAAAAACTTCATTGTGGCTCAGAATTATGACAACAAGCTTTCATGACCCGTTGTAATTTTCCCGATTTACCAGGTCTTTTTTCCCCAGTATCGCAAACTAATTTCTTAGTCATTAATGCTTTATACCTAGCAGTCACGCTTGGGTAGGGGAAGGAGTGCAGCTCGGCCATGACATCATCAGATATACATCCTTCAGGATGGCTTCTAATGACCTCATAGACGATTTTTTCCATGCTCTTGGTATCTACGGCATGGGCAGATGCTACAGAGGTTTCTACGGCCTCTTTGCGGTGCAGAAACTTTGGTAGGGTTCCGAATAAATCAAACATGATTAGATTCATTCATAAATTGCTTTGTTAAATTTGTGCCAATTCTTATGGCATGGCTCACACAACCATCGTACTTCAAGTGGTTTTGTATAGTCATCGTGGTGTCCTTGTATTCGTTTATCTGAATTGCATTGAGAACAGTTTTTTTGAGGTATCAATTTCCCATCTCTTATCGCATTTCCCGTTATTACACGGGCTGCATATTTCATTGGAAATTTCTTATGGTAATTTTGAATTCCTCTTTTTTTTGCTTCTTTACCAGCTTCTGTTTGAATATATTCTCTTCTAGCTTGAACTCTATGAGGGAGCATCGCTCTTTTTTTGTCATACTCTCTGATCTTGTCCAAATTAGATTCACGATGTTTATGAACTCTAGTTTTTACGCATTCAATACATTTGTTTAAATGTCCATCTGCCATTGCACTATGTTTATAAAAATCGTGAAGTTCTTTTTCTTTGTTACATTCTCGGCATACCTTCATAAAACCTCCTTAAAATGGTACGCCAATTATATACCATTCTAGAATGGGATATCTGAGGAATCGTCTACTGGGGTGTTTCTGCGGGTAGGCTCATTGACCTGGCGGTCTTTGGGGTTGACCGACAATGACATGAACTTGGTTCCTTGTTTGCTGGTCTTGAGCCAGGCATTGATCCAGAACTCCTCCCCGTTGACATTGATCTGACCCTTGTAGTCAGGATGAGTCTCTGCTTCTTTCTTGTCGTTTTTGAACAACGAACCTCGGTTGGTGTTATCAAATTCTTTTGTGGGTTGTCTAGAGTAGGTTGCCATTTAATTTCCTTTAAGTGATTCGCCATGTTTCTTGAGAGCTGACCTAACTTTTGAGTCCAATAAACTCCAGAGGTAAGTCTTCTCCTCTGCATCGGTCACCCCGATGTATTCTTCATATGCCCCTATAAGGTCATCAGAGGCCATGTGAGCAATAATTTCCATAGCGACATCTCTAAGTACCGTCATCTGCTTTTCGGTCACTACGGACCCGTCTGTGGGTTTGTGCTTGGGTGCATCTTTGCCTGTGGTCATGTCTAAGGCATCATGCTCGACAATTTCAAGCGCACTTACCCACAAGTACCTCCGAATATAGGTTTCGACTGCACCCAGATTTTGGACGGAATGACAACCCTTGAGTGCTGCTTCCGACATGGGTGAGGTTATAGTGATCTGTTCTTCAGGATTGTCTTCATTGATGATCCTAAGTTCAGCAATTTCTTGTCCATAAGATACGATTCCTATTAAACCGTGGCTAGCAAATATTTTGATGGCGGGAACAATGAAGTCACCCAGTTCAAAGTATGTGTAACCAGCAAATTTATTAAGCCCAGTTTTCTTAATCTCTGAACTATGGAAGTCTTGCCTGGCAAGGTTAAGTCTTTTATAAACATTCATGCTGCTACTCCAAATGCTATTCTGTATTCTTCTTCAATGATGTTGGCTTGTGTGGCCTCATCAAACTGCTTGAATGCAATGAAGTGGTCACTTCCACAACATCTGACATTGACAGTCTTGATCCTGATGCAGTACCCACAATAGAGATCATTTGCTGACTCTCTTTTGTATTGACTTGCAAAGTCTGTAAACATTCCCTTTACTTTCATATTACCCCCATATAACAAAAACAATAATAGTAACAATTAAAACGATGATCCAAAAGTCTGCTTTAGATTTCATCATTGATCACCCACATCAAGCGGATAGAACCTTGTTGAACGCCATCAGAAATCAAAATGTAAGTGTCTTTATACAAGTCCTTACAGTTTGGTTCATCGTCCCAAGTATAGTCCAGATTCTCAATGCAATTAAGAACTGCTTCCATCATGGTATCGCCTTCACCCCAACCCACCGTCATGGCTTTGGAGTAAAGCGGTTCATATTTAGCTACGGTCTGAAACTTCAATTGAAATCTCCTTGTTGATGTGTTTCTCTAATTCAATTGTCAGAATGGCCATTGCTTTACCAGACATGAGCTGAAGCTTTTGGACTTCTTCTGGTTTATAAGCATTAGCAAAAGACAATGCACGAAGTTGTTGTTCAATCAAAATCAAGTCAGATAATTTCATTTTTTTTCCTTTGTAATTCCAATATCAATTTGGCAAACAATTCCATCTCTTCATAAAACTGGCAAACAAACTCTTGATTTAATCCAGTAGTTTCTAAACAATCAATAATTTCATCTGTTGTCATATCAACCCCTATCAAATAACATTTGGCTTAAATCTAAGTCGTAAGCAAGTTGCTCTAAGACTTCATCCTCAATCTCAGTACCATCAACATAGTTGCCTGATTCAATGTAAGTGTCTGATGTATCTCTCCAACTTCCACCTACTAAGACTAACGATCTGTAATCAATTTCTTTTTCCATCGTGATCTCCTTGTTAAGATGCCTTTACTATACCTCAGTTCAATAAACCTATGCAACCATTAACCCTATGGTCTACTATGTTATTTACATTTATTAGAGTTTTGTGTATTATACGCAACATGACTATTACAGAACTAAAACAGTTCGCCACACTGTATCAAGTGGCCAAAATCCTCAAGATTTCTCCTCCTGCGGTGTACAAGTGGGAGAAGAAAGAGCAAATCCCAGCACTGCGCCTTTACCAGTTAAAAGAATTAAGGCCCGAGTGGTTCAATCAGATCAAGAAGCATGGATAGGGACTCCAGGCATATGTACTTGAGACATGAGCGTATATGGATACAAGAGTTTCAAGAGCAGCCAAACCCTTTTATTGCTTATCAATGGTGGATTTCAGAGGAACAAAGAAATAGAAGAAAAGTAATCACGGAATTTTTTGCAAAGGGAAAAGAAAATGGAAAAGAGTTGCTTTGAATTGTTTTGGGAAGTGTGGCCTAAAAGCCCGAGGAAGGCTTCTAAGTCGATTTGTGAGAAGAAATGGAAAGCCAAGGGGCTAGATAAGGATTGGAGACAGATACATAAGCACGTCACCTGGCTCAAAACCACGGATATGTGGCGAAAATCAGACGGTAATTTTATTCCTGCGCCATTGGTTTATTTAAATCAAGAAAGATGGGATGGGGCAGAGGTTCCAGAGATGGAGATTACAGTGACAGTAGGTTACAAAGACCCAGCCCTGAAAAAGATTGAAGAAGATAGAAAGATGTCGATTGAGATGCCAGAAGAGATAAGAAAAAAACTGGCAGAGTTAAAAAAGAAGTTAGTTTCTGTATAATTCAAATTGTTGTGGTCGCGCGCAATAGTATGAAGCCATTTAAGAAACCTTCTCTCCTGTACATAGTACGGGGCGCGACAGAGGAGGCTCCTTAAGTGGCTTTTTTTATTGTTCTTTCACAACTCGATGACCATGCGGTACGTCAGTGGTGGTCATTTAAAAAACCCTGTTACACGAGCAAACCAAAGCAGGGAAGGTGGGCGAAGAATAGAGCCTGGTGGTAGGGAGAAATCCTATAAGTCTGTTCTGCTAGTGACGGCATGGCTCCATACAACGGATTCAATCGTCAAAGTGAGCGTTTTACTGTTTCATTACGGTAAGGGCTTGCTTTGTTCAAACATTCACCACCAACGGGGTTGTAGAAGGCAATGAAAACTGTGGATAACTTGCAAAATGTGTATAACTTTGAAATCACTAGAAATTGGTTAGATTCAATTAGTGATGAAAAAGGATTGACTGATGGTCAACAACATTTGTTAAACCATTGGGCAAAAGGTGCTCCATATGTAGGGAAATTTATTCCGCTGCATATAGGGCAATTTTTAGAAAAATGCAAAGGCTATAGAGGAACTAATAATGAACTATGAAGAAGCAAATCAAATATTGAACAATGTGAAGTATGGTTTATTCGAGCCTAGCTATAAGGTCACTCAAGCCCTCATCATTACTGGGGACTTGGATACCGCTAGTAACCTCGAACATAAGCTGATCCAAACAGGATTCTTAGATGACACAGAACGAAACCTCATCAACCCACCTTGGACGGTTGGACCCTCAATTTCTTATTGATCACTATGCAAGACTTGCACTTTTACCAGGATGGATTGACCACGCTAGATATCAAATAGATATCATGCAAAAGCATCCAACAGGAATGTATAAGGGCATCGGCAAAGCGGTAGCACAAAGGATAAAGGAATTGAAATGACTAAAGACAAAGCATTACAATTTGCATTAGCGGCAATGAAAGAAATCATACATTGGTATGCAGTTCGGGATAGAAATGATGTTTTATTAAATTTTGTTGACCAAAATCCTGAAATACAAAAAATAATGAAAACAATTACCGCAGTTGAAGAAGCACTAAAAACAAAAGATGAGCCTGTTGCGTGGGGCATGAAAAAAGATGGAGTTATCCTTGATGTAATCTGCCCTGCCGAACATGAGCGTGAAGAAGGTAGTTATACAACACCTCTTTACACCACATTAAAACGCAGATGGTATGGGTTAAATTCTGATGACATGAAAGATGAAAGAACACATAACTTTGATTTTATTGATGGTGCTCTTTGGGCAGAAGCCATGCTGAAGGAACGCAACACATGACTTTTGTAGTGACATTTAAGATTCCTGGTAAACCTGAAGGAAAAGGTCGTCCCCGTTTTGCTAGGCGTGGTAAATTTGTAACAACTTATACAGATAATAAAACCAGAACTTATGAAAGCAAGATAAAAGACATTGCTATGGTCGCTATGGGTGCTTCTATGCCCTTAACGACCCCTTTGGAGGCATTTATCTACATTTCCTACCCCGTGCCAGCATCCTATTCAAAAGCACGCAAAGCAGATTGTTTAGCCAACACTGAAAGACCTACTAAGAAGCCTGACATCGACAATGTAGTCAAGGCGGTCTGCGACAGTATCAACGGGGTGGTTTATGTAGATGACACTCAGATTGTGGACTTACACGCTACTAAGGTTTATGGTGAACCTTATGTGGAGGTATTAATCAAGGAAATATCATGAGTATTTTTTGGACTACGGTTATATTGTTCTTTTGGACGGCAGTATTGATCGCTGCTGCTTTGATTGTCTTTCTCGCTATAGAGTGCATCAATGATTGATTACGAAATACTAGATCAAATCCCTCAGAATAGAAAGCCTTGGTGGTATACAGGGGTCAGAAGTGAAAACTGGGGGGGTAAAAGAAAAGGGGCGGGTAGACCCAAGACTAAGTTTGGTCTGCAAGTGCTGATAAACCCCAACCCTATTCAACTTAAATTACTCATAGAATATGGTGACGGTGACCTAGAAAAAGGTTTAATGAAATTGATCAATGAGAACTTCTAATGAGAAAAACAATGTGTCAAAGGTTTGCGATAGTAAAAAAGGGTGGGAAATTAGTAAAACCATTTTCTGATGAATCCCCTTATTTGTTATTTGGAAGAAGAATGGATGCACTGGCTTGTGTGATGTTAGAGCGACCAGGAACGCATCGAGTTGTTAAAGTCAAAGTCACAATAGAGGAATTACCATGACTAAAGGATGGAGAAAAAGAGGGGGTGGCCGTGGAAGAAATTGACCCTAACAAAGCCATTGAATACATTCAGCGTGAATCTAAGAACTATGCGGATGCATTGGCCCAGGCTAATTACTTAGAACGCTATCTAAAGACCAAAAAGGCAGAGCTTATGGGCGAGGAGTCTGGCTCACTGGGGGCTAAAGAAGCCTATGCCTATGCCCACAAGGACTATGTAGCCCTATTAGAAGCCCTTAAAACCGCAGAAACAACAAAAGAACACCTCAGATATATGCTAGACGCTGCCAAGCTTAGAATTGAAGTGTGGCGAGTTTTGGAATATAACCGTAGAGTCGAAATAAAGAATGGAATGTAGATGTACAGAAATCCCAAATTATTGCAACTTATGCGAGAATTGCCTTGTCAAATCTGCGGAATCCAAGATGACACAATTGTGGGGGCGCACTCTAACCAACTCAGAGATGGGAAAGGTAGGGGGCTTAAAGCCCACGATTTCCGTATCGCTGCCCTTTGCTACCCGTGCCACATGGCAATTGACCAGGGAAATAAACTAGACAAAGAGCAGAAGGTTGAATTATGGGAGATGGCCCACCGCAAAACCATCGGATACTTGTTTGAAAAAGATTTAATTGAGGTGAAATGATGGACCCAATAGGCGAATTTTTACTGACGATGCTCCATGGGGTGACCAACGCCCACTTACTGCATTGGAAAGAAACAAATGGATTTAGACACCAAGTGTTGGGCAAGTTCTATGAATTGCTGGGGGAACTTACAGATGAGCTTGCTGAAGCAATGATGGGGGGCTATAACTTTGTGCCAGAGTTTCCTCAAACCTATTACCACCCAGCATCTACGGGCGAAGAGGAGGTTCTTGCACTGAAGGCATATGTTGAGCAAAATAGAGACAAACTGCCCCAAGATAGCGCAATCCAAACCTTGGTGGATGCCATTCAAACCCAAATTGACCGCACTCTTTACTTGATTAGGAAGGATTAACATGAAACCTGGCTTGTACAGTAATATTCACAAAAAACAGGAACGGATAAAAAGAGAGAAGGCTGAAGGTAAACCTGTTGAGAAAATGAGAAAGCCTGGTTCAAAGGGTGCGCCTACTGCCAAAGCATTCGCCAACTCTGCAAAGACTGCTAAAAAATGAAGAAGCACGATAAACCCATAGCCCATAAAACCACGGGAAAGGGCAAAACATATAACCCCACCGATAAAGGTGCAGGAATGACCGCTAAAGGGCGTGCAGAATACAATAAAAAGAACGGCAGCCACTTAAAAGCACCAGCACCAAGCCCTAAGACTGCTAAAGATAAGGGCAGAAAGGCCAGTTTTTGCGCCAGAATGGAAGGCGTGGTAAGAAATGCCAAAGGTCCAGCAGAAAGGGCCAAAGCTTCTTTACGCAACTGGAAATGTTAAAGGGGGGTTAAATTTTTAAGGGGGGGTCTTTATTTGATGGGGGGCTAACTTGCAACAGAACCGAAAAATGACCCTCAAAACTTCCCCCTACTGCTTAAAAATTAAGCAAATATAAGTAAAAATCATTCAAATGCGTTAAAACCGCCTACAATCGTTTTTGATTCAAAATGATATGTAGGTATTAAATAGCAAAAAAAATGGCTCAAAAGCCTTATAAATAGGTTTAATAATGGTTTATATAGTTAGAGCAATATTAGAAAACAATAGGCAAAAAAAAGCCCTCAATTAAGAGGGCAAAGAGGGTTTTTAATAAATTAAGGGTTTAAATTGATCTAAGGGTAGTTTTATTGTTTTTTTATTTCCTCTGAATCGATGACAATAAATTGTATTACCTTCAATTTTCGTCACAATTAAAAGGTTTTCATCATTTGATTGAACCCCAATAGTTCCAATTTTTATCATGAAGCCGCTTTCCTATACTCAATTGAATCAGTTAATTGATCACAATGGGCCTCTAAGCAGCCAAGATCATCAAAAAAAGCTTCTAAGCTTTCCCTATTCAGTTCCCATAGAATGCCTTTAATATAGTTAAGCTTTTCTATTTCACTTAACTTATTCAATTCAAATAGCATCACGTCACTGATAGCGTTGATCATTGTTTTATCGTCAATGTTATCCATTAACTCATTTTGAAAATCGTATTTATTCATTTTTAAGCCTTTACAATTGAAATTACACGTTTTTTATGCCCTAGTGCGTGGTCAGCGATAACGATATCCTTTGCCGCCTTAGTAGTTCCAGCGCAAAGCATACAATTTTCACAAGTAATTTTTTTGCCGCTTTCGGCACTGGCGGGGCATGAAACTTCCCCCACTTGTTTATCAACCCCTACAGATACTCTAAAAACCCGCATACCATATAAATTTGCTTGAGCCGCTTCATCAATAGAATCGGCCGAAGCCATCACAAGCTTAGACCACTGAGCATGATCAAATGAAGGATTTAACCACTGATGCGAATAACCCACATGGCCAGCGGTGAATTGGGTTAATTGTTGCCATACGTCAATCGGTGCAGCGGCTCCATCCCCATAGGTTCCTATGCGAAGTTTTAAACCCGTCAAATACAATGCGACTTCACTAGGGGAAGCTTTTGTATAAGAACCCCTTTTATAAGCTTTATAAACAGAAGCCACACTACGGCCCACATTAACGTAACATGGTGGTGCGCCAGTATAAGCGGCCAAGCTTGGCCTATGGATACAATGCCCACATATTGCAGCATCATCACCAGTTTTTAGTGCAATTACAGGGTTTACATCGCTTCTAATGATAAAGCTTTGCACCAGTGCGCCAGTTTTAGCGTTTTTAGATGCTGCTTTAATTTTATTAATGATCACTACAATTGGTGAACCGTCTAATAGTGACGGGCCTTCGTAAACGATATAACCCAAAGCTTTTTTAGTAAACATTTTCATTTTCAATACCCTTTATTTGTTCAATAATTTAATGCATAGAGCAACATATATCTCTCTCCCATTTTCTGTTAATGTTTCAGTGCTTAAAGAATGCCTGGGTTTGAAATAACGCATAATTTTGCACAATCTAGCGTATTCTCTAGACCATTGGCCAGAGTGACACTCTGAAAGTGCTAAATAATAAGCTTCTACAATGTCAAATCGATCAAAATACATAATTAAACCCCTTCCATTAATTGGTCATCTAGAATAGTGTCAAAAGCCTCAAAAGCATCTAAGAGCACATTTAATTGTGCTGGTGTGTGATTGTCCAAAAGCTTAGCATCTAATAGGTCCAAGGCCCGTTTAATGACCTTTAACTGGTTTTCTGTAATGGTATGCATGATGAACCCCTTATAGTGTGAGAGTAAAACAGTAAGCAAAAAAGACCACTAGCATTAGAGTGATCAAACCATATATAAACTCTTTCATAATTAGCTCCTATAGTTTGACAATTTAGAATTGCACTCTTCAAGTGTTCCTACAAATAAAGGTTTTACACTTGATAGAACAAAACATGATCTAACAATGTGCTTGTTCTCAAAAACCGAAAAGATAATTTCATACATATTTAACCCCTTTAAATTGATGTTTTAATTGCACTAGGTTTAATTCCCTAGTGCTTTAAATATAACGACTATTGTCGCAAAGTAACATAGGTATAAACCCTAATAAGATACATTTATTTTGAATATTTATTTCAATTGAAATAGGTGAATCGATAGTTATAACCTATTGTCGAATAGTTAACAGTTGAATAGTTTACAAAATCAAATACTTTTAACCCGTTAATAAACTGTTAGTAAATTGTGCATAAGTAAAGCACCAGCAAAACCCGTTAACCCTTAAACCATAGTAAACGAATTAGATCAAAAGATAAACTATAAGCATAAAGGGAAAGCATAAGGGCTGCCGAATACATGGTGCATTGTCTTAAAACCAAAAACCCTTATAAATCAATAGCAGGGTTTGGAAAACATAAAGAACCCTAGGATTGTATTAGTCAAATACTGTAGTGAATATATAAGAGCATTCAATTGGGTTCGGCCTTTACATGGCTATTTAACTACTATTAAACCTAAATCAAATCTAAACAATTGGTCCCCCTCTGTGAGAAAAACTCACACCCCATTCAGCTTATGCCAAAGGTAGGGGGGGGGAGGGGGGGTAGGACTGGAGACCATCCAGGGAAGGGGGGCCCACTACCTAGTTCCCAAATTTTTTTTAAAAAGTTTTAGTATAATAAACCAACTAGGAGATGTAATATGAAATGGCAACTGGTTAATCCTATATACGATGTTGAGAGACTGATTACTAAGTTCAAGGGTTTCTATGGTTCCGAGTCTGGGGTACTGACATATGATGAGAACTTCTTGAGAAAGAATTTGACGGTGGCTGCTACTGTCCAACTGTTTGATAAAAGTAAGGAGTTCATTGCTTACGCAGAAGAAGATGGAAGGATACTGGGGGTCTGTTGGTTTGATCGGGGTGGGTATGCTTCCTATTCGACTAAGGAGATATCCAATAGCAAGTTCCACCATATTGACCTGACATTGTCCGTACGGCAAAGGATCAGGGTGTTGAATCAGATGATTGACCAACATCTCTTATGGGCCGATAATTGGGGCATTCCTGTTGTATGCAGTACCAGTATCCGTAAAAACTATGAGGGCTTTATGAGGGTGCATGAAAAGCGTGGGTTTACTGTCAACGGGTCATTTGCTTGGATCGATACCAAGGAAGGATTAAAGTGGATACGGTAAAAGAAACAAAGAAAGCGATTGAACTGGCTACTGGTAAGCGTACTCCAAAGGCCAAGAGTGTGGTCAACAATGTGACCGAATATGGTGCATTGTTCAACCGACTGAATGAAGAAAGATTGGCCAAGGGTCTGCCACCGCTAAAGACTGCTATGGAAGTTTTGATTGATGCCATGCAGTCTGATGAACTGGATATGAAAGACAAAGCCAGGATTGCTGATAAATTAGCCCCCTTTGAATCCTCAAGAGCACCTATAATCTCCATAGAGCACGTTCAGAATGTCCAAAAGGATGAAGAAGAAGATGCTGAACAAGCTCTAGAAAACTTTCTTGAATCTCTTAAAAAGGTGTAATATGCCACTAACCTACGGAACATCCAAAAAAACCATGTCCAAGAATATCGCTACTGAGCGTAAGGCTGGTAAAGGTGAAAAACAAGCAGTGGCGATTGCCTATGCTGTTAAACGTGACGCTGAACATAAACGCAAAACCCGAAAGGAAAAGAAATGAGTTATACATCTGGCAACAAAGCCCCCTCATTGATGCCCCAAGCCCCCAATCGTAAAGGCAACATCGGCAAAATGGAAGCTTCTCACTATAAAGGTGTGACTGCCGTTACTCGCCCCCAAGGTAACCTACAACAACCCTCTGGTAACCAAGGTGCTCCTGCTTACCAAAGAGCTTCTGACAACACTTCTTCTGGCGCAACTGCTGGTAGAAAACAAAAGGTCATGACCAGCAGACCTAAAGAGTTGTACGATGGTATGTGTCACAATGATGGTTACATGAACAGTGACCGTACTAACTATTTAAAGTGAGGCCAATATGTCTGCATACGGAAGAGTCATCAGTGGTGGCAAGCAAATGTCTAAGGGCGTGACCAAAGCCATCAACGATAAGTTGGATACTTTTGCTGAAGGCAACGGTAGAGCAAAAACCATTGCGGAAGCGGTATGTGATGCCTATACAGTAAAGACACTGTCTAGCCAACATACCAACGATGTAAAACAATTTGGTAAATTCACCAAACCCAGTGTACCTAAAAACGTCTAAAAGGAATTGATAATGGCTACTTTTGATATTGAGGCTTTAAAAGCCGACTTACCCACGGCTAAAGAATTAGCTCAGTTTGTTTACGACAAAACGCAGATTGCCCTTGATCTGGTGGGTAAGCCTAAAGAAGAACAGTACCTGGTTGCTAAGAATGCACTAGAAGGTAAGAAAATACCTGCTGAGTTCTTAACAGATGAAAATCCCTACATTGACCGTAGAGAAATGATTCCTGTTGACGAACTTAAACCCGTCCCCCCAAGAAGCACCGACCTGCCCCCAGAATCATCAAGAATCCATTTCTTTGGTGCAACCAATATGCCCCATCCATTGGACCCACAATCCAATAGAAAAGTGCAGATCAACTTTTGGAAATACGACAATGGCATCATTACTTACCAAGTGGCAGGACCTGTTGAGCAAGTTGCAGAAGGTTCAAGAATTAATAAGTTCGGCCAAACCCAGCCTGAGAAATACACTTGGATCGATCCCCGTACAGAAGAGATTGTCCTCAGAAGACAAGACGGTTCTTTTACTGAAAAAGGCCGTGGTATCTATTCGTTCTGTATTGGTGAAAAGGGTGCAGGAATCTGGACACTGATCGACAAAGACATCATCTCATTTACTGAGAAGAACATTGCTAACCCTTGGGCTTAAATGGACGATTACTCCAAAGTCTTCAGGCATAAACTTCCCTCCCAAACGGAGATTTGTGCCAGAAAAAGCCTAGAACTTCTAGAGAAAAATCTTAGGGGTGAACAAACTTTTACCCCTGAAGAAATTTACTATCTAGCAAGCGCAGCAGAAATTCTTTTGGATATGTCCTCAAAGTATGGCGAAGAGTGAAGCCAGTGATTATGTACAACCCCTATATAAAAATAGGGCGTTAAAGTATCTGATCCAGTTATCAGGCGGTAAAAAAGCAATCAAGCTGATGACTGATGAACAGAAACTGGCTATGAAGAATGCCAGGGACAAAATTGCATTTGATATGCAGTTCAATCAGCTCAAATGGTTTAAGCCCTTTGAATACCAAAAGAAGTTCTTTGCTACTGGCAAAACCCATACCCGTAGGGGAATGATTGCTGCCAACCGTTCTGGCAAAACCATTGCATCCACGTTTGAGACTGCCTACCATCTGACGGGCAGATACCCAAAATGGTGGAAAGGCAAAGTCTATGACCAACCCATCATTGCTATGTGTTCTGGTGAATCTTGGGAACAAGTTGCAAAAACGCTACAGTCCAAATTATTGGGTTGTGACGATATCAAGCAGGGTTATAAATTGGGGTCAGGATCAATCCCCAAGGATGCCATCGACTTTAAATCCTACCGAGCAGATGGGGCCAATGTGCTTTCGATTGAGATTTGGCACATCACGGGTGGGAAGTCAAAGCTTTACTTTTCTAACTACACCCAAGAAACAAGGCACTTGCAAGGCTATGAACTCGATCTTGTCGTACTTGATGAGCAACCTCCTGATGAAACCTTTTCCGAGTTGGTGGTGCGTACTGCTTCCCGAAATGGACAGGTCATATGTTCATTCACTCCACTCAAGGGTCTTACAGGATTGGTCAGAAAGTTCTGGGACCAAACCGAAGGATATTGCCATGTAAGGGTAACTTGGGATGATGTACCTTATGTCAACGAATGGGATGAACCGTTTTTTACCAAGGAAGAACGGGAGCAGTTGGCTAGAGACTTTATGCCCTGGGAAAGGGAATGTCGAATCAATGGTATTCCATTGGTAGGTCAGGGTGTGGTGTTCCCCATATTGGATTGGCCAACCTATAAGGCAACAGATATTAACCTGCGAGACGATGAAAGCCTGGAAAGATTGATCAGTTTTGACTTAGGAATTAAAAATGACCCGACCGTTATTTCATTCTTTTTCCGTAATCCAGTTGAAGAGACAATTTACCTTCATCGGCAAATCAAAATCCCGACTGGGGAAACGCCAGATGAGTATGTTCATTACCTGCTTGACAAAGAGACTAGGGGCGTCCCGATTGCATTACCGCATGACGCAGCGACCGCTGGTCGGTACACTCTCACAGAACAAAGTGTTAGGGAAGTATTTGAAGATAACTACGGGCTTAACTGCATTGCGGGGGCGATCCTGAACCCAGTAAATGACCAAGGTAAAGTAACCAACCACAAAGCTTACGGAATCAATATAATGCGTATGGGGTTCGAGAGAAAAACCTTGATGATTAATGAGAATTGCAGGGATTTTTTGGACGAATGCCGAAATTACGCTATCGATGCCCAAGGCAGATTTAGTGACCCAGATGACTGTATTGACTCCGCAAGGATTGGAATACTGGCACTGATCCAAGGTCATGGGGAATCTGTAGTCAGTCGAGCTAATAACTTTGAAAAACGTAGGTTTGCCCCGATAGAGGGAAAGGTCCAAAGGATTTAATATGTTAGACAAACAAAACATAGTTATAGACAACCTAACAAGCCCAACTGGTCACCGTGGCATTGTTGAGCAAGTGGCCCACGAAGCCTATGTCAAAATGGTTGATTACCTGAGACTGACGCAATCCAAGAACACTTACAACCGATTCACTGACTACCATTACCTACAAATCCCCGTATCCAATTCCACAGAACCCGTCCGTGGTATTGATTACATTGCTCCTATCGTTACACCTGGCATTGATTACGCTACTGCCGTGATCACCAAGTGCTTGATGCCTGATGGCCAAGTTAACTTTGAATTCAATCGTTTTACTGAAGACGATGCAATTGGTGCTAAACAATCCACCGACATGGTGAAATATTTCATTAACGATAAGAACGATGCTTATGCCATTATTAGGGATTGGGCACAAGATGCGCTTCTTCATAAGAATGGTATTGTGATGGTCATGCCCATTCGTGAGTCCATCACGATGTATAAAGAAGTCGAGGGCACACGGGATCAACTCAGGGCTTTTGAGATTCAAGCTGCCGATTCTGGACTGACTACAAAGCGTCAAAACATGAGGCGAGTAGATGTCAATCTTCAAGGCGCAATGGCCGAGATGATGAATCCTCCACAAGAGGAAGAACAAGGCGAGGGTCCAGAATCCCAAGGCGAAGAGTTGAATGAAGCTTTAAAGAACAACTATATCTACAAAGCCAAATACAAACTCACTGGTTACTCTACCAACATCAAGATCAAGCACGTTGCCCAACATTACTTTGTTTGTAACCCTACCGTTCCCAAGATTGCTGACCAAGACTTTGTGGGCTTTTATGACCCCATGACCATCCATGAAGCCAAGGTAATGTATCCTTACATTGACCTTGAGAAGTTTGCTGACCACGCTGCCTACGGACCAGCAGGTGCTTATCAAGCAGGTGCATTAGAGAACGATCTTGCCTTACACGCTAGAGACTCTACCCCAGTGCCAGGTCAAGGTGTGATTGCATCCCAAGGTGCTGACCGTTATTCTAGAGTGGTCATGTTGACTACGGTATGGCTTAGAAAAGACATTGATGGTGATGGCGAGGAAGAAATTGTCGAACTTTGCTATTCAGGGTCATATGTTTTGTATGCCAAGGAAGTTGATTTTATTCCTTTGGCCAACATGAACCCCAAACCTTTGGTGGGTAACTTCTTTGGTTATTCATTGGGTGAGCGTCTAGTTCCCATGCAGGAATACGCTACATCTGTTCGCAGAGCAGAGTTGGCTTTTGCCCTGCAAGCATCTACCCCCAGAATCGGTGTTAATCCAGAATTTTTGGATGCCGAGGAAATTCAGCGTGGCGTGTCGGCCATGTTTATCTTAGACCGCAAGTTTGATCCTAATAAACACGTTTGGGAACCACAACCGCTTCAAGGTAACTTGGGCTATGTCCAATCGTCTATGGAACGATTTGATAGCGAGAAGATGGCCATGATTGGCATGACTTCACCTGGGGACACATTGAACCCAGAAGTAATGAAGGATGGCAATTCAGGATTCAAGCTTCAGACTGCTATGGGTCCCAACCAATTGATTCAAGATGAGATGGTTAAGAATTGCGCCATTGCCCTTAAAGATGTGGTGTATTTGGTTTGGAAAACCATGATTCAGTATTCTGATGACTACAACATCCAACAATTGGCTCACGCTTGTTCAGAAAATGCTGGTGGTTTCTTGGATGCGATGGCAGTTGAGAATTACCAATTCATTGACCGCAAGATGATCAGTCTTGATTTGGCTTTAGGTTTTATGTCTGAAGAAAATAGACTGACTCGCCAACAACTCATTACCGCTGCCCAACAACAGTTTGGCCAAGCCATGATGATGGTCCCACCCCAGTTGCCCGAGATGTTTACTAAACTTAGGTTACCCTATGAAGATACATTAAGGTCTTTGGGTGTCAAGCATATAGATGCTTATCTACCCACATTGGATGAGTGGACAAAGATTGGTCAGTTCAAGTCTCAGCAACCACCATCTGCACAAGATGAGGAAATGAAGGCCAAGACTCAGGCTCAATTGGCCAAGGCGCAAGAGACAATGGCCAATACTGCATTCATCAAGAAGAAGACAGATGACATTGACACTGACAATATGTTCGAGGCATTGGCAGCGTCTAGGGACAAGTTAAGAGCCGTTCAAGTTGACTAAGGAGCAAAATGAAAAGTTTATTGGGAAATATCACTGAGTACTTTAATAAGCGAACAAAGCACAAAGACTTAAAAAGTGACCAAGTTGAAAAACAAGTCAGGTTTATAGAAAACGGGGAGATTGCTTCCCGTCTTTTAAAAAACACCGATTTTGCTTTGATGTTCAATCTGTACAGATTTAGTTTGATGGAGAGAATGGAGGATGCAAAAACTGATTTAGATAGAATTCGTGATGCCCACTATATTAGTGGTGCTCGGGATTTTATAGACTTCATTGAATTGACCGTATACTTATCGGTTAACGCCCAGGCGAATATCGATAAAAAGAATTAACATTTTTTATAGAATAGGATAAACTTATGGAAAACGTGACCTCAACCGAGACCGTTACCCAACAAACTGGTGACCCCGTGGCTACCATAGCTGACATGATTGCCGCCAACAGGCGAAACAATCCCCAGCCCGATGGCAGTACACCGCCTCCAGGTGGACAAGTAGAGGAGTCATCCCCTACCCCACAGGCGCAACCTGAAGATGGAAGCGAACCTGAAGAAAGCGTAAGTGAGACTGAAGAGCCAGTAGAAGGAGAAGAAGAAGTAGAGTCCTCCGAAGGAGATAACTCTATTGTCAATTTCTTTGAATTTGCTGATGAGAATCCTGATTTAAAGTTCAAAATACCCAACAAGAATGCCGAAGGTGGATTTGTTGAGTTAACTGCAAAGAAGGCTGCCACGCTTTTAGGTCAAACAAGTGCTTTGGATGAAAATTCTCGCAAACTTAAAGCTGAAAAAGCCGAGTTTGAAGAGTTTGAAGCGAAACGTAGGGCTGAACTAGACGGTTTGCAAATTGGTTTGGAGTTGACGATAGTTCCTCAGTTGCAAGAAGTGGCTGATGAACTGGTAACCCTTCAACAATACAACCAGACTTGGAAGCAAATCCTTGAAAACGCCACTGATCCTGTATCTCAATCTGAAGCTCAAGCAGCGATTGCTCAGAACCAGAAGTTGATACAAGAGAAGTCGCAGTTTATCCAAACGAATCGTCCTAAAGTTGAACAGTTTTATAGGCAAAGAAGTCAGTTTGTTCAGCAACAACTTGAACAAGCAAGACAAGGCTTCAGCGATAAAGAACTGTCTAACAAGGCACTCTATTCCGAATTAAGGGAAAAGATTGCCAAGGATTGGAAAGGTGCTAATTTGTCGATTGTTCCTGGAATACCAAATATTGATTTGATTTCTAGTGACGAACATTTATTAGCTTTGGTGAGAGACGGACTCAAATTCCGTGAAGGACCCAAGGTTAAGAATGCAGGAGGTTCATTGGCTGCGGCTGGTAAACAAACTGCTAAAGGTAAGACAAGTATGCCTGATCCAACTGAAGACCTCCAAGAACGGGCTAAAAAAGGCGATAAGAATGCGGCTAGGGACCTTTTAGCAACCATGCTTGCGTCAAACAAACAAAGACGTAAGTAACTTTAGGAGTATTTAAACATGGCAACGATTACATCAACATCCCTTGGTAATGGTAACGGTTCGTACACGACCGATATCGTTGTTAAGGACTTAGACTTAACAGTATCTAACTACGTTAAAGACAGAACGCCTGTGACCAACATGGCTATGTCTAAGAAACGTAAAATCAATTCAACTTTGCACATTTGGCCTAATGACTATTTCCGTCAGCCAGCCTTGAATGCTAAGTTGGAAGGCGCATCAGTAACTGCTGGTTCCGCTGCTGACAACACCCGTGCTAACTGCGGTAACTACACACAGATTTTCACAACTGTGATTGGTGCTACAGGTACTGCCCGTGCCGTTGAGCAAGCTGGTGGTGATCCCCAAGCATATCAAGAAGTCAAGCAATTGACTGAGATCATGTTTGATGTGGAACTCCAAATGGTTCGTGCAGACGGTGCTTCTATCAAGTACGCTGGTCAAGCTGGTACACAACCTAGCGGTTCTTCTGGTGTTAACTCTGGCCGTAGATTCGGTTCATTGTTTGCATTTGCAGGAACTCGTTCTGGCAATGCCACAAGCGGTACTGATGTGTTGAACCTCGCTACTTCTGACAGCAATGACGTAACTAGCGGCATCAGCACAAATCAACCTTTCAACGGTACATTGGCAAACGCTGGTTTGGGTTATTTCACCTTCTCTTCAGGTGTAACAACTCAACAGTTCAGCCCCTTCTTGTACAAGCAATTGGTTACAACTGCTGAACAACGCTTCAACGCAAAAATCACTAACATGATTGTTCCCACTTCAATGAGAACACATATTTCTGATACATTGCCTACAAGCCGTTCTATCAACAGATTTAACCCTGCTGACAAGGGCGACACCATCGGTACATACGAAGGTGACTTCAACTACACATACCAGATCGATGACGATTGGATCATGGACCAAACAGGTTCTGACAATACATCCGTATTGTTCTTGAATCCTGATGTAGTTCAGTGGGGTTCACTCCGTGAGCTTGGCCCAAATAACGAAGTGTTCTCAAACGCTGACGCTTCTTTGGACCAGTACATCATGGAAGGTACATTGATTGTTCGTAATCCTGCTGGTGTTGCTGTTTTGGCAGCGATCTCCCCAACAGGTGCGTCAGTTTCTGCACCCCGTGCTTCTACAAAAGTTCAGCGTTATTTGGCATAAGCCATTTTCTGAAGGAGGTCCTCACGGGCCTTCTTTGGAAAGGAGTTAATGCATGGAAAAGTATGAATCAGATCAAGTAAATGAAGATTACTATTTAAAAGGTAATCTTGAGGCTGGGGTTGACGGGGTTTTCCGTCAAAACGACAAGCTTTTTAATGAAGTTAAATCTGGGACTTGGTCTCAAACATTCAAAACTCCCAATCTAGATTACAAAGTCGGTGCGGTTGATGGCGAGCGTTATGTGCAATACACGCAACATAATGTGGAAGCAATCAAGGCAGACTGTAAGCAAAAGCGTGAGTTTTATGCTATCCACGGGACGGACAATCCATTCTTTGCTGGAACATTCCATGCAATGGAACTGCCCAAGTGTTTTGCACACGAAATCAGCTCAAAATGGTTCAATAACCGCCCTTGGGAATTGATCAAAAAAGAGAAAAAAGACAAGATTCTTTTCTACGCTATTGTGAACGAATATTACTCAGATTTTGTTTGTCACCCTAGCGGAAAGATACCATTACCGTATAATCCTGCTATACCGACACGATAAGGACTTCTATGGCTCAATTCATCCAATCTGCCAATACTTTAGTTAGCCGTGTTGCATCTTGGGTCGGAGCCATTGCCAACTCTACAGGCGTTAACGCTACCTCTTACACATCTTCTACTGGGGTAATTGCTACTGCATCGTCTTTGGTCGGTACAGTTAATGTTGGTGACTTCATTGGATACAACCCTACCTACCCTTTTACGGTTGTGACGGCAATTACTTCATCGACAATTACTGTCAACGATCCTGACTTGATTTGGAGTGGTGCTACATATCCCGTGGCAATTCTTAAACTGCCCACACAATCGGTTTTAGAGATTCAGAACTCTATTCAATTGGCAGAACTCAAGATGAGAACAGTTGAATTACCTGCTTTGCGGTCAAATCCTTATGACCCAACAAATCCTGATTATGTGACCACCAACGCACAAGGATTGGCTCCTATTCCTGCCGACATGAATTGGCCTATTTTGTTTTTCCAACAAACACCTAATTCTGACACGCCTCCAGGCTCTGCTGCTGCCGCAATGGGTCCTTGGATTATTTATGACCGTGTTGGTGACCGTGAGATTATTCGTAGACGCATGATTGATCAGTTGTATGTCAAACCTTTTGGCGTACCAAGGGTGATTCGTGCATCATTCTCAGAAGTCGGTCCTAATTATGTATTTACGCCTAATCCTGGTGCAAATGTACAGATTCTTGCTTACTATCAAAAAACATTCCCATTCTTGTTCAGCCCCACATCTGATTCATTGAATCCTATTGTGCAAAACAATGCGGTGTTGGCTACATTCCCTGAAGGTTACCTTTATGGTACTTTGGAAGCTTATTACGACAAGAATAAAAATATTTCTGAAGCCGAAAAGTGGAGAGCAAGATTTGAAGAGGCTTATGGCTTGATAGAAGACCAGAACTTCAAAGATAAATGGAGAGGTGGAGACCAACATCTCACATCAGAATTCCAACCAAGAGATTACAGATATAGCTTTCGCTAGGAGATATAAATGGCAACAGGTGGGTTATATGGCTCAAGTCTTAGCGGTAATCTTATTGCTCAACCAGGCACGGAGTCTGTTGGACTTTATGGTAATTCTGTGCCTTATGGTGGCACTTACTTTGAATGGTTTATTTTCAAGGAAAGTGCGACTGCTCCTGCCACGCCCACGGGTGGCTCATGGAACTTTACTACAAATGTAGGCGTGCCTCCTACTGGATGGTCAACAACGCCTCCAGCAACGCCTAGCAATACTGTATGGGCATCAATTGCGTTTGTTAATAGCAAGATTGGCTCGACATTTACTTGGTCAACTCCTGCCACATGGGTTCAGCAAGGTATTTCAGGATACTCAGGTGCTTCAGGTATATCTGGTTATTCGGGTTATAGCGGTATTTCTGGCTTTTCAGGCATTAGTGGCTATTCAGGCAAGTCTGGTTATTCTGGAAGCGGTATCTCTGGTTATTCAGGATACTCTGGATATTCTGGTTCAGGTATTTCAGGTTATAGCGGATATTCTGGTAGTGGCGTATCTGGATACTCTGGATTTTCTGGAGCAAGTGGATTTTCAGGTATAAGCGGATACTCAGGTTCTGGTATTTCTGGTTACTCTGGATACTCTGGAAGTGGCATTTCTGGATATAGTGGATATTCTGGAAGCGGAATTTCTGGCTATTCTGGATTTTCGGGTACAAGTGGGTATTCTGGATTTAGTGGAACATCTGGTTATTCTGGTTCAGGTGTAAGTGGATATTCTGGCTATTCAGGTTACTCAGGTATTTCTGGTTACAGTGGCACAAATGGTTCTGGATCAGGTTCAGTAACATCTGTTGCAATGACTGTTCCTACATTCATGTCGGTAACGGGTTCTCCTATAACGACAAGTGGAACTTTGGCATTATCCGCAACAACATCAGGCGCAAATTCTATTGTTTTGCGTGATGCGAACCAAAACATCAGCGCAAATTCTATTACTGAAGGTTTTAGTAATGTTGCTGCCGCAGGAACAACAACAGTTCTTACGGTCAGCTCAGTACCTAATTTTGTTGTAACTGGTTCTGGTGGACAGACATATCAATTGCCTGATGCGACCACTTTGGCAAATGGAACAAATTACACATTCAACAACAATCAAAGTTCTGGAACAATTGTTGTGAAGAATAACTCTGGCACAACAATTACTACGGTTCAATCTGGTGCTTTTATAGAAGTTATTTTGTTGTCTAACGCAACCGCAGCAGGTTCTTGGGATACACATACTTTTGCGCCTTCCAATGTATCTTGGTCAACCAATACATTAGATTATCCAGGATCAATCACTTCAGCAACATGGAATGGAAGTACTGTTGCTACTAATCGTGGTGGTACTGGATTAACTTCATTTACTGCAAATGGAGTAGTGTATGCGTCTAGTACAAGTGCTTTGGCTACTGGTTCAGGATTAACTTTTAATGGAACAACATTTAGCACAACCAATGATGCGTCTATTAACGGGGTAACTGTTGGTAAGGGTGGTGGTAATCAATCTTCAAGTACAGCTTTAGGTGTCGGTACTTTATCTGCAGATACTGGAGGTTTTTCTGTTGCTGTTGGTTATCAAGCACTAAATCTTGCTTCTGGTGGATATTCAACTGCTGTAGGCTATCAAGCTGGTGTAGCAAAAACAAGTGGCGCAGGAATTGATGCTTTTGGTTTTCAATCTTTATCAACAAATACTACGGGCGCATTAAATGTTGGTTTTGGAACTTATTCTTTAAAATCAAATTTAAGTGGTTCTAATAACACAGCTATTGGTCGAGAAGCACTCTATTCAAACTACACAGCATCTAACAACACTGCTGTGGGTTATCAGGCGGGGTATAGTAATACTACTGGTACAGATTTAGTTGCTTTAGGTTACAGAGCTGGTTATACAAATAGCACAGGAAACCAAAATACTGCGCTAGGAAACAATTCACTTCAAAACAACTCTACTGGCTTTGCTTTAACTGCTGTTGGTTATTCTGCTTTAATTCTTAATACTGGTTCAAACAATACTTCTATTGGCGCATATTCTATGCAATCCAATACCAGTGGTGCGCAAAATACGGCTGTAGGTCGTGAAGCTTTGCAAGGCAACACTTTAGCATCTGGCAATACTGCTACAGGTTATCAATCGTTATACAGCAATTCAAATGCTAATAACAATACTGCTTTTGGATACCAATCAGCTTATTCAAATGTTTCAGGAAGTTACATAACTGCGTTTGGATATAAAGCAGCTTATGCATACAATTCAACAACAACAATTTGTGCTGTTGGTTTTCAAGCTCTAGCTTCAAATACAACTGGAGCAGACAATACTGCAGTTGGAACTTATAACGCATTAGGTGCAAACACAACTGGATCAAACAATGTTGCAGTTGGTCGTGAAGCTCTTCAAGCCAACACCACGGCATCTAACAATGTGGCAGTAGGTTATCAAGCAGGATATAGTAATACTACAGGGGGAGTGACTGCTGTTGGTTATCAAGCAGCCAAAAATAATAGTACAGGAACAGGAATAACCGCTATTGGTTATAATTCTTTACTAAATACAACTAACAATTATTCTACTGCTGTTGGATTGCAATCTGGTCAAGCAAATACCACTGGCACAATAACAGCAATTGGTGTAAACGCATTAACATCAAATACAACTGGAGCATATAACGTAGCAGTTGGAACTTTAGATGGTGCTGGTAATGGTGCTTTAGCAGCTAATACCACTGGTGGAAGCAACACCGCAGTTGGTAGCGGTGCTTTAGCTTTAAACACCACAGCATCTAATAACACCGCAGTAGGATACCAAGCTGGGTATAGTAATCAAACAGGAACATACTCAACTTATTTAGGCTACCAATCTGGATACAGTTTAACTGGAACAAATAACACTTTCGGTGGTGCTTTTGCAGGTGCAAATCTTACAACTGGAACTTACAATACTGGTTGGGGTCATGGGACTATAAATAATTCTGGTGCCTCTACTGGAAGCGGAAGTTACAACTCAGCTTTAGGCTACGAAGCATTAAACTATTTAAGCACAGGCTCTTATAATGCCGCAGTTGGTTATCAAGCACTTAAATTCAATACCACAGCATCTAGTAACACAGCCGTTGGGTATCAGGCTGGATATAGCAATACCACAGGTGCAAATAATGTTGTTGTTGGAAAGGCTTCACTCTATACAAATTCTACTGGCGGTGGTTTAACTGCCATCGGTAACCAAGTATTACAAACAAACACCGCATCGGATAACACAGCAATGGGTTATAACACGATGAATAACAACACCACTGGCACAATGAATACTGCTATTGGTGGTGGTCAATTTGGTGTTCTTGGTGGTTCACTATCTAGCAACACAAGTGGTTCTTACAATACAGCATTAGGACATTTGTCACTTTACTCCAACACCACAGCCTCTAACAACACTGCTGTAGGTTATCAGGCTTTATATAACGCTACCACTGCTAATTCTAATACAGCATTAGGTTATCAAGCTGGTTATTCACCAACAACTGGATATGCAAATACATTTATAGGTAAAGCATCTGGATTTTCTACAACCACAGGTTCTTGTAATACATTAGTAGGATTTGGTTCTGGAAGCACAATAACCACAGGAAATGGAAATACTTGTATAGGTGGCGCTTTCAATACTACTGGAGCTGGTTCAGCAATAACAACTGGTTCATACAACACAATTATTGGTGGCTACACAGGCAATCAAAATGGCTTAGACATCCGCACCTCTAATGGATATATTGTTTTAAGTGATGATTATGGTAATCCTAGAGGAGTATTTGAAAATAATGGTAATTTTTTAATAGGACAAACAAGTAGAGGTTTAAGAAATTCAAATTCTTTTGATTTTGATATATCAGATGCTTCTGGTTACTTTAACCATGTAAGCGGAACATCATCAGGCTCTGCTTTTATATATTTTGGATATAACGGCTCTTCTATTGGTTCAATTACACAAAATGGCACAACAGGCGTTCTTTACAACTTAACATCTGACTATCGCCTTAAAAACAATCCAGTACCCGTAACAGGTGCAAAAGAATTTATTATGGCTTTGCAACCTAAGTCATGGGATTGGTGGGATGGGTCAGGTAAAGGCGTAGGATTTATTGCCCACGAATTTATGGAAGTTGCCAAATACTCTGGTCATGGCGAAAAAGATGCTGTTGATGCAGAAGGCAAACCAGTTTATCAAGCTATTCAACCATCAAGTTCAGAAGTTATGGCAAATCTTGTCGCATTAGTACAAGAACTTACCGCAAAAATACAAACCCTTGAAACTAAACTAGGAGCATAAAATGTCAACAACTTACACGACAACCATAAAAACCATGTACACAGTCCCCAACCCAACGGGATATGTTGTCAATGTCGTTTTTAAAGTAGAAGGTACTGATGGTACGCATACTGCTGAAATATATGGCAATATCCAGTTCACACCAGAGCAAAATGAGCAAGGATTTATTCCTTATTCACAATTGACTCAAGCAGAGGTATTAAATTGGATTAACGAAGCAACCAATAACCAACAGAATTATTACGATAACATCAACGGACAAATTCAGTCCATGATTACACCTCCAGTTTCACCTTCAGCACAAACATTACCTTGGGCAACTAACTAAAAGGAACTTTAATGGAAAAAATTACTTTGACAACACAATTGATTAACGGAATATTGCAATACTTGGCAACCAGACCTTACCAAGAAGTTGCAGGATTGATTCAAGCAATTGAAAAAGAAGCTCAAGCACAACAGGAAGCCCCCAAAGACATTTAAATAGGACTAACATGGAATTGCATTGGTTAAGTGAAAGAAGTGCAGAAGCACAAGAACTGTATAACGAAGTCATTGTTACCAACTGTTACGGATTAACAGAAGAAATCTGTAAAGACCGTGAGTTTATAGATATAGGCGCAAATATGGGGATGTTCTCTATATTTGCATCTAGTCTAGGAGCAAGCAAGGTTATAGCAGTAGAACCCGTATCTTCTACGGTTGAAATGCTCAAAGACAATATTGAGCAATCAAAATTAGACATTTCTGTTTTACAGAACATTGTTTCTGATGTTGGGGGTGAAATGGTCAAGATTGGGCTACAACCCAAGTCTGGCCACAATAGCGTCTACAGTCCCAGCGACAGTTTTGAGAAAGTCAAAACCATCACCCTCAAAGACTTGCTAGACATGACCACTAGCGACAATGTCTTTTTAAAGATCGATTGCGAGGGTGGCGAATACGACATTCTGCTGAATGCCGACAATCTAGACAGAGTCACCACGGTGGCCATTGAAATCCACGCTGATCTCCACCCCAACTTCCACGGTGCTTGGCATATCCATGAGGTTTTAACTAAGTTTGGGTTCAAGCCTGTCGTCCAGAATCAAATGAAGTCATGGCGGTACGATGCTTTTGGCCAGCCATTTGACATCAAAAACCTCCCTGTTTCTGAAGAGATATGGGTGAGACATGGATAGTATTCTCTGCTCCATCGGAACCAGAGGCCGATACGACACTACCCTACCTCTGGCATTGGCTGCCATCATCAATCAAACCAGAATCCCCGATAAAGTCGTTATCTTTGATGACAACGACAATCCAAGGGATGTCCGTGAGGAATTGATCTATAAGAATCTATTTCAGATGATGGACTTAAAGAACATCGAATGGGAATGGGTTTTTGCTCAAAGACACGGCACCCACTGGAATCACCAAGCTGCCAACATCATGGGCTACAAATGGGTTTGGAGAATGGACGATGATTGCATCCCAGAACCCAATGTCCTCAGAACCTTGTTAAGCTATGCTATACGCAAGGACGCAGGAGCCGTTGGAGGTTCTATCCTTACCCCACCCCTCACATTTGAGAATACTCGGTCTACAGGGCGTATAGAAGACATTAACAACGAACCCAACGCCCAATGGAAAGTCATCCAAAAGGAGCAAGAAGTCGAGCACCTTCATTGTTCTTTTGTCTACCGTGCTGGGGTTTATGACTACAACATAGGTTTATCTAGGGTTGCCCACCGAGAAGAAACCTTGTTCAGCTATGGTTTACATCAGAAGGGCTACAAACTTTATGTGATTCCTGATGCGATTACTTGGCACTTGAAAAACCCAGAAGGTGGTATTCGGTCAGAAACTGATGAGTCACTTTACTTACATGATGAGCAAATCTTTGCAAATTTCATGCAATACCGTGACCATACCATAGTGGTATTGAACTGCGGTTTAGGAGATCACATTGTTTTCTCTAAGATATTGCTTGAAATCAAGAAACCTTTGGTATTCAGTTGCTATCCTGACATTGTGCCTGGTCATGCCATTGCCCATGCCGAACGTGGATTTGGCAGTATTGACCAATGGAATATCTATTTGAAAATGTCCCAATGGGAATGGAAGGGTTCGCTAGAGGACGCTTTCAGAAAGTTGTACTTATGATCATCATCAGCCCTTACTCAAAAGCCCTTAGAAACGGCAAAGAAAATCCTAAGAACTATCCCTATTGGCCAGAAGTCTTAAAAGACATCAAAGAACCTTGCGTTCAGATTGGCATTACTGGTGAAAAACAATTGTGTGAAGATTTCAGAACAGACTTGAGTTTTGATGAACTTAGGTTACTCCTCAAGGAATGTCGCACTTGGATCAGTTGTGATTCGTTCTTTCAGCACTTTGCTTGGAAAGAAGGTAAGCCTGGGATTGTCATCTTCTCCCGTTCTGACCCATTGATCTTTGGCCACCCAGAAAATGTCAACCTTCTTAAAAGCAGGGATTTGCTGACTCCTTACCAATTTATCACTTGGGAAGAGCAAGAATATGTCAAAGAGGCGTTTATTGAGCCTAGCGAGGTCATAAAAGCGTTGGAATTATTCTAGAACTTGGTAAAATTTGGTTGATGCTCAACTTCTATCCTTAAACACCATGAGCGACTATACCTCCCTAAAAACGCCCTTCTCCAACATGAGCTTCACGCCCGATGTGCCGAGCAACGCATTGGGTCCCAATGAATATAACTCAGGGTTAAACATTGAAGCTGATGTTAGAGGAATCAAGAAGGTTTTTGGCGAATACGATATAGCAACCGCAATACCCAACCTGCCCATCTACATGGATGGAGGATTCAGATCAGAAACCAGTTGGGTCTACATTATTGCCACTAGAGACTCATCTAACTTTGGCAGATGGTACATGGTGACGGCTACGGGCATATCCAACATCACCCCAGGCGTGGGAGCCAATCCATCGGTGTATTTAACTGGATACACAGAGAACATTAACATTACTACATCATGGGTAGGTAATGTATTCTTTATTAACGATGGCATCAACGCTCCCATGTACTTCAGGCCAACGCAAACAGAAATCTATTTCTATGATGCTGCACCCGACAATTATGTGTGGAACTATGAAGCATCTTCTACCCCTGCGGTAACTAAGGTCACTGCTACCTTTGTCAGAAACTATTGCTCACCTAATGTTGGCAATATCCTGATTGCAGGAAACCTTACAAAGACTTACGCTTCTGGGCAAATCATTAATTATCCCACAACGGTGCGTTGGTCTCAACAGTTTGCCAATACGGGTGTTCCTGCTAACTGGACTCCAACATTGTCTAATGTGGCCAATGAGGTGGAGATTCCTGTTCGTGGACCAATCATTGATGGATTCTTCTTAGGTGGCAATTTCTATGTCTGTTCTTATTGGGATACTGTTGTTTTTGCTCCTATTGCTTATCAATCTTCTTATGCTCCTATTTTTGGTATACGTTTGTTTAACCAAGGCAGAGGGCTATTCAACAATAATTGTTGGTCCAATACGGATGCCAATGTTTATGGCGTTGATGCTAGGGATATCTGGGTATTCGATGGTTCTAACTTTAATCCATTGGGTAATCAGCGTGTAAGGGATTATTTCTTTGCCAACTTAAATACTAATTTAGATGCAAACGGGCAACCCTACGCAGACCGTATGTTCATGGTCAATAATACACAAAAGAACCAAATAGAAATTTATTACCCAGACAAAAATAGCACATCATGGTGCAACAAGATGTTGTCATGGAGATACGACATTCAAGTCTGGAATGCCCCTAAAGACATTCAATACGCCTGTATGGGGTGCGAGGGACCCAGATGGATAGATGCATCAACTGATTACTTTAATTTGGCCTCTAGAGCCGTTGTTTACGCAAAAGGTGGCGTAGCAAGTCAAAAGTTAGTGGAGACTTCAATTGGGAATTCTTTTAGTGGAAATACTATTCCTGTACTTTTTGAGCGTACTAATGTTGCTTTGGTTAGCACTGATGGTCCAGTACCTTTTTCCTCCAAAGTCTACATTCACAGATTGATGCCTGAAATATCAGGGTCTGGAACGATCAACATCACGGTCGGAGGAGCTAACTCTACCGCCCAAACTGCCACCTACGGAGCGACAGGAACTGTTTCCATTGTGACCGATAACCCTTGGGTGACTACGCAACAGAACACATTCAGAACGATAGCGATCAAGGTTGAGTCCAATGACGCTACTAACACCTTTAATTTGACTGCCATGAACTGGCAAGCCACCGTCACTGAGGATGCTTACTAATGCCTTTCTCACTGACCTCCAATCCGAGTCTGACCGAGATATCAGATGCCATCAATTATTTGCTAAATAATTTTGGGTCTAATGTTTCCATCGATTTACAGACAGGAATTATTGCAGGTCCGTCAGGCAGAATATCCAACCTCTACAAATACATCTCCATCAAGTACGCAACATCGTACGATGGAACGGTGGGGTTCAGCAATGTACCTACAAATGCCACATACTACGGTATAAGAAACTCCAATAGCTCAACAGAATCCACCAACCCTGCTGACTACATTTGGTACAAAACCACGGGCTTTGGGACTACCAACTTTCTTTGGTACATTGTTGCTGGCGGTCGTCAGATTGACTTTTATTTGTCTGCCACTTCCCCAGGCATTTACTATGTCAAAGACCCTGGCACGGCCATTGACATTGACATTGTCACAACCACAAGCACACAGAATGTAGCTATTCCTGCTATATACCAATGGACATCGGGAAGTGCTCCTGCAAGACCCTCGACCACCTCTACCTATACTTGGGCTACCGCATCTTATTCTGCGCCTTCTGGATGGACTACAACGCCTTCTACAAACAGTACGCCAGGATATGTCCAGTGGGCTATCTTTGTGCCGATCACCGCCAACTCCAACACGGCAACCTCAACCATTGATTGGACCAATACTGCTTACCCAATTGTCCAATTCAGTTCAAATGGTAATACTGGCGCAACTGGTGGCAATGGATTAAGCGCATTAACCGCCTATCTCCAACAGTCTCAATCAAGTGCTGCACCATCGACTCCTGCTAACACCACGGGACCAACTGCCCCATCAGGATGGAGTTTGTCTGCACCAACATCGGTCACGGTGGGCAATGTTGTTTACTATACCTTTGGTCAATACAATTCGACATCTTCTACATTGAATGGCGTTCCTGCTGGACAAACACAATGGGGTGTTCCTACTGCTGCATCTATTTTCCAAGACATTCGGTCAGACAATTGGAACGGATCGACTCCACCAACGCCTGGCACGCCTAGCACCTATGGAACTACTGGATACTACATTTCTCGTAGCGGTGGCAATATGTGGCTCAATAGTGTTTATGGCCGAGGTACTGCTCAGTTTGATGGCACAAATTCTGCTACTGGTGGCTATAGTGCTGCCATTCTTGCTAACTCAAGTTACGGCCAAAATGTAGGGGTTGAAGGATATACCAATAATACATTTTTAACTTCTGGTGCTTTAAGGGCTTACAACAATAGCGGAAGTACTGGAAACGCTATTTACGGCTACCAAAATGGTTCTGGCGTTGGTGTTCTTGGTCAAACCGCTTCTGGCACTGGAGTAAAAGGCACTGGCACTACAGGCGTTACAGGAACTGGAACCCGTGGTGTAAATGGTGGCGGAAGCTCTGGAGACTATGGAGTCTATGGAATTAATACCTCTGGCGGTACTGCTATCTTTGCTGATGGATACTATGGAACCAATAACAGTACTTTGGTAACCAATTTGTATGCTGATTTGGCTAAAACATTGGTAGGAACTGGCGGTGCTAATCAACTTAGGTTTGTTAGTGGAACATCTACAGGAACATCAGCCGCCACATTTTCAGGATTAAAGCCTGGTGGCGCATCCACTAATGTATGGATAACCATGCAGATTGACGCAACAACAATTTACATTCCAGTTTGGACATAACATGAGAACTACGATTATTCCTCAAGCTACAGTTACTGAAGACATTAGCCTGATTGATGAAGCACCAGGACTGCAAGTCAGGTTTTTGGTGGGCAAAAGGGAATCAAATGGTAACTGGGTTGTGCCTCAACAATTTGAAACATTTATTGTTGCTGGTGAACAATATGCAGAACTTAATGGACCGCCCCAATCTTGGTGTCCAGATAAGCCAACGGGTACATATAGAAACGAAGATTTATGGCATTATGTTGACTTACAAAGGAATAGCATTTAATCATAAACATCGGTAAAATTTGCCAAAAGGATTAATATGGGTGTTCCAATACAAAATCAAGCTCAAAGCTCAATGGGTACGCAACCTACGTTGCCAATGCAACCTACGTTGTCTACGGGTAATCAAAGCAATCCACCTAATTCATACCCTATCCAACAGAGCCAACAAATGCCTGATTTGCCTATGGGCAAAGGGAACACAACTAATTCAGCGACATCAGGGCAACCGCAAATGGGAATGCCAAATAACAACCCTAATAGTGGGTACGGAGGTTAATCATGGGTATTAATTTAGGCGGTGGTTCTTCTTCTGGCTCGACTCAAGCCGTTGTCACTCCAGAGCAAACAAAGCAAAATCAGTTAACCAACCAATTGTTGGAAACCCTTGTTCCTACCTATCAAGGTGCTGTTTCAGGTGCTGGACAAGCTTTAGAAATGTCTAAAGGCAATATTCTCAAAGCCTCAGAACAAGGTTTGAATACAGCATTAACCACTTCTAATGCTTTAAATGCAGGTGGTTTAGGTGCTTTATATAACTCTAAAAATACATTAGAAAATGTAATTTCTCCTGATTACATCAAGAATCAATTGGCTGCCGCCACGCAACCCATTCAAGAGCAAACCAGAGATTTACAAAACTTACAAAATGCTCAATATGGTGGCGCAGGTAACTTAGGTTCTTCTAGGGCTGCTTTGGCTGATAGAAACTTATCTTCATTAAACCAACAACGCCAAAACCAAGCGGTAGCAGGTGCAATTGCCAACATCACTGGTCAACAAATTGGTGCTGCTTCTGGCTTGGGTCAGATGGGTGCTCAAGCGATACAAGGTGCTCAAGGTGCTAATCAGGCTGCCCTTGGTTTTGCAGGTGCTCCACAGACCGCTTACCAGCAATATGCCCAAACAGTATTTGGAGTGCCAGGCGGTGCTTCACAAGGTAATTTTGGTGGCACGCAAGGTCAAACTTCATCAAGCAAAGGCTTTGGTGGTTCAAGCAAGTTGGGTGGTTAAAAATGCCTGTACAACAATTTAACTATGGTCAGAACTATGGTGATTGGCGCAGTTATGCTGGATACACCGACAAAGATACGGGTCAATATAACTTTGGTGTTGATCCTAATAAAAATGTAGCTCCAACACCTGTTGCTCCTCCAACACCTACTGACAATACTATGGGTGTTCCTGCACAACCTACAATGGGTGTAGCACCTAAAAAGGTTGGCATGGGAATGAGTCCTGCTGATTATTCTTTTGGCGGTACAAGCAATGATTTATTAAATGCCGTAAACAAGCATTTATTTGGAGAATGATATGCCTGATGATGTAATCGAACAAGGTCAAGGTTTAAAAATAGCACCTACCAGTTTAGGTTGGGGTTCAAATTCTGCCCTTGATAAATTAAATGCAGATGCGGAAGTTGCACATCAAGCTCAATTTGCGCCTATTGCAAAAACTGTTATGCAGTCTATGCAACCTGATGCCACACCAGAAATTAGAAAACAATCAGCAGATGCAATCAAAAACTTTGCTACATCAGATGAATTCAGATGGACTGATCTTTTAAGCGCAAAGAATCTTGGCGATGTTGTCAAAGCTTTTAATGGTGGTAGCGACAAAACAAAGATTGCTTATGATGCCAATGGTAATCAATATTTGAAAATATTTAACCAAAGAACAACGGCAGACAATCCTTTGGGTGAACTTAGAAGAGTTATGAGCCTTGATGGCAAAAAGGTTTATTCACCAGATGAATTACAAAAGATTGGCCCAATCGTAACAACTGAAGAAGTACCTGTTACACAACAACCATTTTTCATGGCTAACCAAGTTGCAGCCAAAGATGTTGCACAAACTCAAGCCAAAGATTGGTTGCAAAAACAAATTGGCGGTTCTTATGCTTTAAAGAATTCTGTAGCAATCCGTGATGCTGCCGCAGAAAACAAGCAAATTACAAAAGAATTATTGCCCTATAGCATTAATCCTCACACCAGAGAATTATTGGCAAAAGCCAATGAAATCAGAACTGGCTCATCTGCAAGCACCCAAAGTGCAACAGAAAAGTTAAATAAACTTGCTACTGGCAAAGGTACTAAATCAGATTGGGAAGAGCTTAAAAAGCTTACTGGTGGCGTTACTATGGGCCTTAACTACAATGAGGCCAAAGGCTTAACCAATGGTTCTGGTGAATCTGCTACCCGTGAAGATATTGATTCAGCCATGAATTCATTGCAAAGAAGTGCAAGTTCTGATGTTGCAATCACATCAAGAAAGCAAGACTTGCTCGAAGCAGCTCAATTGTTAGCGGCACAAGGCAAAATTCAAAACATCGATGCCATCCAAAGATATATTAACAATCAATATATTATTGGCAAAGCCATGAATCAAATTGAAGAAAATGGTGGAATTGGTGTTGCACAACCCAATCTTCCATATGCTCAAGGCGATAGCTTTTCTTTGGCACATACCAAAGCAGTTCTTGATGAAGCTTATGCTGATTTAGCTGAACAATATGGTAATAAAGTATTTCAGACAAAACAAAGATATGGCAATTTAACACCAGGCATTGGAACTGTTGAAAGTGAATTGGCTATTGATCCTACTATTGTTGGTCGAAAGCGATCTGCCCGTGATGAAATTGCTAAGTTTTTAGTTGAAAACAAAGATATTCTTGAGGGCATCAATAAGCAAGGTGTTAATAAAGAATTAATGCAAGCTCCATCACAAGCCAAAGCACCGCCAGAGCAAAAGGTTGAGGTGCAACCAGTGATTGCAGGGTCAAAGCCACCTGAGAAAACGACAGAAAAGACCAAAGAATCTAAACCCAAATTAGATTTGAATCTATTAATTCCTATTAAGAGGAAGCAATAACATGGATGACAAACAACGCCAAGAAGAATTGCAGACTCAAATTGAATCTGCCATGCAAAATGGGGCTAAATTAAATGAGATTATTGATCATCTATCTTCTTCTGAAGACCCTCTTCACCAACAATTCGCAAAACGACTTAGAGGAAATGAGTCTCAAGACCAAACGTACAAAATGCAACCGATTCCGACTGATGGATTAAACACGCCATTAGTTAACACTGCTCAATCAGGAGCAAACACATTTGCCAATTTACCTGTTGAACAACAAATTGGTTATGGCTTGCTTGGTGTTGGTGGCTTGGGTGCTTTAGGTTTGGCAGGATATGCTGGGAAAGAATTAATCAGAAATAAAATTTCCAAAGCAAATGAAAATCCAGAATTCAAAAGACAAAATGATATTGCCGAGCGAAACATATTATTAAAAGAACAAGAATTGCAACAAGGCAATAATGCCACATCTATTGAACAAGCAAAAATTGAAGTCGAGAAAGCTAAAGCTGAAAGAATTCGTGAGCAAATTCGTAGAGAAGATGAATTGCATCAGCAAAAGATTCTAAATTTGGCAAAGTCAACTAACAAAACAACAACACCAGTAAGCACTGAAGTTGATCCTATGACAAGGCCTGATATTTTGCAATCGTCAGGTTACACAGGATTGCAAGAAATAGAAAAGAAACAAGGTGTATTTAAAGAAAATCAAGGAGATATTTTAGAAACGGCTTTAAAAAGCGAAAACAATGCTGCTTTAAATCAAAACAAAGAACCACCTTTTCCGCACCTTTTATCTAAAGAAGCACAAGCACGACTTGCTGAACAACAATCAGCAGGAATAACTGCGGATACATCTCCACCAGAAGCAGAAACACTGATGGAAACAAAACAAGCAGCGTTAGATTCTAATGAAAAAGCTACAGGATCGACTAAAGTAGAACCTAAAGCTCCGTTGCCTACACAAATTCCTGCCAACAATCCAGGTATTGCGCCAAAGACTATTGCTGATATTCAACAACAAGAAAAGTTAAGTCCTTTGTTTCAAAAGCATTTGTTGCAACAACAAGAGTTACTTAAAAACAATACTCAATTTAATGATGCATTACAAAAAGCTTACCTAAGTGGCAAGATTCAACCAGATGAATTCTTTGTGCCTGGCTTGGGTAATATGGACAATAATGTATTCAATACGCTTGGTCCAGAAGGAAGAAGACAAGCTCTTGAATACAAAGGAATGACTGCATATGGCAAACAAGGTGGCGTTGAATACAATGATCTTGTAAGCAAAAATATCAACGATTATGCTGAAAGCCTTAGAAAAGAAATTCCAGTTGATTTAACAACTAGAGAATCCAGAATTGCTCAAGGCTTACCTCATGAAAAAAATTATGGGCCACTTGGTAAAGCGGTTAAAGTTGGTGGTATTGCAGGATTAGCTATGCTTGGTACACAACTGGCTAACGCTAAAACACCACAAGCCAAAAGAGAAGCCATGAGAAATCTAGGTGAGGCTATATTACCGCCCTCAATGACTGCAACAGAAGCAGGAGCACCTACACTGCCACCCAATGCTTACTCAGAATCTAGAAAACTTGGTAGCCCATTTAGACAACAACTAATGGGCGTTGCTCCACCAGCGAGGTAATCATGGATGAGAAAATCACCCACGAACAAATCTATGCTCGCCTTTGTGCGGTAGAGACCAAGGTCGATCAGATCGACAACAACACCAAATCCCTTGTAGAAGGCTTTAATGCGGTTCAGGGAGCGTTTAAAGTGTTGGGTTGGATAGCATATGTTGCCAAGCCTATTATTTGGATTGTGGGTGTTTTAACGGCTTTGTCGTTTCTTACTGATTACTTTAAGGGTAAATAGAAATTGATCCGTTTACCCTTGTCGCTTTGGCTTCATCAGCATTTAAGCTGGTCAAAGAATCTTGTGAAATGTATAAGGAGGGGCGACAGTTTGTTGTCGATGCAAAGAAGGAACTTGATGGAGTAGTCAAAGATGTCAAAGGTATCCAAAAGGATGCCAAAGGCGTTTGGGGTTTTTTGACGGGTCTTTTTGGGGGTGTTAAAGAAGAAAATCAACAAAATATTGTTGAAAAGCCCGTTAAGAAGGTAAAACAGAAGGCTCCTGAGTTTGATGAGAACCAAATTTATGCACAAGTTGCGGACGCATTGACCAAGTTCTTTCATGCTTACAATGGTTTGCAAGCTTACAAAATGGAACAAGAAGCTAGTGCTTTGACGGTAGGAGATGAAGAGGGTCAGGACATTGCAATTAAGTTAGTAATCGCTGACTTACAGATGGAAAAGTTAAATGAGGAGATGAGGGAATACATGGTCTACCATGTTCCACAGGAAATGAAAAATTTGTATAGCCGAGTCAATGACATGATTGGACACATTGCCAACAAGCAGCAGTTAGCTAGGAAAGAGAAACTAGACGCAAAAAGGAAGTTGGAATGGCAACGAAGACAGGTTATAGACCGCCTGAGAAACAGGGTTATGGTGGCCATAGCAACCAGCCTGGTGATCCTGTGGGCGTGGCTAATGATACTGACAATGATTCCTTCTACATCATCGTGATCATTGCGTTATTGGCGTTGATTATGTTTATCATGCCAGTGTTGATGTGGATGTACATGGATATACGCCAATCAGAAATCAAGGTTGAAAAGTTGATTAAGAAACTGGAAGAAAAATGAAACGCTTGATATGCTTACTTTTCCTGCTTTTGTGTTCATGTTCTGATCAATATAGATACAAATGCCAAGATTTTGATCACTTTCAAGACCCTGAGTGTCAAAAACCCCGTTGTCTGTTTACCCAGATTTGCCCTGAATATTTAACTGCGCCTGTATTGGAGAAACAAGTTGAACAACAAACTAACAGCAGAAGAAATTGAAGT